>LSQX01155951.1_pt1 | contig 12453 bp, 10 predicted proteins | sample 654561 | NCBI WGS metagenome assembly LSQX01 (sample SAMN04489861, study PRJNA283612) | anaerobic digester metagenome | isolation source: 4 biogas reactors fed with cattle manure at either 37C or 55C with and... | place: Denmark: Kongens Lyngby | collected 2014 | reverse complement strand
GCGGGTCCAGATCAACCACCAGCACACGCTTGCCCTGGTCTGCCAACAGACCGGCAAGCGCTACGGCGGAGGTGGTCTTGCCTACCCCGCCCTTCTGATTGGCCACTGCCCACACTCTCATTGCCACGGCTCCCAGGGCTTCAATTCACTGCCCTATCAATAATCCGGTTCCTGGCCCGGCTGTTCAACCCGGGTCGGTTCCATTGCCTGCTTCAGCCCGCGCCTGGCGCATGGCTGGCAGATTTACGTCACTGTGCTGGTGGCGCTTGTCGGTATAGCGCGAGACCAGCAGTACCACCCGGCGGTTGGCGCGACGCCCCTCTGCAGTATTGTTATCGGCAATCGGCCGGTGTTCTCCATAGCCAACTGCGGCAAGACGTCCGGCGTCTATGCCTCCGGAGCTGAGCATGCGCACCACGGTGGCGGCCCGGGCTGCGGACAGCTCCCAGTTAGTGGGGTACAGACGCGAGCGGATCGGGATGTTGTCGGTAAAGCCTTCGACGTGTACCGGGTTGTCGTAGGGTGCAAGGATATCGGCGATGCGCTCGACCAGCTCGAAGGCGCTGTCCAGCGGCAGGGCATCACCGCTGGGGAACAGCAGGCCGGAGCTGAGCTCGATCTCGATCCACAGTTCGTTGGCATGGACGCGCAGGTCGCCGACATTGATCAGCTCACCGAAGGCTGATTGCATGGCCTCGGCGATGGTTTCCAGCGGGTCCTGGCTGGTGCCCTCGCCGCCCCCGGCGGCGCTGCCCTGGCTGTCCATCGGCGCGAGCAGTGCCCTGGGGACTTCCTCGCCCAGCTGAATCGGGTCCATGGTCTTCGGGTTCTGTGCGAACACACCGGTCAGCGACTCGGTGAGTACCTTGTACTTACCTTCGTTGACCGAGGAGATGGAATACATGACCACAAAGAAGGCGAACAGCAGGGTGATGAAGTCCGCGTAGGACACCATCCAGCGTTCGCTATTGCCATGTTCCTCTTCTCGATAACGGCGCATGGGCTAGTCCAGGAAGCCTTCGAGCTTCATTTCGATGGAGCGTGGGTTTTCCCCTTCGGCGATGGACAGCAGCCCTTCGAGCAGCATTTCCTGATAGCGCGACTGCTCCAGCACCACGGCTTTGAGCTTGGCTGCCACCGGCAGCAGAAACAGGTTGGCCAGGGCCACGCCGTAGATGGTGGCGACAAAGGCTACGGCGATGCCGCTGCCGAGCATGGCCGGGTCGGCCAGGTTGCCCATGACGTGGATCAGGCCCATGACCGCACCGATGATGCCAATGGTCGGGGAGTAGCCGCCCATGCTTTCGTAGACTCTGGCGGCACGCAGATCGCGGTTCTCCCGGTTGACCAGTTCCACTTCCAGAATGCTGCGCAGGGTTTCGGTCTCGCAGCCATCGGCCAGCAGTTGCAGGCCCTTGCGGGCAAACAGGTCGGGCTCCATATCGGCTATGGTTTCCAGGCCGAGCAGCCCTTCCTTGCGGGCGATATTGCTCCAGTTGACCACCTGGCCTATGCCTTCGTGCAGCGGGGTCTTCGGTGAGCGGAACACCCAGCCGAACATACCCAGAGCCCGTTTGAATACCGGCAGCGGGGTCTGGATGAAGGCCGCACCCAGAGTGCCGCCGATGACGATCAGCGCCGCCGGGCCGTTGACCAGCGCACCGATATGCCCGCCTTCCAGGTAATTACCGCCGACGATGGCGACAATTGCCAGCAGCAGACCGATGATGCTGAGGATGTCCATCAGCCCAGCTCCGCCAGATACCGGGCAATCTCGTCCAGGTCATAGACGCCATCGGCCAGGTTGGCCTTGACCACGGCCATGGGCATGCCATAGATCACGCAGCTGGCCTCATCCTGGGCCCAGACGCTGCTGCCAGCCTGTTTGAGCATGCGCGCCCCTTCGCGGCCATCCGCGCCCATGCCGGTGAGGACGATGGCCAGTACCTTGTCCCGAAATACCCGGGCCGCCGAGCCGAAGGTGACGTCGACGCTGGGTTTGTAATTCAGCCGCTCATCGCCGGGGAGGATACGCACTGTACCGCGCCCGTCGATCATCATCTGCTTGCCGCCGGGGGCCAGCAGTGCCACGCCGGGGCGCAGGGTGTCGCCGTCCTGGGCTTCCTTGACGGTGATCTGGCAGAGCTTGTCCAGGCGCTCGGCAAAGGCGGTGGTAAAGGCACCGGGCATGTGCTGGATGAGCAGGATGGGCGCCGGGAAGTTGGCCGGCAGCCGGGTCAGAATCCGCTGCAGGGCCACCGGCCCGCCGGTGGAGGTGCCGATGGCAACCAGCTTGTAGCTGCGTTTACGCGGTGCCGGGCTGCGCCTGGCCGGCTCGGCGGCAACCGGTGCCGGGCTGGGGGTACGCTGCGGTGCTGGTGCACGGGCCGACGGTGGCGGGCTGACCGGGCTGCCGACGGTGGCAGGCGTATGGCTGAAGCCCAGGGAGCGGCGGTTGCTGCGGGCCAGTGCATGTACCCGCTCGCAGAGCATCTGCCGCACCTTGTCCGGGTTGCGCGAGATATCCTCGAAGTTCTTCGGCAGGTAGTCCGCTGCTCCGGCGTCCAGTGCATCCAGGCTGACCCGGGCACCTTCGTAGGTCAGCGAGGAGAACATCAGTACCGGGGTGGGTTGGCGTTGCATGATCTGGCGCACGGCGGTAATGCCATCCATCACCGGCATTTCGTAGTCCATGGTGATGACATCGGGGTGCAGCGCCAGCGTCTGCTCCACGGCTTCCTGGCCATTGGTGGCCGTACCGACCACCTTGATCTGTGGGTCGGCCCCGAGGATTTCCGCTACCCGGCGGCGAAAGAATCCCGAGTCATCCACCACCAGCACTTTAATCACCGGACTCTCCTATCCGCGACGCGCGTAACGCTTGAGCAGGCCTGGAATGTCCAGAATCAGCGCTATGCGGCCGTCGCCGGTGATAGTCGCCCCTGCCATGCCCGCTGTGCCATGCAACATGCCGCCCAGCGGTTTGATGACTACTTCTTCCTGGCCGACCAGTTGGTCAACCACGAAACCGACCCGCTGGGTGCCAACCGAAACGATCACCACGCTGGCGGCAGTGCGGTCCAGCTCGCCGTTGGCGCTGGGCATGAGCCAGCGTTTGAGCCAGAACAGCGGCAGTGCCTTGTCCCTTACTATGATGACTTCCTGGCCGTCGACCACGTTGGTGCGCGACAGGTCCAGGTTGTAGATCTCGTTGACGTTGACCAGCGGCAGGGCAAAGGCCTGGTCGCCGAGCATGATCATGAGGGTCGGCATGATGGCCAGGGTCAGGGGCACCTTGATGGCGATCTGGGTGCCCTTGCCTTTGGTCGAGTCGATGGCGATGGTGCCGTTGAGCTGGGAAATGCGCGTTCGGACCACGTCCATACCGACGCCACGACCGGATACGTCGGACACTTCAGTCTTGGTCGAGAAGCCTGCGGCGAGGATCAGGTTGAAGCATTCGCCTTCGCTCAGGCGCTCGGCGGCGTCCTTGTCCATCATGCCCTTTTCCACCGCCTTGGCGCGCAGCACTTCGGCGTCCATGCCCTTGCCATCATCGGTGATGGTGAGCAGGATGTGGTCGCCTTCCTGGCGGGCAGCCAGCTCGATGGTGCCGCTGCGGGGTTTGCCTGCGGCTTCACGCTCATCGGGCATTTCGATGCCATGGTCAACCGAGTTGCGCACCAGGTGCACCAGCGGATCAGCCAAGGCTTCGACCAGGTTCTTGTCCAGGTCGGTATCTTCGCCGATCAGCTGCAGGGTGATTTCCTTCTTCAGGTTACGCGAAAGGTCGCGCACGACCCTGGGGAAACGACCGAACACCTTCTTGATCGGCTGCATGCGGGTCTTCATGACCGAGGCCTGCAGGTCAGCGGTAACCATGTCCAGGTTGGCTACGGCCTTGGCCAGCTCTTCGTCTTCACTGCCGCCGCCGATGCGGGTCAGGCGGTTACGCACCAGTACCAGCTCGCCGACCATGTTCATGATTTCGTCCAGGCGCGCGGTATCCACCCGCACGGTAGTTTCGGCGGCGACCGGTTCGGTACCGGGCTCGGCCCGGCGCTCCGGTTTGGCGGCGGGCTTGGCAGGGGCTGCGGCGGCGGGAGCTGGCTGAGTCTTGGCGGCCGGGACAGCTGCCGGTGCGGGCGGCGGCACGGGTGTTGCTGCGGCCGCTGGCTGTTCGGTTACTGCCGCGCCAGGGCCCTTACCAGCGCCGTGCAGCTCATCGAGCAGGGATTCGAATTCATCGTCGGTAATGATGTCGTCGGCAGCCGCTGAGGAGTCTGCGGCGGCGGGGTCGGGGGTGCTGGCTGCTGGCTGGGCACCCGGGCCCTTGCCAGTGCCGTGCAGCTGGTCGAGCAGCGCTTCGAACTCGTCATCGGTGATTTCATCGCTGGCGGCGGATGGCGCGATATCGTCCAGGGTGGCGTCGGCGGACGGCTCCGGGGTCACGTGCAGCGCTTCCAGCAGCAGTTCGAATTCGTCGTCGGTGATATCCCCTGCCAGCGGTCCGTCGCCCTGCTCCTCTGCGGCAGGCGGTTCAACTGCTGCGGCCTCCTCGGCAGCGGGCGGGGCGGGTTCCGGCTCGGCATCAGCCGGCTGTGCCAGGGCGGACAGGGCTTCCAGCAGGTCGGGCTCGGCGGGGGTCGGCTGCTGGCCGTCGCGCACCTCGGCAAACATGCTGTTGACGGTATCCAGCGCCTGCAGCACCACGTCCATCAGTTCGGCGTCTACCTGCCGTTCACCCTTGCGCAGGATGTCGAAGACGTTTTCGGCGATATGGCAGCAGGTGACCAGGGCATCCAGCTGCAGGAAGCCGGCGCCACCCTTGACCGTGTGGAAGCCGCGAAAGATGGCATTGAGCAGATCCGCATCACTGGGACGGTTTTCCAGTTCTACCAGCTGTTCCGACAGCAGTTCGAGGATTTCTCCGGCTTCCACCAGAAAATCCTGAAGAATCTCTTCGTCCGCATCAAAGCTCATTTGCCACTCCCTCAGAACCCCAGACTGGACAGGAGGTCGTCGACCTCATCCTGCCCCGACACTACATCAACCCTCTTATCGGCATGAATCTGCGGACCTTCAGCCTCGGGTGAGGCTTTATTTTCCCCAAGCTCCGGAAGTTCATGATCAATGCCGGCGATGCGATCAACCTGTCCGGCCATGCGCACCAGATTCAGCAGGCTTTCCTCGACGTCGTGAACCAGAGTGATGACGCGCTTGATCACCTGGCCGGTCAGGTCCTGGTAATCCTGGGCCATGAGAATGTCATTGAGGTTGCGCGAGACTTCGCCGCTCTGCTGCTCGCTGCGTTCGAGGAAGGCCACGATGTTGCGCGACAGCTCGCGGAATTCATCGGCGGACATTTCCCGGCGTTGCAGGCGTTGCCAGTCGCGGCGCAGCTCGGCGGCCTCCTGGCCCAGCTCGGCGACCACCGGGGCGCTGCTCTCGACCAGGTCCATGGTGCGGTTGGCGGCCTTGTCAGTCAGTTTGACCACGTAATCCAGACGGTCGGAGGCGTCGGTGATCTTGGAGTGCTCGATGGTGTCGGAGCCGAAGGAACGTGCGGTGTCGATCTGAAAATTGACGATCGAGTTATGCAGCGCCCGGGTCAGCCGACCCACTTCGTAATACAGCCCCCGGTCGCGGGCCTGGTTGATTTCATGGATGACCCGCACCGCTTCACGGTAGTCACCCTCTTCCAGGCGATCGACCAGTTTGTGCGCGTTGCTCTTGAGCGAATCTTCAAATTCGTCGGCGGTCATCTGACCGGGATTACCACTGAGTACCATAGCTGCCCCCGGTTTCACTTGGCCTCGATGCGCTCAAAGACCTTTTCAATCTTTTCCTTGAGCGCCTGGGCGGTAAAGGGCTTGACCACATAGCCGTTGACCCCGGCCTGTGCCGCTTCGATGATCTGGTCGCGCTTGGCCTCGGCGGTGACCATGAGCACCGGCAGGTGCTTGAGGCGCTCGTCGGCCCGTACCGCACGCAGCAGGTCGATGCCGCTCATGCCCGGCATGTTCCAGTCGGTCACCAGGAAGTCAAAGTTACCGCTGTGCAGCATCGGCAGCGCGGTGGTGCCGTCATCCGCCTCGGCGGTGTTGGTAAAGCCAAGGTCGCGCAGCAGGTTCTTGATGATGCGCCTCATCGTCGAGAAATCATCGACGATGAGTATTTTCATGTTCTTGTCCAATTCGACCTCCGTTCAAACCTGAAGAAGTGCGTCCATGGCGCACTCCGCGAAACCGCTATCTCCGACCGTTAGGGCCTGGAGAGGAATTCAATGATCACGCCAGTCGGCCATACGTGCCCGTATCCGGGCGGCGCACTGGCTGTGCAGCTGGCTCACTCTCGACTCGCTGACGCCCAGTACGGCGCCGATTTCCTTGAGATTCAGTTCCTCGTCGTAATACAGGGACAGGACCAGACGCTCGCGTTCGGGCAGCTTGTCGATGGCTTCGGCCAGAGCGATGCGAAAACGACTGTCCTGCAGCCCTTCGAAGGGTTCTGCTTCGGAGCCGATCTCTCCCGGTGCGCCGGCTTCCAGCAACTCGTCGAAGCTGAACAGCCTGCTGCCAGCCGTATCATTGAGGATCGCGTAATATTCTTCGAGGCTCATCTCCAATTCGGCTGCAACCTCGCTATCTTTAGCGTCGCGGCCCAATCGGGCTTCAACGCTGCGGATGGCTGCGCTGACCAGACGGCTGTTGCGGTGCACCGAACGCGGCGCCCAGTCGCCCTTGCGTACGTCGTCGAGCATGGCCCCACGGATGCGGATACCGGCGTAGGTTTCGAAGCTGGCACCCTTGCCATGATCGAATTTGCGGGAGGCTTCGAGCAGGCCGATCATGCCGGCCTGGATCAGGTCGTCGACCTGGACGCTGGCCGGCAGCCGGGCGAGCATGTGATAGGCAATACGCTTGACCAGCGGGGCATAGTCCTGCACCAGCTGGTCCTGGGCGCTGGCCGACCCGGCCGCGCGTGCGTAGGTATTGGCACCACTTGAGGCTCCGCTCATCATGGAGTTCCGGTCCGCTGTACCAGTCGTTCGATGAAGAATTCGAGATGCCCGCGCGGGGTCGAGGGTAACGGCCAGGCGTCGACCTTGCGGGCGATTGTACGAATCGCCAGGGAGACCTTGCTGCGTGGAAAGAGGTCGAAGGTGGCGCGCTGCTTCTGTGCGGCCTTGCGTACCGACTCGTCGTAGGGCACGGCACCGACGTACTGCAGGGCCACATCCAGAAAGCGGTCGGTNNACCTGCAGCAGCTTGTTGAATACGTTGTGCCCTTCCTGGGGGCTGTGCACCATGTTGGCCAGCACCCGGAAGCGGGTGACGCCGTGGTCACGGCTGAGCAATTTGATCAGTGCGTAGGCGTCGGTGATCGAGGTCGGCTCGTCGCAGACCACCACTATCACTTCCTGGGCGGCGCGAACGAAGCTGACCACCGAGTCGCCGATACCGGCAGCGGTGTCGATCAGCAGTACGTCCAGCTCGTCACCAATGTCACTGAAGGCCTGGATCAGCCCGGCGTGCTCACGCTGCCCGAGGTTGACCATGTCCGCTGCGCCGGAGGCTGCCGGAACAATGCGGATGCCCCCCGGGCCCTGCACCAGGACGTCGCGCAGTTCACATTCACCGGCCAGTACGTCGGCCAGGGTGGCACGGGGGCGCAGGCCCAGTTGTACGTCGACGTTGGCCAATCCCAGGTCGGCATCCATCAGCACTACGCGACGGCCCAGCTCGGCCAGGGCCATGGCCAGATTGACCGATACGTTGGTCTTGCCAACGCCGCCCTTGCCGCCGGTGACTGCAATTACCTGTACCGATTGATTGCCCATCTGTATCTGTCGCCCTTATCCAGTCATTAACTTGCGCGCTGAGTGTGAAGTATACCGGCAAAAACATCTGCCATGGTTTGATCCTCAGCAACCTCATTACCGATCAGACCTACGGCGCGGCTGACCAGCTGGTGGCCGACGCCCTTGGACAGGTCGTCGGGAATGCGCTGGCCATCAGCCACATAGGCTACCGGGAGACGCTGCTCCATGGCCAGCCCCAGAGCTTCGCCGAGACTGCCCGCTTCGTCCACCTTGGTCAGGATGCAGCCGGCCAGATCGCAGCTGCGGTAATTGTGCCATGCGGCCTTGAGTACCCGGTACTGACTGGTGGCCGCCAGTACCAGCAGGGTGCGAATGCGCTCGCCCTGGGCCGCCAGTTCGCTGAGTTGACCGCGCAGTTGCGGGTCCTGGGCCTGCAGCCCGGCGGTATCGACCAGTACCAGGCGTTTGCCGGCAAACTCATCCAGCACGTCGTTCAGGCTGTTCTGCTCGTCGACTACCCGCACCGGCACGTTGAGGATGCGCCCCAGAGTGCGCAGTTGTTCGTGGGCGCCGATACGGTAGGTGTCCATGGTCACCAGCGCCACATGCTGACTGCCGTGCTTGAGCACGTAACGTGCAGCCAGTTTGCCGAGGGTGGTGGTCTTGCCTGCGCCGGTGGGGCCGACCAGGGCGATGACGCCGCCCTGATCGATCATTTCCTCGCGCATGACCGGGATGCCCTGGGCCAGGTGCGCCAGCAGCAGACGCCAGGCCTGACGGTTATCTGACACATCCGCGACCTTGGCCAGCAGCACCTTGCACAGCTCGGCCGGCAGGCCCAGCTGCACCAGACGACGCCACAGGCTGGCCTGGCGCGGCTGGTGCTGGCTGATCTGACCCCAGGCCAGGCCACCCAGCTGGGATTCGAGGAGGTCACGCAGTCCGGCAATCTCGGCACGCATGACGTCCATGCCGTCCCCTGCCCCGCTGCCGGTTGTCTGGCTGTAGTGGGCCGCTTCGGTGGGCTGGGCCTCTGGCGCGGAGCGTTCGCTGTTCAGCCTGTCGAGCAGTTCACGGGCTACGGATGAGCCCTGCTCGGCAGCCTGGCGGGTGCTGTCACCAAACAATTGACGGTTGACGCTGGGGCCGGCGCTGGGGCGTTCACCGGCCTGCAGGCTGGCGCGGGCGCTGATGATGCGCTCCTGAGTCTTCTTCAGCTCGGCATCCAGCCCGGGGGTGGGCGGCGTCAGGCGCGGCGCTTCATAGTCCAGCGCGGCGGTCAGCTCGATGCCGCCGGCCACCCGGCGATTGGCGATGATCGAGGCCTCGGGACCCATCTCATCGCGTACCAGTTTCATGGCCGAACGCATATCTGCTGCGAAATACCGTTTTACTCTCATGGCCTGACCTCACCCTGTGTAAATCAATTCTGTCCGACGGTAGCAACGATGGTGACCTGCTTGCTGTCCGGTATTTCCTGGTAGGACAGTACCTGGGCGCCGGGGGCCGCGTAGCGCACGAAACGCGCCATCATGTTGCGGATCGGCCCTGCCACCAGCAGAATCGCCGGCTTGCCCTGCATTTCCTGGCGCTGAACCATGTCCGCCAGTGAGCGCTGCAGCTGCTCCGCCATACCCGGCTCCAACAGAATGCCGTCATCGTTACCTTGCCCGGCCTTCTGCATACTCTGAAGCAATATCTGTTCCAACTTGGGCTCAAGGGTGATGACAGGCAGCTCTGAGTCAAGCCCCACAAGGCTCTGCACGATGGAGCGGGACAGCGCGATACGCACCGCACTGATCAACGCGCCGGTATCTTGACTCTTGCTGGACTGGTTGGCGATGGCCTCGGCGATGGTACGGATATCCCGTACCGGCACCTGCTCCTGCAGCAACCCCTGCAGTACCTTGAGCAGCCCGGACAGGGAGATGATGCCCGGCACCAGCTCCTCGGCCAGCTTGGGCGAGGCCTTGGCCAGCACCTTGAGCAGCTGCTGGACTTCTTCGTGGCCGATCAGCTCGTGGGAGTGCTTGTGCAGGATCTGGTTGAGGTGGGTAGCGACCACGGTGCTGACGTCGACTACGGTGTAACCCAGCGACTGGGCCTGATCCTTCTGCGCCGCTTCGATCCACACTGCATCCAGACCGAAGGCCGGGTCCTTGCCGGGAATGCCCTTGATCTCGCCGAATACCTGCCCGGGATTGATGGCCAGTTCGCGGTCGGCGTAGACCTCGGCTTCGGCCACACCGACGCCCATCAGGGTGATGCGGTAGACGTTAGGGGCCAGATCCAGGTTGTCGCGGATGTGTACCGAGGGCATCAGGAAGCCCAGGTCCTGGGACAGTTTCTTGCGGATGCCCTTGATCCGCGCCAGCAGCTGACCGCCCTGGCTGCGGTCCACCAGCGGGATCAGCCGGTAGCCGACTTCCAGGCCGACCATGTCCACCGGGGTGACGTCGTCCCAGCCCAGCTCGCGGGTTTCCGGGCGCTGCAGGGCGGGCAGCTGGGCCTTCTGCTCCTCGGCGACCTTCTCTTCTTCGACCTTGATCCGCTGGCGGTGAGCAATGAAGTAAGCGCCACCGGCGGCCAGCGCACCCAGGCTGAGGAAGGACAGGTGCGGCATGCCGGGAATAAGCCCCATGACCACCATGATGGCGGCGGCAATGGCCAGCGCCTTGGGCGAGGCGAACATCTGGCGCTTGACCTGGGAGCCCATGTCCTCGGAGGTGGAGACCCGGGTGACCATGATGGCGGCGGCGGTGGACAGCAGCAGCGAGGGGATCTGCGCCACCAGACCGTCACCGATGGTCAGCAGTACATAGATGTGCCCGGCCTCGGTGAAGCTCAGGCCGTGCTGGCCCATGCCGATGATCAGACCGCCGATGACGTTGATGAACAGGATCAGCAGACCGGCTACCGCGTCGCCACGCACGAACTTGCTGGCACCGTCCATGGAGCCGTAGAAGTCGGCTTCCTGGGCCACTTCCAGGCGGCGGCGCTTGGCCTCTTCCTGATCGATCAGACCGGAGTTGAGGTCGGCGTCGATGGCCATCTGTTTGCCGGGCATGGCGTCCAGGGTGAAGCGCGCGCTGACTTCGGAAATGCGCCCGGCACCCTTGGTGACCACCACGAAGTTGATCACCATGAGAATGATGAACACCACCAGACCGACAATGAAGCTGCCGCCCACCACCACCTGGCCGAAGGCCTGAATCACCTTGCCCGCCGCCGCCGGACCTTCATGGCCGTAGAGCAGCACCACCCGGGTCGAAGCCACGTTCAGCGCCAGGCGCAGCAGGGTGGCCACCAGCAGGATGGTCGGGAAGGCGGCAAAATCCAGCGGCCGCAGGGCGTAGGCGCAGACCAGCAGCACCACCAGTGACAGGGCGATGTTGAAGGTGAAGAATACGTCGAGCAGGAACGGCGGTACCGGCAACATCATCATGCCGAGCATGGCCAGCAACAGAATCGGCACGCCGAGGCTGCCATGGCGCAACCCTGCCAGGTTGCTGCGCATGTTGGTCAAGACCTGAGTATGATTGACGGCCATGTTGCGGAAGTCCCTGAAACAATAAATTGACGTAAAAGTTCCACTCCCGATGGTTAAAGCAAGAACTGTTCCACACTTCTGATTTATCGCCTTCAAGCGCTTTGCCGATTGCCGTAACATGGCGTGAGTGACAGACTCTGGTAGTACTGATCCCGTGAGATATGCATGCGCACCCTCCCTCTACTGCTTCTGATGTGCTGTGTGGCTGGCTGCGCCGTGCTGCCCGACTCCCTGCGCCCGTCTTTCCGCGAGCACAGCAACAGCCCGCTGCAGAATGAAGTCGAGGGGCTGGCCGGGCAGTTGTCTCCGGCGCAACTGGCGGCGGCGCGCCAGCGTATCAATACCAGCGCCGCCCCCGGCCGGCCCTTCTGAGGAGCACGGCAATGTTCGGGCGCAAAAGCTCCATCATGCTGATCCTGCTGTTGCTGGTCAGTCTGTTCGTTGCCGGTATGTGGCTGATTTCCGGGTTGAACCTGAATTTTGCCCAGCAGGCGATGACCGAACAGCGCCAGCGTCAGATTGCTGACACTTTTCACGCCAATCTGGCGCGAATCAATACCCATCACTTCCTCATGCAACGCAATACCGCCGCGCTGGCCCGCCACGCTGAACTGTTGCTGCGCCAGCAGCGCCTGCCCGGCCAGCCCAACCTGGCCGAACTCAAGTACAGCGTCAGCGCCACCCTGGCTGATCTGACCGATGTGCACGGCGGCAGCATCCTGTTTCATCCCGGCAGCTACCGTGCCGAGGCCTTTGCCGTGCACGCCCACAGGGAATCATCCGGCTGGCAGGTAAGCAGCCAGCCGGAGGCTTTCAGTGACCAGCCCTGGTACCGGGACATTGTTCAGCAACTGGGCCGGAGCAGCCCGGCGCAGCGCAGCTTCCACTGGAGTGCGGCCTACTACAAGCCGGAGATCGAGGAGGTGGTGATCAGTATCAGCACGCCGCTGCTCGATCAGCAGAACCGTGTTGCCGGGCTGGCGGTGATCGTCGGTGTAATGTTGCTGCTGTCGGGCATCATCCTGTATCTGGTGGCCAACACCCTGCGGCAGGTGAACAGCCTGTATACCGACGCCCT
>LSQX01247556.1_pt2 | contig 12455 bp, 12 predicted proteins | sample 654561 | NCBI WGS metagenome assembly LSQX01 (sample SAMN04489861, study PRJNA283612) | anaerobic digester metagenome | isolation source: 4 biogas reactors fed with cattle manure at either 37C or 55C with and... | place: Denmark: Kongens Lyngby | collected 2014 | reverse complement strand
ATGACAATGAGTGGGGCTATTCCTGCAAGGTAGTTGACCTGATTCGCCACATGGCCAAGGTTGACGCGAAGTAAAGGAAGCACTCACAATGGGGCCCGCATTGCCGGGTCCCTTTTTTGTTGCCGTTCTCCAGGCGTTTGTGACAGCATCGCAGCAAACCCTACTCCACCAAACAGGAGGTCCCTATGAGAAGATTGTTGGTCATTTCGATGCTTTTGGTATCAATCTGCTTGCCCGCCCTATCTGACAGAAGGGTGGAGCCCTCCAAGCCTTTCGTGTTCAGCCGGAATGGCGTTACCTGGGACACAAGCATCACCTTATTGCAAATGATTGAGAATGAAAATGATTTTGATTATTATGACGATTTTCCAGGTTATAAAATACTTAGTCTGGATGGCGTGAGCGCGGCAGGGCTTGAAGCAACATACCTTCAGTACCTGTTTTTTGATAACCAGCTGCTTGCCTTCTATTATGATTTTTCGCATCGGGTGAACGACACTGACAGTTATCAGACCTTGCTTGCCGCGATGGAAAGCAAATACGGCAGTCCCATGCCGGATGCCGAAGACTGGGCAGCCATCAACCTGGCCAAGGTGCCAGAAAGTGTTTTTGACGCGCTTAAACCGGGAATCAGTGAGACCCATTCCTGGAAAATCGCCGACCATACCATTGCGGTGCTCGCCACTTACTTCCATGACTATGGGCACAGCGATAACATTGATTACACCAGTTTCGCGCTGGCCTACATCAACCTGAAACGCTTCCCGGACATTGGCTATGGAACAGTCCGGGGAATCAACACGGACGGGATATGAAACGCCTTGCATGATGTTAAAAGGCTCCAGGCGGGCGATTAAAGTGCGCCCACCACCGGATGGGGCAGGTAAAACTGCTCAAGCTGAGCAATTTCCGCTTCATCAAGCTTCAGATCAACCGATTTGACAGCGTCTTCCACATGGCGCAGCTTGGTCGCGCCGATGACCGGCGCCGCCATCAGAGGCTTTGATAGCAGCCAGGCCAGCGCCACCTGGCTCATGGAGACGCCGCGACGTTTAGCGATGTCCTGCACCTGCAGCACAATCTGCTCGTCCTGTTTTTCGGTCTTGCCGTACTTTGATTTGGCGGTAGTATCGGTGGCGAAACGTTTGGTGGCCTCCTCCCCCGGCGCCCTGGATAAGCGGCCTGAGGCCAGGGGGCTGTAGGGCGTCAGCGCCACGTCCGCGTCCTGGCAGTAGGGCACCATCTCCCGCTCCTCCTCGCGGTAGAGCAGGTTCCAGTGGTTTTGCATGGACACAAAATTGGCAAAGCCGCGGCTGGCCGCCACATTGCGGGCTTTCTGGAACTGCCAGGCGTACATGGCGGACGCGCCGATGTAGCGCGCCTTGCCCGCGCGCACCACATCATTGAGGGCTTCCATGGTTTCCTCAATGGGCGTGTTGTAGTCCCAGCGGTGAATGATGAACAAATCCACATAGTCCATGCCAAGGCGCTTAAGGCTGTTGTCAACTTCCGCTAAGATGTTCTTGCGCGACAGGCCGCCGCCATTAGGGCCTTCACGCATGGTGGAAAACACCTTGGTGGCCACCACCACCTCGTCCCGCAAGGCGTAATCCTTCAGCGCGCGCCCCAGGTATTCCTCGCTGGTGCCCAGGGAATACACGTTGGCGGTGTCAAAGAAGTTGATGCCCAGGTCCAGGGCGGATTTGATGATGGCGCGGGAATCGGATTCATTCAGCACCCACTCATGCACCCATTTGCCGGCGTCGCCAAAGCTCATGCAGCCCAGGCATATTCTGGAAACGTCCAGGCCGGTCTTCCCCAGTTTGGTGTATTCCATTGCTCTTCCTCCTATTTGCCCACGCAGAATGTTGAGAACACCTTGTCAAGCAAGGCTTCGGAATAATTGTCCCCGGTGATGTCCCCCAGGGCGGCAAGCGCTTCATTCAGGTCCACCGCGCACAGGTCCAGGGGCAGGCCTTCCGCCATGGCTTCCGCCGCGCGGGAAAGCGCCTGGGCCGCCTTTCTGGCCTGGTCCATGTGGCGGGCCAAGGTGAGGGCGCTTTGTCCGGGCTGGCCGGCCAGTTCACGCAGCCTGGTTTTGAGCTGATGCAGCCCTTCCCCGGACTGGGCGGACAGGGTGATAGCCTTCTCCTTGTCGACATCTGTGCGCGTTTTCAGCCAGGCGGTGAAGGCCGGGTTCTGGGGCAGGTCGGATTTGTTGAAGACATAGAGGTTTTCACGATTCACAATCAAGTCCAGGATGGCCTCGTCCTCCGCGTCCGGCGCGCGGAAGACATCCAGCACCATCACCCGCACATCCGCGTTGTCCACCGCGGCCTTGGCGCGCTCAACGCCGATGCGCTCAACCATTTCCTGGGTGTCCCTGATGCCGGCGGTGTCTGTCAAATGAACGCGGATGCCGTCTATCATCAGGCTGCCGCCCACGGTGTCGCGCGTGGTGCCGGGGATGTCCGTCACGATGGCGCGGTTTTCCATGAGCAGGGCATTGAGCAGGGAGGACTTGCCCGCGTTGGGCTTGCCGCACAGCACCACCTGCAAACCTTCTTCCAGAATTTGCGCGCCTTTTTCGTCACAGGCATCATTTAATCGATCAGCCAATTGGTTCAGTTGGGGCGCGATTTCCCCTACCGCCTCCTCCTGGGAGATCTCCTCCGGGTAGTCGATCGCCGCGGTGACGCCCGCCATCAACTGGATGAGGTCTGCCTGGGCTTGCTGGACAAAGCGCAGGGTGCCGCCCTGCAGCTGGCGCAGCGCGGCGTCCTTGGCCTTCATACCGGTGGAGGAAATCAACTGCATGACGGCTTCCGCCTGGCTTAAGTCAATCCGCCCGTTTTCAAAGGCGCGCCTTGTGAACTCCCCCGGCTGGGCGGGCACCGCGCCTGAAGCGAATACGGCTTTCAGCACCGCGTCCACCACCAGCTCTCCCCCATGCAGCTGGATTTCCGCCACATCCTCCCGGGTGTAGCTGCGCGGGCCCTTCATCAGCACCGCCATGCACTCATCCAGCATTTGGCCTTCATGGTAGAGGTGGCCGTACATCAGATAGCGGTCCTCAAACTGCTTGTCTTTCCCTGTGGGCACGAACAACCGGCGCAGGATGCCTTCCGCCTGTGGCCCTGAAACGCGGATGACCGCCAGCCCGCCCATGCCAGGCGGTGTGGCCAGCGCCGCGATGGTGTGTGTGTTCATCTCATCCTCCATGGGCAAAGTATAACTTTCTTGCCCTGTATGGGCAAGATGCCGCATTGAAAGAGAATGTCTGTTCCTGTATACTGAAGGCATTCAAGGAGGATGAACATGGCCTTTGCGCACCTGCACCTGCACAGTGAATACAGCCTGTTGGACGGCGCCTGCCGCATCAAGCCGCTGGTCAAGCGGCTGAAAGAGCTGGGCATGGATGCCTGCGCCATCACAGACCACGGCGTGCTGTATGGCGCGATTGATTTTTACAAGGAATGCAAGCTCAATGGCATCCACCCCGTCATCGGCTGCGAGGTCTATGTCACCCCGAAGATGAGCGAGAAAACCGGGGCCAACCGCGAGTACAGCCACCTTATTTTGTTGTGTGAGAACATGACGGGCTACCAGAACCTGATGAAATTGAGCAGCGCGGGCTTCACCGAGGGCTTTTACTACAAACCCCGGATTGACCTGGAACTGCTGGAGCGGCATCATGAAGGCTTGATTGCCATGAGCGCCTGCCTGTCGGGCGAACTGCCCAAGCTGCTGCTGGAAGGGCGGTATGAGGACGCCAAGGCCCATGCGCTCACCATGCGCAGCATCATGGGCGAGGGCAATTACTACATCGAATTGATGGACCATGCCCTGCGGGAAGAAAAGCAAGTGTTGCCGCAGTTGGTAAAACTGTCAAAGGAAACCGGCATCCCCCTGGTGGTGACCAATGACTGCCATTACCTGAAAAAAGAGGATGCCCACGCCCAGGAGGTGCTGATGTGCATCCAGACGGGCAAGACGCTGGAAGACGAACAGCGCATGCGGATGGAAACCCAGGAGCTGTATGTCAAGTCTGAAGAGGAGATGCGCGCCCTCTTCCCCCATTTGGGCGAGGCGGTCACACGTAGCCACGACATCGCCCTGCGCTGTGAAGTGGACTTTGACTTTGACGCCCACCACCTGCCGCTGTACATCCCCAATGAGAAAACAACAGAAACCAACGCGGAATTGCTGGAGCGCCTGTGCATGGAAGGCCTGCTGGAACGCTATCCGGACAGGAACCCGGAAGCGCTAGAACGCCTGCAATATGAGCTGTCCGTCATCAACGACATGGGCTTTGTGGATTACTTCCTGATTGTGTGGGATTTTATCAAGTACGCCAAGGAGCACGACATCATGGTGGGTCCCGGGCGCGGCAGCGGAGCCGGGGCCATCGTAGCGTATTGCCTGAACATCACCCGGCTGGACCCTTTGAAGTACAACCTGCTCTTTGAGCGCTTTTTAAACCCCGAGCGCGTCTCCCTGCCGGACCTGGACATTGACCTGTGCTACGAGCGGCGCCAGGAAGTGATTGATTATGTCGCTGACAAGTACGGCCATGACCATGTGGCGCAGATTATCACCTTTGGCACCATGGCCGCCCGCGGCGTCATCCGCGACGTGGGCCGGGTGCTGGGCTACAGTTATCAGGAGACCGACCAGGTGGCCAAGCTGGTGCCGATGGAACTGAACATGACGCTGGAAAAGGCCCTGCAGACTAGCCCGCAGCTGGCCCTACTGCAGGTGGAAAGCCCGCGGGTGAAACGCCTGTTGAACACGGCGGAGCTGCTGGAGGGCATGCCCCGCCATGCAGCCACCCATGCCGCGGGCGTCCTGATCACCCAGCAACCGCTGACGGACTATGTGCCGCTGCAAACCAATGACAACGTCATCACCACCCAATACGCCATGGGCAACATCGCGGAGCTGGGCCTGCTCAAGACCGACTTTCTGGGTCTTCGCACACTGACCGTCATCCGCGACGCGCTGAAACTGATGGAAAAAGACGGCGTGTTCATGACGGCCGATGAAATCCCCATTGACGACAGCAGCACCTTCCAGATGCTGTCCACCGGTGACACCGATGGGGTCTTCCAGTTGGAAAGCGCAGGGATGCGCAGCTTCATCGCGGAACTCAAGCCCGAAGACTTTGAGGACATCATTGCCGCCATTTCCCTTTACCGGCCCGGGCCCATGGCCTCCATCCCCCGCTTTATCCAGGGGAAGAACCAGCCGCAGACCATTCGCTACATCACACCGGAGTTGGAGCCGATCCTGGGCGTCACCTATGGCTGCATGGTCTACCAGGAGCAGGTNNGGCCGCAGCGATGAGATCCGCCGGGCGATGAGCAAGAAGAAAAAAGACGTGATGGAGCGGGAGCGGCAGATTTTCATCCACGGCGCGCAGGATGGCAGCGTGCTCGGCTGCCTGAAGAACGGCATTTCTAAAAAGGCGGCGGAGGACATCTATGAAGAGATGACCGCCTTTGCCAGCTACGCCTTCAACAAGTCCCACGCAGCCGCCTACGCGCTGCTGAGCGTCAAGACCGCCTGGCTGAAAAAACACTACCCGGCGGAATTCATGGCGGCGCTGATCAACTCCTACCTGGGCGCCACCGGCAAGGTGGCCGCCTATGTGCAGTTCTGCCGCCGCAACGGCATCCCGGTGCTGGCGCCGCTGATCAACCACTCCGACGTGCGTTTCATCGTCGACCACGCTGACGGACAAAAGGGCATCCGCTTTGGCCTCAACGCCATCAAGAGCCTGGGCGAGAAGGCCGCCCAGCACATCGTGATGGAGCGCTTGCAGCACGGCCCTTACCGGGACATCTTCGATTTTTGCTCGCGTGTGGACTCAAGCAGCGTCAACAAGCGCGCGGTGGAAGCCCTCATCAAGGCCGGCGCCTTTGACGGCCTGGGCGGCAGCCGCATCCAGTGCCTGCAGGTGTACGAAGCACTGATGGACGCGCAGGCCAAGTCGAGGCGCGGGCAGAACAAGAATCAGCTGTCCCTGTTTGAGATGGCGATGGGCGACCAGCAGCTGAACCAGCGCATCGCTTTCCCGGAGGTTGAGGAATACCCGCAAAGCACGCTGCTTGGGATGGAAAAGGAAGTGGCCGGCATCTACATCACCGGCCATCCACTGGACGCCTACGCCGACACCCTGTCAAAGCTGTCCTGGTCCTCTGCCGCCCTGGAGGAATTGGCGGAGCGGGATGACAGGGGCTTGAGTGAGGACGGGAGGCAGGTGCAGCTGGGCGGCCTGATTGCCGGCATCAAGCAAAAAGCCACCCGCAAGGGCGATTTGATGGCCTTCCTGACCTTGGAGGACCTGACCGGGCAGGTGGAGTGCGTGGTCTTTCCCAGGGTGTGGCAGCAGGCCGCCCCGCAGCTGACGGAGGACAAGGCCTATCTGCTGACCGGCAAGCTGTCCGTGCCTGAGGACAGGGCGCCCAGCCTGGTGGTGGACAGCATACGGCCCCTGGAGCTGCCGTCAACACAAAAACCCAAAGCACAAGCAAATACAAACAAGGAAGAGTCCTTGCTTGCAAAGGACGCGCCGGTCAAGTTATACTTACAAATAGGCCGCAGCCAGATGCCTGCTTGTGAAACAGTGCTCAAACGCCAAAAGGGAAGGGTCCCGGTGTTTTTGTACATCAAGGAGGAGAACCTGACGCTGCTGGCACCTGAGGACTGGTGGGTAAAGGACGCCCTGGACGCCAGGGCAGACCTGCTGACCATCCTTCACAGCAAACAAATCAAGGTGGTGAACAAAACAACATGAACCGTATGATTTTAACAGTGCCCGCCTCCTCTGAATGGGGCCTGGTGGTGCGCACAACCCTGGGCGCGGTGGGCGTGATGGCCAACCTGTCCCTGGACGTCATTGACGACCTGCGGACCGCCGTGGAAGAAGCCTTTGACCTGGTGACCCACCAGGAGCGCCTGGTGGAGAAGGTGACCCTGACCTGCAAAATGGAAGAAGGGCAGATTTATATCACCCTGGAGGCGCAGCGCGCCCCTGATGCCCAGGCCTGTGACATGATGGACCCGGAGGTGGCCCAGCTGATTATTGGCACCCTGGTGACCGAAGTGAAACTGGAAGGAGATCAGTGCGGCATCTACACCGTGCGCATGTCCTTGCCAACTGGAGCATAAGCAGTGATGAACGCAGACGATATCCACAACGCGGCGATGCGCTACGCCTTGGAGCAAACCAAGGAAGCCATGGATGACGCCGTTGCGGTCGCCCTTCCCCTGTGCAACGCCATCGCGGCGCGGTTCACAGGGCGCGGCATTGAACTGGAGGATTTGCGCCAGGTCGCGGCCATGGCGCTGGTCAACGCGCTGAAGGGTTTTGACCCCGGGCGCGGCCTTCGCTTCACCACCTATGTCACCCCCACCATCACCGGCACCGTGCGCAACTACATCCGCGACCGCGCCCAACTGGTGCGCACCCCGCGGGGCTTGCGCGAGCAGGGCATGCAGATGGACCGGGTGGTGGAGCAGATCACCCAGAAAATCCACAGGGAGCCCACCATCCCCGAACTGGCCGAGCACCTTGGCTGGACGGTGGAGCAGGTCATCAGCGTGCATGCCTCGCGTGAAAAATCCCAGGTGTCCTCCCTGGACGCCCAGGATGAAAACGGGATGATGGTGTTTGACCACTTGGGCATCTCCGAAAAAGGCTTTGAGGACTTTGAGATGCGCGAGGACCTGAGGAAGGCCCTGATGACCTTGACCAGCGAGGAGCGCACCCTCATCAAGCTGCGCTTTCAGGAGCAGCTGTCCCAGCAAGCCAGCGCCAAGCGCATGAACCTGACCCAGATGCAGGTCTCGCGCATGGAGCGCCGCGTGCTGCGCCTGCTCAAGGGCGTCATGCAGACCACCTAAGGCATTCCACGCATGAAACAGCAAAGCCTTGCCGAAAAACTCATCAACAGCGGACTGTGCCAAGATACAAAACAGGCCGCTGCTTTTATCATGGCGGGCAAAGTGCTGGTGAATGACCGCCCGGCCAAGGCCGGCAGCCTGGTGAAAAAGACCGATGTCATTCGTGTCAAGGATGTGCTGCCATATGCCTCAAAGGGCGGGCTGAAATTAAGCGGGGCCCTCCGCGTGATGGAAGTCGCGGTTGAGGGCAAGGTCTGCCTGGACGCGGGCGCGTCCACCGGTGGTTTTACAGATTGTTTACTGCAATCAGGCGCCGCCTTGGTGTATGCTGTGGACGTCGGCTTTGGCCAGCTGACAGGCAAGCTGCGGCAGGAGAACAAGGTGGTCAACCTTGAGAAAACCAACATCTCCGATGAATCCCTTTTGAGCCTCAACCCAAGGCCGTCGTTTGCCACCTGCGACCTGTCCTACCTGTCCTTGCGCAGCGCCGTCCCCCTGTACAAGGCCATTATGCATGGGGAGGGTGAGATACTGGCCCTGGTCAAGCCTCTGTTTGAAATTGAGGACAGCGAAGCCAAGCGCAGCGGGCAGGTGGAGGACACGGCCTATGAGCCGCTCTTGCTTGATTTGGTGGCGGGCTTCAACGCCATGCCCGGGACAGGTGTGCGCAACGTGTGCGCCAGCCCGGTCACCGGGAATGCCGGAACGCTGGAATTTTTCCTGCACATCGGCTTTGGGGATAACCTTGAAAAGCCCGACCTTGGCCGGAAAATCGCCGGCAGCGTCCAGTCCGCGCTGCAAACCCACCCTTACACAAAGGCAGGTGACATCATCCTTGACTAAGCCCGACCAGATCTGGGACGATCCGGAACTGCTCAAAAAGAAGCGGATCATCGGCATCATCAGTGTCGCCGTTGTGCTGGTGGTGCTGGTGGTGCTGACCATTGTGCTGGGCAAGCCCATGATACAAGCCATCCGCAACAAGGAGAGCTTCCGCGCCACCTTGCAGCAGACCGGCTTTTGGAAGTATCCCATCATGGTGGGCATCATGGCCTTACAGGTGATCATCGCCTTTATTCCCGGGGAGCCCATCGAAATCTTTGCCGGCTATGTCTTTGGCGGCTGGGTGGGCCTGATCCTGTGCCTGCTGGGCACGGCCCTTGGCAGCGTGCTGATCATCCTGGCGGTACGCAAGTTTGGGATGAAGTTTGTCAGCCTCTTTGTGCAGCGCGAACAAATTGAGAACCTGAAGCTGTTCAAAAACCCTAAGACCCGGGACGCCACCATCTTCACCCTGTTTCTGATTCCGGGAACGCCCAAGGACATCCTGACCTACCTGGTGGGCCTGGTGCCCATCCACCTGGGCAAGTACCTGGTCATCACCAGCGTCGCGCGCATCCCTTCCATCATCACCTCCACCCTGGGGGGCAGCAAATTGGGCGAGAAGGAATACCGGCACGCCATCATGATCTTTGTCATTACCCTGGTGCTGACGGGCATCGCCGCCCTGGCCTACCACCTCTACCAGCAAAAGCATCAGAAGGCGGATGAAGAGGACGAGGAGGCGGCGGAGGCGGCGCAGGAAACGGATGAGGTAAAAAAAGAGGAACTGACCGAAGCCATCGCCTCTGATGTGGTGTCCTCTACTCTTGACCAAGCGGTTGAAAACCAGCAAGATCATGTGAAAGAACCCGAACCGGAAAAACCGGAAGACACAAAGGAAAGCAACGATGTTTAAGCGCAGTGACCAGGCCAGGCAGTTTGGCGTCACATCCATAGAAAATATTTTCATCACCGAGTATTTGCCCGCCGCCAGCGGTGAGCAGATCAAGGTGTATTTGTACGGCCTGTACCAAAGTCAAAACGGCGCGGACAATTTTGGTGTCGCTGAGCTGGCAGCAGCGCTGAGCCTGGAAGAAGGCCAGGTGCTTGCTTCCCTGCGCTACTGGGAGCGGCGCAGGCTGGTGGAGCGGGTCAAGGACGATCCGCCCACCCATGTCTTCCACCATTTGGGCCAGCGTTTCATGACCGGGCAGGACCAATTGTCCGGCGATGAGCACTACATCATGTTTTCAGAAGCCGTCAATACCCAGCTAGGCAGCCGCCGGAAACTGCGGGAGAGCGACATCTCCATGGCCTATGAGTGGGTGGAAGAACTGCAGCTGCCCCAGGAAGTGGTGCTGATGCTGCTCAACCATTTCGCGGACACCCGCGGGGCGCATTTTTCTTTCAAAAGCGCGCAAACCACTGCGGTGATGATGAAGGAAGAAAACATCACCACCACTGACGAAGCGGAGCAGTACTTCAGCCACTCCAAAAAGACGCATGCCGGCGCCCGCGGTGTGCTGGCGGAATTCAACATGCGCCGCCTGCCTACCGAGCCCGAACTGGCCCTGTATCGCAAATGGACCGAGCAATGGGGCTTTGACAAGGATGCCATCCTGCTGGCCTGCCAGGAGACAGTGGCCGCCAACAACCCCAGCTTCTCCTACCTCAACGGCATCCTGGAGCGTTTGAAAAACCAGCTGCCTTCCAAGGAAGGAAGCAGCGTGAAGAAGCATCTGAAGCAGGAAGGCGAGGACGCCGCACTGATCAGGGAAGTGCTGCAGGAACTGGGCAAGCCGGGCATCAGCCCTTTCACGGTGTTGGCCGCCTACAACGAGCTACGCAAAGACCATTCCCATGAGATGATTCTGCTGGCCGCCAAATCCGTGCGCTCCCGCGGGGGCATGTTTGAGGACCTCCTGCCGCGCTTGCAGTCCTGGCGGAACATGAACCTGACCGACCACAAGAAGGTGGTGGCCCATCTGCGGTCGCTGAAACAATATGAAGCCCTGATGTATACTGTGTTTGAGCAGTCCGGCCAGGAAGGCCGCGCGGGCGAAAACGACCTGATGATGCTGACGGGCTGGCTGGAGGACGGGCACAGCGAAGCCCTGATCACGGAAGCCGCAAGGCAGGCGCGTTCCGCCCGGCAGAAACTGCAATACATCAATAAGGTGCTGGCCAACTGGAAGAAGGAAGGCATTAAAACAGTGGACGCCGCGCAGAAAGCGCCGGCACCTGCTGCGCAAGGCCGCGGCAAGAAGGTGGCCTTCCAGGACTATGACCAGGGACAGCAAAACGCCGGCCAGGGCTATGCAGGCTTGGACGTACTAAAGGAAGCGAGGGAACTGGATGGCCAATGATTACCTGCTGCAGGCGATTGAGGAATGCCAGGACAGAAAACTGAACAACCAGCAGGAGGAGCAGCGGCGCTTTGACCACGCCGTGCGCCTGTGCCCGCAAATCAAGGAGCTGGACAGCAAGCGCAGGGACGACATCCTGCGCGGGCTGCGCCTGGCGATGGAAGGCATCAAGCCTGAAGGCATTGAGGACAGCACCCGGCACATCAATGAAGAGATTGAGCGCTTGCTGATTTTGCACAATTTGCCGGCGGATTACCTGGAGCCTGTCTACCAGTGCAGCCAGTGTGAGGACAGCGGCTATGTGGGCCAGGCGCCCAAGACCCTGTGTGACTGCGTGGTGAAGCGCTACCACAGCCTGTTAAGCGGCGAGGAAGAGACGCCGGACAGCCCCAGCTTTGAACACTTTGACCTGAACGTTTTCCCGGAAACAGCGCTGGATTCCTCCGGCACCACCCAACGCAGGCTGATGCAGGTGCTGAAGAAGCACTGTGAGCGTTTCGCGGACGAACTGCCAAAAGGCAAGCTGAACCTGCTGCTATACGGCCCCAGCGGCCTGGGAAAGACCTATTTGCTGAAGGCTGTCGCCAAGCGCGCCAGGGAGAACGGCATCAGGACCTTGACCATGAACGCCAATACGCTATTAAACCACATCCGCCAGGCTTATTTTGCCCGGGAGGAAGAGGTGGACCAGCCCTATTATTCGGTTGATTTGCTGTTGATTGACGACCTGGGGACAGAGCCCCTGTGGGAAAACATCACCCTGGAGCAGATTTTCGCCCTGCTGGAGCACCGCATCCAAAACGGGCTGCACACGGTGATCAGCACCAATTACAACCTTGAGAATTTACAATCGCGCTATACCCGGCGCATCTATTCCCGCTTGCTGGACCAGCGGCACAGCCTGGTGCTGCAATTCCAGGGCCAGGATGTGCGCCTGGCCAAAAGAGAAAGTTAGTCGAGGTCCTGCAGCTCCTCATCCAGATCCTGCTGCGGCTTGACGCCCCGGCCCTTGCCCTCAAAGAGGGCTTTTTTTCTGTCCAGCATTTCATCCACCCGCTCCATATAGTGGGCGGCGTCCTTGACATTGGGCGCGCGCAGGATGTGCTTGCCGCCTGAATGGATATATTTTGAGATGGCGCCGGCACCCATGGCCATGACCGTCGCCTTGTCCTCCATCATGTCGATGTTGTACAGGCAGGCCTTGCCGGGCAGGGCATAGCCCACGTTCTCCAGGTTGCCCGTCATGTGCTTTTGGCGGTAGATGTAATAAGGCTGCATGCCCTGCGCCGACACCGCTTCCCGGGCCAGGACGACCATGTCCTCCGCCACCCGGCCTTCGGGCAAGGCGTCGCCAAAGCG
>LSQX01272847.1_pt2 | contig 12456 bp, 10 predicted proteins | sample 654561 | NCBI WGS metagenome assembly LSQX01 (sample SAMN04489861, study PRJNA283612) | anaerobic digester metagenome | isolation source: 4 biogas reactors fed with cattle manure at either 37C or 55C with and... | place: Denmark: Kongens Lyngby | collected 2014 | reverse complement strand
AGTCGGGGCGATGCTCGGTGCGGACAGGCGGAAGACAGTCAAGGCTTATCAGCTGGCGGCGCAAAATTTCAGGAGAGACCAGTTTTTCGTCGAGTTTGCAGAGTCGGTGCAGAGAAGTGGCGGCCGTCCCGGCCTCGTATGTCAGAAAGGTGAGAACTGTCCCCGCTTCGGGAGCGGCTGCGACGGTACAGGGGAAACGTTCCCGCGTCCTGCCGCCGGAACAGCAGGACCGTCCCCGTGCCGGTCCGCATGCCGCAGGAAGCTGTGTGTCGGGGTGATAGGGCATCCGTACACCGTATATGACAGGTACATAAGCATGGACCTGCTGGGGAAGCTGGCACGCTACGAGGTCCTGGCCAGGACGATAGAAACGGTGGACGAAGCCGACATAAACAGGCAAGCGTCGGCCCTGGCCAAGCCGATGTTCTGGAACCACGGCAGGCTGGCCTACGGCGCGGCTCTCCACATGGCCGAAAGCGGACAGGTCGACGGGTTCATATTCCTGACCAGCTTCGGCTGCGGAATCGACTCCTTCGTCAACGACCTGATCGAAAGGCACGTGCGGCGCAGGTACAGCATTCCGCTCATAACCATGACGATAGACGAACATACCGGCGAAGCCGGGTTCAACACGAGGCTTGAAGCCTTTATTGACATGCTGCAATGGAGAAGGCAAAATGAAGGTCACATTTCCGCATCTGGGTAATACATATATCTGCGTAAAATCCATACTCGACGATATCGGCATAGACTATGTCATACCGCCGTTCAACAACAAGCGGGCGCTGGAACTCGGCACCAGGTATTCCCCTGAAATGGTATGCCTGCCGCTCAAGATAAACATCGGCAACTTTATACAGGCGCACGGGATGGGCGCCGACACGATCCTCATGGCCGGCGGATGCGGCCCGTGCAGGCTTGGCTACTATTCGCAGCTCCACAGGGAAATACTGAAGGATGCCGGTTTCAACATGGAAGTGATCACGCTGGAGGGCACGGACATAATGGACCTGCTCTCCAGGATCCGCGCAGTCGTGCCGGGCGCATCGAAACTGGCGAGACTGCCGTCCATCCTGCTGCGGGCCGTGGAAATCGCAAAACGTGCAGACGAGATCGAAATGCTTGCTTTCCGGACAAGGGCCCGGGAATGTGAACGCGGCGCCACCGACAGGATATACGGCGGCTTCAGGGAAAAAGCCCTCAGGACCGCCGGGACGAAAAATATCCTCAGGCTGCTGGATGAAACGGAAGCCATGCTGAGATCCATCCCCCTGGATCCCGGGGCGGATCCGCTGAAAGTAGGCATAGTGGGGGAAATATACACCGGCATCGAGCACTTCGCCAGTTTCGACATCCAGCACAGGCTCGGCAGGCTGGGCGTGGAAGTCGACAGGAAGGTGACGGTGAGCAACTGGATCATCGAACACATGATAAAGAAGCCCCTCCATCTGCCCAGGGACATGGCGTTCGCCAGGGCGGCAAAACCGTGGCTTGGCGCGATGATAGGCGGACACGCCCGTGAGACCGTCGGCAATACCGCGATATACGCAAAAAGCGGGTACGACGGTGTTATCCAGTTGTTCCCGTTTTCCTGCATGCCCGAGATCGTCGCCGAAAGTATCCTGCCGTCGGTCGAAAGAGACCTGGATATCCCGGTACTGACGCTGATAATCGACGAAATGACAGGCGAAGCCGGATACATGACGAGGGTCGAGGCCTTCGTGGACATGCTGGAAAGGCGGAGGGAAAGCCTGGGAAGACGGAAAGCAGGCCGCATGCATGCTGGAGACGCGCACGGCAGGCACCAGGAGGATCCGAAGGGCAGGCACACCGGAAAAGTAGGTTGTGCGGAGGCAAACCTCTCATGTGAAAGCGAGGCAAAGGACATCGGCAAAAGTGAGGGAATCGGCAGTAATAAAAAAGAAGGGAACAGCCAGGACGCTTGTGAAACGGGCAATGGAAACGAAGCACAGAAGGGGAGAGTGGGACATATAAAAAAGGCAGGCTTGTATCTTGGGATCGACGTGGGATCTGTCAGTACGAACCTTGTCGTGATCGACAGCGGCGGGCAGATAACAGCGAAGCACTACAGGCGCACCGGCGGCAGACCGATAGAGTCGCTGATCGAGGGACTGAAGGCGATCGCCGGGCAATGCGGCGATGCGCCAATAATCGGCGTCGGGGTCACCGGCAGCGGACGGGAACTCGCGGCGGTCATAGCCGGGGCTGATATCATAAAAAATGAAATAACTGCCCACGCAGCAGCAGCCCAGGCAGTCGTCCCGGGTGTCCGGACCATCATAGAAATAGGAGGGCAGGATTCGAAGATAATACTGCTGAAAGACGGCGTAGTCTGCGACTTTGCAATGAACACTGTCTGTGCAGCAGGTACCGGGTCATTTCTCGACAGGCAGGCCGCCAGGCTCGGGGTCCCCATCGAGGAATTCGGCGACCTGGCGCTCCGATCCGCCTCACCGGTCAGGATCGCCGGCAGATGCGCTGTTTTTGCCGAATCGGACATGATACATAAGCAGCAGTCCGGGCACAGCATCGAAGACATCGTCAACGGCCTGTGCGAGGCCCTGGTGAGGAATTACCTCAACAACCTGGCGAAGGGCAGGGAAATACACGGGCCTGTCGTTTTCCAGGGCGGCGTTGCTGCAAACAGGGGGATTACCGCAGCATTTGAAAAAGCTCTCGGACTGGAGCTCACGATACCGAAGGAATACGATGTTATGGGAGCGTTCGGCGCCGCCCTCATTGCCAGGCGCAAAATGACGGGCGAAAGAAACCCGGTGACGAGATTCAACGGGTTCGATGCCGCAAACAGGATCTACGAAACAAGGAGTTTTGAATGCAGCGGCTGCCCTGGGCTGTGTGAAGTGGTCGAACTGCGGACGGATGGCCGCGTGCAGGCCAGGTGGGGCGACAGGTGCGGGAAATGGTCGTCAACTTTTGCTCGTCCGGAACTTTTGTCTGTGTCGGACGTCTAATCCAATAAAGGAAAAAAATGCAGACGATCCACTGAAGTGTCTGCTGTTATTGGAGGTGTGATCTATGATACAGGCAATTCCCGCAAGGAGAAAACTCACGCTGGCAGTCGTCCTGCTTGTCACAGCAGTTGTTTTGGTAGCCGCTATCGGTATTTTTGCCAACGCGCCGGCAGAAGCAGCCGAGGAAAACGAACAGAAAAGGATGATAAACGTTTCAGGGCAGTCGAAAGTCACTGCATCACCTGACTTTGCAACCATCAGCCTCGGCGTACTGACCGAGGACAAGGACGCAAAAGCCGCACAGAAAGCCAATGCCCAGTCGATGGAAAAAGTCATTGGGGCCATCAAGGCACTTGGTATCGCTGATGAGGATATCCAGACCTCGAACTATTCCATCAGCCCCGTGTACAGTTACGACAAGGAGACCGGCGAGAGCACGATAACGGGCTATCGCGTCAACAATACCGTGAGCGTCACCGTAAGGGACCTCGGCAAGGTGGGCAGCGTGATCGACGCGGCAGCCGAGAGCGGTGTCAACACGAGCAGCAGCATCAGCTTCGGCCTCAGCAATTACGAGGACTATTACAATGAAGCGCTGAAGAACGCGGTGCTGGCGGCTGACAGGAAAGCAAAGACGATAGCCGACGCACTCGGCGTCAAACTGAAGGGTGCGCTCACCGTCAATGAAAGCGGCGGAGGGTACAGCCCGTTGCACAACTATGCCGTATATGACATGCGGGCCGAAGGAGCCGGCGCTGCAACGCCGATACAGGCAGGGCAGCTTGAGATCAGCGCATACGTGAGCATCGTTTACGAGTATTGATTACCGTGATATGAAATGATGCCAATAACGGGCACTGAAAACCGGCACCCGTAAACCTGCGAAAACCGGAACTATGCTGAACCCGGTACTTAAAAGAGCCTGGGGTCTGCCATTGGTGCAGATCCAGGCTTCTTTGTCTTTGATGCAGATCCAGGCTTTTTTATACAAATCAGTGCATCCTTGTTTTGCAGGACCGGGTTCCATTATCAGGACCTTTTCCTGTCACGGCGCTGGAGGAACGCGATCAGCCTGGCTATGAGTTTTCCTATATTGGCTATCAGCAGCAGTATCTCGATGACGACCAGCACCGCAACTATAATGAATATGTCCCTGTTGTCCGTGATAAGTTTCTGTATCCTGGTTTTCATATCTTCCGCTGGCACTATCTCGCTTTCAGGATACAGGCTGATGCGTATCTCTGTTCCGTCATTCAGTATGTATACGGCGCTCCCTACCGGTGTAGTCCTTTTCAGTGGTGACCTGAGGTCTATTGATGCTTCGAAGTCCTTGATGTAACTTTCGCCCAGGGGGTGCACATATATTATGTCACTCTGGCTGATGAGCCTGACCTCATGTCCTTCGAACTCGACTGTCTTTATGACTTCATTCCTGCTGACCAGCGTACTCTTCCTGAAATTCTCGAAACCATAGTCCAGGAGCGCCTTGGTATCTTCAAACATAGCTGCTTCCGGGGCATCGAGCACGATACTTATCAGTCTCAGGTTCGAACGCGACGCCGTAGAAATGACGGTCTGCTTTTCCTTTGTGTTGAAACCTGTTTTTCCGCCAAGGATACCGTCGTACTCCCAGAACAGATCGAACGGGCTCGTCAGCAGGCGCGACGTTTTACTGTCACTCCAAAGTCGCACTTTTGAGGTAAACAACGTGTTGAACTGCGGATTCGCTATGGCATACCTTACGAGCAGAGCGATGTCCCGCGCAGTCGTGTACTGATTTTCATCATACAGGCCGGTCGGGTTGGTAAAGTACGTGTCGGTCATTCCCAGTTTTTCAGCCGTTTTGTTCATAAGGTCTACGAATTTTCCGATATCGCCGGAAGAAACATGTTCGGCGACCGCGATGGTCGCGTCGTTGGCAGACGTAAGCATGATAGCGTACAGCAGGTCGCCCATCAGGTATTTTTCGCCGACCACGAGATTGAGCATCGATCCTTCTGTGTTGACCGATTCGGAACTGGCTGTCACATTAGAGGACAAATTGCCGTTCTCTATGGCAACAAGTATCGTCATGAGCTTATTGGCTGCAGAGATATGAAGCGGGGCATTGATGTTTTTTTCGTACAGTATCTGTCCGGTCTCCGCTTCCATGAGCAGGGCGGATGGAGCGCTGATTTCAGGGGCCGGTACCGTGCTTGCGGCGCCGCGGCCCGTGATCTCATCACCCTGGCCGGCTTCCCCGGTTCCCGGGGCCGTGTTTGCGGGGACGGGATCCTGTGTACCCGGACCGATGTTTCCCGGGCCTGGATCCTGTGTACCGGACCCTGCATTTTCGGAACCCTGGCCGACGCCTCCGGCTGCCGTGTTCTGCTCACCCTGGCCGGGACCCGGCACAGCAGTGCTGACACCGGCAAAACCAGGGGCTGTGTTTTCATTATCTGCAAAACACACGCCGATAGAACATGTCAATATAAGGACTGTTGCAAGAAATACCAGTAGAACTTTCTTCTGCATCGCGTCCTCCATGTAGTCGGCAAAAGCGTTACGCACGGATTCCTTTCCGTGTTTTTCTTTATTCTGAAAGTACTCATCAGGCACTCAGTATTTTCGGTCGACGTTCATTGCCCAGCTTAATACTCAGCCCATTTTACGAGTCCGAGTTCGAACTTGTCTGTCAGCAGCGGGTGATGGGGGAACACCCGGAACTGGTATCCATACTCGCCGCCGCTGGTGAGATACAGGTCAGCCGCATATTTGTATGATCCGCCTTCGGCCTCGCCGCACAACTGCATTGGCAGGTGCTCGCCATTTATTATTTCACCGTCATCTCCTATGATACCATAAAACAGCTCAACGCTCACATCTTCCGGCCTGAGCGGACCCAGTGACACGATCGCTTCCAGCGTGATTTTCGCACCGGGTGCAGAAGTAATGCCGGTACCGTCACCGCTGCCTGCCGCGTAGCCTTCGCCGTTCCCTCCGGTCCGCAGGCCGCCGCACCTTACGGTCACAAGATGCCAGTGGTCGCGGACATGCTTCTTCCACTGTGCCAACTGTATCAGCACCTGGCAGTCCACGCTGCCGCCGGGCGAGAAGTCGCAGACGTTCTCCATCGCGGGTACGTACAGCTTTTCCATGTAATCCTGCAGCATCCGGTGTGTGCTGAAGTATGCAGCCAGCGACATTATGGACTCCTTCATCATCCTGACCCAGCCCCTGGGGATGCCTTTTTCATCCCTCTGGTAATAGAGCGGGACGATGATATTTTCAAGCGTCTCGTACATCGAATCGCTGTCAACGTTGTCCTGGTAATGCTCATCGGTGTGTATGGCCCCGGTCCCGATAGCCCAGCCGTTCTGACCGTTGAAGCCTTCCTTCCACCAGCCGTCAGGCACGCTGAAATTGAGCACGCCGTTGAGACCGGCCTTCTGGCCGCTGGTACCGCTTGCCTCCAGGGGCATGCGGGGATTGTTGAGCCACACGTCGACACCCTGGATAAGCCGGCGCGCCAGTGCCATGTTGTAGTTTTCGAGCAGCACTACCTTGCCCCTGAAGCCTTCCTGCCCGGAAATATCGTTGATGTACTTTATGAGGTCCTGGGCCGGCTTGTCTGCCGGATGGGCCTTCCCGGCAAAGATGATCTGGACAGGGGCATTTTCCTTGCCGAGCAGTTTCCGTATCCGCTCGATATCCCTGAAAATCAGCGTCGCCCGCTTGTAAGTGGCGAACCTTCTTGCAAAACCTATCGTAAGCGCTCCGGGATCGATGCCCGTGCACGATTTCATCGACCTGTTGGACATGCAGCCTGAACGGATCCTGCCGTTCACATACTCTGTCATGCTTTTCTTAAGACTCTGATGAGCTTCCCAAAGTTCCTCGTCCGGGATATTTTCTATAGATTCCCAGGTGCTGCGCTCGTATATCCTGTCTTCCCATCCCTCAGTCAGGTACTTGTCGAAAAGCTTCTTCATGACGGGGGAAAGCCAGGTAAGCGTGTGGATGCCGTTGGTAACGTGCGTTATCGGCACCTCTTCTTCCGGGACGCCCGGCCACAGGTTCCTGAACATTTTCCTGGTCACTTCGCCGTGGAGTTTGCTGACGCCGTTTCTGCCGGAGGCCATTTTCATCGCCAGCACGGCCATGTTGAAACCGTAGGGATTGCCGGGATCCTGGCCCAGTGCGAGGAACTCTTCACGGCTAATGCCCACGGACTCCCTGTAAGTCGTGAAATACATATCCATCGCGTCGTGCGGGAAAACGTCGATGCCGGCCGGCACCGGCGTGTGGATCGTAAAGACGAGCGACGGAGAAACAAGCTCCCTGGCTTCATGGAAGCTGATGTTGTATTTCGCCATGGCCCGCCTGATAAGCTCGAAGCACAGGAAAGCCGAGTGGCCTTCATTCATGTGGTAAACCGTCGGCCTTATGCCGAGGGCTTCCAGCGCCCTGACACCACCTATCCCAAGCAGTATCTCCTGCTGTATCCTCGTTTCGTGGTTCCCGCCGTACAGCCGGGAGGTGATATGCCTGTCCTGCTCAATGTTCATGGGGACGTCCGAGTCAAGCAGGTAAATGTTCACGGTACCGACCCTGATTTGCCAGATCGATGCGTGGACCGTCCTTCCGGGCAGATCGACGCTGATCAGCAACGGTTCGCCGTTTTCATCGGTCACCTGGCTGACCGGGAGGTCGTTTATGTTGAGAGTGCTGAAACTCGTTTCCTGGATGCCGTCATGGTTTATCTTCTGATTGAAATAGCCCTGCCTGTAAAACAGGCCTACCGCCGTGAACGGGATGCCCAGGTCGCTGGCCGACTTGCAGTGGTCGCCGGACAGCACGCCGAGCCCGCCCGAATATATGGGCAGCGTCTCGCTGAGGCCGTATTCGGCTGAGAAATATGCCACCATGTGGCCTTCCAGGTCGGGATAGGTCCTGCTGAACCACGTATCGGTGCGGTCCATATATGCATCGAACCTGCTTACCACGTCATCGTATGCTTCAAGGAAGCTTTCGTCGTTTGCAAGCTGCTCCAGCTTTTTGCTCCCTATCCTATTGACAAGGGCAGCCGGGTTCCCGCCCGTTTCCTCCCAGAGCGACTCGTCTGCCATCCTGAACATTTCCGCTGCTTCGCTGTTCCAGGTCCACCACAGGTTGTTTGCGATGTCCCTTAGTTTTCCAAGCCTTTGTGGTATCACTGTCGGCACGGTGATCCTGCCTACTGGTTTCATTCGATCTTCACTCCTGTCGATAACTCTTGATGATTCTTCCTGAGATTTTTGTTTGTTCTTGTTGGTTGTTCTTGTGGTCACTCGTACTGGTTATTCCATTGCTTACCCAATTTCTTACTCAATATCTTACCAATTTTCTTACTCTGTTTACCCTTTTACCTGGCCTCTTGCTTATACTATTGTTTACCCTTTTGTTTCCCTCATTGCTTACCTTTTTGTTTACCCTGCAAAAAACGTTTTCGACGACTCTTTCGATATCTCTTGAGATATCTCCTTCGATGACCCTTTCGACATCTCTTAGATAACTCTGCTGGTTGCCCTTTCGATAACTCTTATTTGCAAATCCTGCCGCAGCTACTGTTGGCATCGTTTACAGCTACTTTCTTTACAATTCCTGTTGCCAACTGATGCCGGCTATCCCTGTTGATGCCCCGCTCCCGCCGATAACCGGCTCCCGACGGTGATCCACTTTACAAAAACTGACGTGCCGGGTACATCAGCTATTAAGTTCAATTAATGATACCACATTTTTCAAAATCTATTATTAAATTTTGGTTAAGATTTACCTGAACGCCGGAAACGCCGGAGGAATGCCCGGTGCGGTGCAGGTATGGGAATAACTGCCGCAGATTGCGTTTCAGCAGGTATTCCTTTAAAATAATAGAGCAAGGCGTGGATCAGGGGAACCAGGCAAGCGTTGCAGAGCAGGGCTATGCGGGGATATGGATCGCTGCATCCTGCGTGGACATTATCCAGCCAGGTCACGGAGTACAGTATCCTGCGGGGACATTGTCCAGCAAAGCCACTGAGCACAGCATCCTGTTGGGCATTATCCTGCAAGGCCACTGAGCACCGTATCCTGCGTGGACATCGGTCCCGGTGTCCCGCGGCAGCACGGATCGCTGCATCCTGCAGAAAACCGGCTGCATGGTTTACCGGCGTGAAAGGGGTCAAAATGGGCAGAACCGCTGAATCAGGCAAAAAAAGATATCCGGCCGGGAGCCGGCGCAGTTCCTGGAAAAAGCGCTTTTTTGCGTTTTTGCTTTTCCAGTTCATATTTGCGCTGGTCACAATGCCCCTGTTGATTTTCTACGGCCCCTTTGAGGAAGTGAAGGGGACCATCGTCGGGGCATCCTGGAACACGCTTAATCACCAGTTCATAGCAAGGCTCTTCCTTTCGGACGAAGCGATAGCACGGATCCTGAGGGATTCCTACGCCGACGACCCCACGGCAAGGGGCGAGGAGATAGAGAAGATCGACCTTAGCGGCGAACATGACGACACCATCGAGGTTTACAATATCGAGGGCGGCGACTTCAAGGGGAAGCTAATGGTGGTGCACGACCCCACGAGGGTGATAGTGGGCTATTCGTCGCTGTTTCCCGAATCAGGCGAGACCACGAGCCGAATAACCAGGAACAACGGCGGGATTGCAGGCATCAACGCCGGCGGGTTCCTCGACAGGGGATGGACAGGCACCGGCGGCATCCCGATGGGCTTCATCATCCACGACGGAGAGGTAGTCTATGACCAATACGAGGGCAAGGATGTGAAGCAGGAAACAGTGGCATTCACAAAGGAAGGGATGCTCATAGTAGGCAAGCATACCGTAAAACAGCTGCTGGAGTACGGAGTGAAGGAAGGCGTCAGCTTCGGCCCGCCTCTCATCGTCAACGGCAAGCCGACCATCAAAAAGGGCGACGGAGGCTGGGGCATCGCTCCCCGCACGGCGATAGGCCAGCGGAAGACGGGCGAAGTACTGATGCTGGTAATAGACGGGCGGACGCTTGACTCGTTCGGAGCAACGCTGAGGGAAGTCCAGGACATCCTGCTCGAGTATGGGGCAGTGAATGCCGCAAACCTTGACGGCGGTTCGTCGACGACGATGTATTATAACGGAAAGGTGATAAACAGACCTTCGGACAAGCTGGGCGAAAGGCTGGTACCGTCGGCATTCGTAGTGCTGCCTGCGGGCAAACGGAACGGCAGCGGCTGAGTCGGAGGAGACAGAAGATGAAGAAAATACAAACGATATACAAATGGATACTCATTTCCGTGATCCTCCAGACGGCATTCCTCTCCTGGCTGAATTACGGCTACCTTCCCAACAGGGGACATTTCAAATCGACCATGTACGAGATGGACTACCCTGGTGTGAAGGATCGGAGCTACAGGCTTCCGGAAGGCTCGGACCATGTAAGCGTGTCCTTCGACGGCCTGTATGCCTCTTTCATGCTTGACGGAAAACTCGTCGTCGCAGACCTGGACAGCGGCAGGGAAATAAAGCAGCTTGGACCTGCCGGCGGGGAAATCACGTTCCACAGGTGGCTCCCGGACAGGGAAATGCTCATATACGCAATAAAGGAACCGGAAGGGAAAAGCGGGCGCGTCCGTATATCCACATATGATGTGATCCCCGATCTTAACAGGAGTTATCCTGATATAAAAGGGCTGCCCGAGGGCAGCGCCGTTGTCGGCATAGAGCTTTCGCCGATGACCAACATAGTCTATCCCAAGATCCAGACCAGTAAAACGAGGGCCAGGATCTACAGGTTCGACATAATGGACAACCTGAACCTCGTATTCAAAACCGACCTCACCACGGTGATAAAGGAAACGCTGTACACCGACAACCTGGTATACCAGCTTGCCGGGGAAAGGACGCGCGTACGGAACGGACAAACCGGGAAAACCACGTATATCCCGGTGAAACAGGCCCATCTGCTGCTGGATATCGACGGCAGGGACGTGATATATGCGGGCATGACAGATAGATCGGGGAACGTGACGGAGATCCGCTTCGGCAAAGCCGGCGCCGGTGCGGATGATTGGGACGGCTTAAGCCTCGGCAGGGCGGTTGCTGCCGATGATATATTGATTACGCCCGACGGGTCTGTTTATATCGTTGACCGGCAGGCAAGCAACGTCGAATGCGTGAAGCAGGGCAACGGCCTGAAAGGCCGGACGGGCGGATCGCAGGGCCGGAACAGCGGATCCCAGGGCCAGGATAGCATGATCGCCGCCCGGAATGGCGGCGTGCCCGGCCTGACCAACGCGACCGGCCATGATGAAGGCGTACCAGGCCGGACCAATATGACTGGCAAGTATGACGGGGCGCCAGCCCTGATCGACGCGACCGGCCAGACTAACGGTGTGCCCGGCCAGACCAACGCGACCGGCCAGAATGACGACGTGTCTGATCAAACCAGCACAGCCGGACAGGGTGGTCGAGTTACGGACAATGGCCGGACCGGCGCGACATCCGCCTGGAGCAGCGCTGTCTCCACCTGGGCCGGTGCGGCGTCCGTCCGGACCGGCGGGCCGATCAGGTACAAAGGCCGGCTCATCACGATGCTCGACTACTATATCGTTTATCTCGACGGCGAAACCCTGGTATTGAGAACGCTGGAAAAATAGGGTAAACTGGATCGATAGGGCAGGACCATCCGGCTTGGGGCTGCCGGCGTCAAACCAACTTTATCACAGCTGCGATCCCTTGACTATTGCGCGTAGCCCCGATGCCGGTTTTGCAGCAGAGACACGGCCCCTGTCCCTGGTACCTGTTTGTTCCGAAAACAGGCTTCTTAAACCTGACACCTGTTTTATTGCGGAAATTAAGGGTAACAATATTAAAAACAGAGTAACGATTTGACAGGAGGTTTACCAAAATGGCAGAAGGGAAAGCGTTAACCTTGACAAAGGAAAATTTCGACCAGGTGCTGAACGGCACAGATAAGCTTGTCGTTGTGGACTTCTGGGCTGCATGGTGCGGACCGTGCCGGGCAGTTGCGCCCATAATCGAGGAGTTGGCTCAGGAATACGAAGGAAAAGCCGTGATAGGCAAAGTCAACGTAGATGAACAGAACGAGATCTCGTACAGGTACCGGATCATGAGCATCCCGACCCTCATATTCTTCAAGGGCGGCCAGGTGGTCGACAAGATCGTCGGTGCCAGGACCAAAAGTGAACTTGCCGAGTTGATCGATAAAAACCTGTAAAAAGATAACCCCGGGCAATCATTCCGAGGCAGCATCACGGAGTCTGACGCCGCGGCATCAGGGATCCCGCTGACCTGTCATCACGGATTCCGGCGGAGGGTTTGGGATCCCACAGGCTGGGCATCATGGATTCCATTGCAGTGTTCGGTGTTCCAGTGGCCAGGTCTTTCGGATTCCAGCACTCATTCAGGACTCCTGCAGCCTGGCCTTTTGGATCACAGCGCGGCAAACAGATCC
>LSQX01397044.1_pt1 | contig 12457 bp, 9 predicted proteins | sample 654561 | NCBI WGS metagenome assembly LSQX01 (sample SAMN04489861, study PRJNA283612) | anaerobic digester metagenome | isolation source: 4 biogas reactors fed with cattle manure at either 37C or 55C with and... | place: Denmark: Kongens Lyngby | collected 2014 | reverse complement strand
TCTCAATAATCCTTCTAACCTCTAACTTCCAACCTCCAACCTCTAACCTCTAGACCTCATCATCCGTGAGCTGTTACGTCGCATTACTTGTTGAAGATGCCTTTGTTCAAAGCTTTTTCGTATCTCCCGGTTACTGAACTCGAACAGGGAGCCCATATATATGATTCTGGCACGGAAACATCAGGGCCGCAGATCTCCCCGGTGGTTTTGATCTTTTCCGTCAGCATATCCAAAAGTTCGCGCGCTTTAAGCGTATCTCCGGGCTTGAGTCCCAGTTTTTGCAAGACACGCAGGTCTTTTAGCTGATCCCTGGTATAAATCCAATGGCAAAGATGTTTCTCCGGGTCATAGGCAGGGCAGGGGTCGCATATCATACAGCAGCCTTCCGAGAGCGTTACGGGTATGTCCGGGTTATCGCGCATCTTGACCAGCACTTCATGCAGATTATCCACATTGAGCGGGTTTTCGATATCCCCCAAACCATAGTGGCACATCAAACACATAAGGTGATGCGGCCTGATAAACAACCTCTCCGCCTGCTCGATTCTGCGACAGGACTCCAATTTGGCTTTTCGCACTTCCTCTTTTGTTCTTATGGGCAAAAGAGAATACGGCCCGCATCCGGCAAGCTCCTCTCCGAGGTCCCAACAGACGTCCATAGAGTAGCACCTCGGCCCTCCCTTTTCACGAGTCTGTTTATAATGGTCCGTTCGTGCATACTCACACTCCGGCCATTCCGAACTCGTCTCAAAGTCCTGATAGCAAATCCCCTTTAAGCTTTCCACCTTGAGGAACAACAATCGCACCACGTCGATAGCCGGATGAATTGTATTAGGTCGAATATCCAGCCTGCACAACAACTCCAAATCTTTGGCTCTGTTGACATAGTCCGCCCTGCGGGAAAAGAAATTATCGGGGAGTCGCGAGTGGCAATTGGAGTCTATGTCCAGATAATGCGACCGCACGAGGTCGATATCTGCGGTCAATTTGAGCTGCATAAACGGATGCGAGGCGATCGCCTTTCGTATTGCGTCGGTGACATCGGTTCCGCATGGAGGTCTTTTGGCTCCGGCGGCAGCGCATACCGCACAGAGCAGATGATGCGCCCTCAGCTCGAATACCTCATCGTTATAACGTGCCTTAGCATCATTGGCGGAATAAATGTCATTCATGAGCGCACCTGCCAGTTAAATCAATTTGTTTAAGCGTGATCACACGGATTGCAACTGCCCGTTCATTCTATGCCGACATCCCCGGCCTGTCAACGATTCGGTCAAGTGGCATTTGTCGGCGCGCACGACGGTTGATCTAAGAAAATATCAGGCTGCCGGTTTTATTTCGTCTTGCAAACAGCCCAGCGTTGCAGTAGCATTATGTCGTATGCTGACAACAAAATGACTATCACCTGTCTTTGAGGAAGGGGCCGAATATGCTCATTGTGGGAGAACGAATCAACACTTCGAGGAAGATAAAGGGAGAGCCTGTCATAGAAAATGCCGTAAAGGCTCGCGATGCTGACTACATCGCCGACCTGGCCCGAAAGCAGTTTGAGGTCGGGGCAACTTACATAGACATCAACGCAGGAACCCTCACCATGGGGGAGCCGGAGGCGCTTGAATGGCTGACCCGCGTCGTGCAGGATAGCGTGGATGCGCCTATCTCATTTGACACCCCGAACCCGGCCGCATTAGAACGTGCGCTGGCCGCATATGATCAGGGCAAAGGCCGCCCTCTGATCAACTCCATCACCGCCGAGCAAACGCGCTGGGAGGCTATTTTACCGTTCGTGCTAAAGTATAAAGCCAGGGTCATTGCGCTTGCTATGGACGACAGCGGGATACAGCCAGACGCGGACAAGCGACTCTCTGTGGCGCAGGAACTTATCGGCAAACTGACCGATGCCGGGATTGCGCTCGACGATATATATGTCGACCCGCTGACATTTCCCATAGGCACAGGCAGCGATGTCGGCGTGGCTATGCTGGATATTATCGAGAAGCTGATGATCCAGTTTCCGGGCGTGCATACAATCGCCGGCATAAGCAATATCTCCCACGGCATGCCTGCCCGCAAACTGCTCAATCAGGCGATGACGGTTCTCGCTTTGGGCAAGGGACTCGACGCAGGCATAATCGATCCAAACGATCGCTATCTGATGGCGCTGATCTATGCAACCGAAGCCCTGCTCGGACGGGATGAGTATTCGATGAACTATATTACAAAGTCCCGCGAAGGCGCATTCGAAGGAATATAACGCCGTTTCACAATGGAAAATATGGTGTCAAAGAGCAACTTTGAGCTTCTGTTGAACCAGGGGAGCTTTGTGGTTTGCGGGGAGATGAGTCCTCCGCAAGGGGCCGACAAAGCGCCCATACTAAAAAAGTGCGCCTACTTCAAGGACTATGTCGACGCCGTCAATCTGACCGATAACCAGACCGCGATAGTGCGGATGAGCTCGATGATGTCGAGCGTGTTTGCGATGGAAGGCGGCGTCGAGCCGATTATGCAGATGACCTGCCGCGACCGAAACAGGCTTGCGATGCAATCCGATTTGCTTGGCGCGGCCGCAGCGGGAATCAAAAATATCCTGTGTCTCACAGGGGACTATATGACCTTCGGCAACCACCCCGACGCAAAGGGCTGCTTCGACCTCGACTCCATACAACTGATCCACACCGCCTCCGAACTCAACAAGGGCAGGTTTCTGAGCGGTGACGAGGTCAAATCTCCCCCCGGATTGTTTATCGGCGGCGCAGCAAACCCCTTCGCTGAGCCGTTCGAAATGCGCATAATTCGACTGGGCAAAAAAATAGCAGCAGGAGCGCAGTTTATCCAGACCCAACCAGTCTTTGATCTTTTGCGATTCGAAAAATGGATGGCGGCGGTTAGAGACAACGGTTATGATCAGCAGGCGCATATACTGGCAGGGGTGATGCCGGTGCGGTCTGTAAAGGCTTTGATAAATATGCGGGATAATGTGCCCGGCTCTATGATCCCGGATGAGTGTATAAAGCGCATGGATGTGGTAAAAGAATCTAAAGAAGACAGCATCGAAGTCGGAGTTGCGATGGCTGTGGAGATTATCAAGCGGCTTAGAGAGATCCCCGGCGTCAAGGGCGTTCACCTGATGCCGGTAATGTGGGAGTCGATAACTCCGAGAATAGTTGAGCTTTGCGACCTGTTGCCGAGGCCCGTTCCTGCGTCAGGGGATGACGCACTCTGAATCGGGTCAGGAGGCGTTGGATAAATGAGCAAGCTATCAGAAAAGATCGCCGCGTTTGGCGAAAGACATCCTACGCTGTATAAATCAATAGCTCTCTCAGAAAACGTGCTGAAAAAGACGGTATTCAAATGCCAGGGCTGCGGGCAGTGCGTCTTGAGCCACAATGCGTTCACGTGTTGTATGCGGTGTCCGAAACAGATCAGAAACGGCCCCTGCGGAGGCACGAGGCCGGATGGACACTGCGAAGTCTATCCGGAACGATTGTGTATATGGTGGCTCATCCACAAGCGAGCCGCAAAGCTCGGCAGGGTGAAAAAACTCAGCAAATTTCACATTCCTGCGGACCGCAGACTGGAAAACACCAGCGCGTGGTTGAATATGTTCGCCGGAAGGATATTGCCCTTTGAGTTGGGAAAGAAGTCCAGGGATGTGAATCTTACCAAAAAAGATCCGCCTTCGATTAAATAAATCACATTAGATGCAGCAGCCTCTAATTTTGGAGTATATGTTCTATGCTTACCGACGTCGAAATTGCCCGACAGGCAACCATCAAGCACATCAAAGAGGTTGCCGCTGAGCTTGGCCTCGCCGAAGAAGACCTCATTTATTATGGAACCGACAAAGCCAAGGTGTCGCTGGATCGTATCGATTCTCTGAAGGGCAATCCGGACGGCAGGCTGATTCTTGTCACCGCCATCACTCCTACGCCAGCCGGAGAGGGCAAGACTACGGTAGCGGTAGGACTTGGCGACGCGCTGCGCAGGTTAGGCAAAAAAACCTGCATTGCCGTTCGAGAACCTTCTTTAGGGCCGTGTTTCGGCCTCAAAGGTGGAGCGACAGGGGGCGGATACGCGCAAGTGGCCCCGATGGCGGATATAAACCTGCACTTCACCGGTGACTTTCACGCCATCACCACCGCACATAACCTGCTGGCGGCGATGCTGGACAATTCCCTGCACCAGGGCAATGCGTTAAATATCAACCCATATTCCATCAACTGGAAGCGCGCGATGGATATGAACGAGCGTGCGCTGCGCGATATAGTGATCGGACTCGGCGGCAGAGTCAACGGCATGCCGCGTCAATCGGGTTTTGATATAACCACTGCTTCCGAGATTATGGCTCTGCTATGTCTGTCTGCCGATCGCAGCGACCTAGAAGCTCGGCTGGCCAGGGTGATCGTCGCTCTCGACAAAGATGATCGTCCTATAACCGCCAAGGACCTGCAGGCGAGCGGCGCAATGGCAGTTGTGCTCAAAGACGCCATCGTCCCTAATCTGGTGCAGACCCTCGAAGGAACCCCTGCGTTTATTCACGGCGGCCCGTTCGGCAATATCGCGCACGGCTGCAACTCTATAATAGCGACAAAATCCGCGCTCAAACTGGCCGATTATGTCGTTACAGAAGGCGGATTCGGCAGCGATCTGGGAGCGGAAAAGTTTTTTGATATCAAGTGTCGTCTGGCCGATCTCAAACCTGCGGCGGCGGTGGTGGTTGCGACTATACGTGCGCTGAAAATGCACGGCGGATCGCCTTTCGCCGAGCTTGCGCACAACAACCCCGATGCTGTGATAAATGGCATGGAAAATCTCGAAAAGCACTGCGAGAACGTGCGTATCGTGGGACTTGAACCTGTGGTGGCCATCAATAAATTCCCAACTGATACCGATCAGGAAATCGCGGCTCTCTCCAATGCGTGCGCGAAGATGGGCGTAAAGTGGGCGTTGACCGACGTATGGGCAGCCGGCGGGCAGGGTGGCCGGGAGCTTGCCGAGTTGGTAATAGACGCAGCAGGCAGACAAACGGATTTTACCCCGGCCTATTCGCTGGATTTGTCTATCACGGAAAAAATAGAGACGGTCGCCGGAAAATTCTACGGAGCCGATGGAGTCGAATATACGCCGGCGGCATCCAGACAGATAGCTGAGGCGGAAAGGCTGGGCTTCGGAAAATTGCCGATCTGCATAGCCAAAACGCAGAACTCCTTATCCGATAACCCCAAAGCCCTCGGTCGTCCCCGCGGCTTTAAGGTCAATATACGAGGCGTCAGGGTTAGCGCAGGAGCGGGATTTGTGGTGGTATATGCAGGCGATATTATGACCATGCCCGGATTGCCCAAGATACCCGCCGCAGTCAATATGAGCATTAGCCCGAACGGGGATATTTCCGGGTTATTCTAAATCGGTTTCGCTATTTGCGATCGATATTTATCCCGATATATCGAACCTCCAGCGGCGCGAGTTGAATCACCGGCGGCTTGGCGGTCGTGGCCGGGTCCATCGGCATGCCTTCGGTAAGGTGGCTCCAATCCGACAGCAGATGCTTTCCATGTTCAAGCTCCAGTTCAGGCTCATCGAGAGGCAGTCTCACCTCTGTAGCCTCTCTGGTCGGGTTTATCAGCACAATAAAACCCGCGCCATCGATAATATGACCTTCGCCATCCGCATTTGCGCCGTCCGGAAAGCCCAGCACGTGTTGATAAACGCCAAAGTAGCTTTCAAACCGCTTGCGAAACGCGAACAGATCGCGCAATAACCCGATAAGCTCCGGCGCCGCCTGTCCGAGGTCGATGCTGCCCCCTGCCTGCGCCAGCCCATTGCCGATCATACTCATCAGGGCGTGTCGCAGTTCCCTGAATGTCCGATCGGTAAGATTATTCTTGCCCGCCTCGTGCCAGTTTATGCCATACCAGTTGCTCCAGATCGTATGATAGGGATGCTCGAACGTCATCTGGTAGATCTGCTGTCGATGGATCAGTTCCGATTGGACGGTATCAAATCGATGCGTATCCGCTATTGCCTGGCAGTCCAGCGCGCGCAGTCGATGATTGTCAAAGGGCAGGCTGAACGCCGATATAATCAGGTCTTGGCGCGCATCGTGGGCGGCGTTGCAAATCTCCGCCAGTCTTTTGACGGCAGTTACTTCAAGCTCTTCTTTGTCGCGGTGGTCGTGCAGATTGGAGGTGCAGTCCGGTATATTCCAGTCGTTGCCATCCCAATAGATCATACGCGCGTTAAGCCCGACCGCCAGGTCAATTATCCTCCGCCGAACATATTTATAATACTCGGTCATCACGCACAGAGCGGCGGCTTTCGACCTCGCCGACACCTTATTCGGCACAATATACTCCGGGTGTTCGGCCTCCATACGCGACTTCCAGTAGTTGCAACTGAATGGGTTGATCCAAAATGACATATCCAAAACCGATTCACTGGCGCGCCGCGCTATCTCGCTCAAGGCGTTGGGAAACTTGCTCTCGTCATAAGACAACGGATAATCGGCCTCCCAGCCCAAATCCAGGTGCAGACACTCATAGAACCCTGCGGATTTCATCTGTTCTATGACCTCGATCAGGAATCGGCGATCGAAGTTTGCATGCAGCGGCTCATCGTCAGGGAGTGTGATCAGCCAGGTGTTCCAGGTGACCGGGACAGATTTGCCGCTCATAGCGCACCAGTGTTTGGATAGGTGCTGAGTATATCTTTTGAATCCTGTCTGCGCAGGGCCGATATATGCGCCGATCACTGCCGGACCGGTGGTGATCCCCGCGGTCAACGGAGCATGGTCGCGATGTTTCATCGTCAAGCCCGAAGGCCGGTAAAAGTTTTCCGATCCTGTCAGCGATTCGGTGAAGAAAAACAGCCCTTCCTCACTCCCCCAATAGGTCAGCACGCTGCGGGAGAGGTCGCCGAATGCGAACCTTGTATCCGGCTCACTCACATCGACCTTATCCGGATCCGTATGCACCTTGTCCTCGGAGTTCGCATAAACGTTCGGGTAACGCGGTTTGGGCGCAACCCCTTCCACCTGCTCCCGAAAGAGTATCTTTTCGATTGTAACCTGTCGAATCGTCCAGTTCTCAAGCGCACATGGCTCAATGACGATCCACTTGCGCATAAAATTATCCTCGGCGCGAATCTCATAGAACACGCACACCGGCAGCTTGACGTCGTTTATGTCGGCTTCCAATCGAAGTTTAAGGGTGCGATGAGATTCGTCCCAATTGGGCGTTTCAAAGCCTGTCAGGGAGAAATCCTTGCTGTCCAGCGTCACCCTCTGCCCTTCCCCGGTCAGCACAATTTCGAACTCGGTCGGAGTCTCGGAGAGATATTCCTCTCCGTTGACTTCGTTGGTCAGGCTGGTTGTGGCTATGCGTCCGGAAATGCAGTGTATGCGCCGGGTAAGCCAGCCGTTGCCCAGCTCAAATACATATCCTCCGGGTATCTCCTGAGCGTATCCGATCGAGATGGTTTCGTTTTGTGACAATATATGCGCCTCCGATGCTACCAGATACTATTGCCCGAAAACAGAGCTTTTTCCTTCTGAAAGGCAATCTTATAGACGCCTCTGGACTGAAAAACTCTATCTTGATACAATCAAGTCGGCGCAAAATGCCGCACTTAAGGAGAAATGACTATGAGCTTATTACCGTGGGTAGCTGGCCTCGTTTTTATATCTGCAGTTCAGGCAAACGGCGCAGTGATTGCGCAAAATGGACGCAGCGACTATAAAATCGTCACCCCTGATAAGCCGGGAGCCGCGGTCAAATATGCCGCAACGGAACTTCAGGATATATTTGCTCAGATAAGCGGCGTGCGGCTGCCGATTGTCCGCGAATCCGCTGCCGGAGACTGCCCGGCATTTTTATTAGGCCCGTGCAGAAAAAGCGCAAAGGCAGGTCTTGTCGAGCAGGCGAAAGAACTCGCTGATGACGGCGTGTTAATTAAGACCATGGGCAACGATATCGCCCTTGTCGGCCAAAACGAGCGGGGCAACCTCTACAGCGTCTATGTGCTGCTGGAAAAATATCTTGATGTCCGTTTTCTTGCATGGGATTGCACGATTATACCCGCGCGCCATAAGGTGACGCTTCCGGATCTTGATTATTCTTATGCGCCGCCGTATATGTATCGAGAGACTCTCTACTGGGACTCATTCCCCAAACAGATTGCCGCCCGCCAGCGACTGAACGGGCCGTATACCAAGTGTGATGAAACCGTGGGCGGCAAGATCAAATTCCATCCCTATGTCCACTCATTCGCCGAACTGATTCCTCCGAGTGAGTATTATGTAAAACACCCGGAATATTTCGGCATGCAGGGCGGAAAGCGCGTCGCAGGCTCGGTGCATGCGCAACTCTGCCTGACAAACCCCGACGTGTTGAGAATCTCCAAAGAGAAAGCGCTGCGCTGGATCAAGGAGAATCCCGATGTGCCGATAATTGATATCTCACAAAACGATGGCCTCGGGCCATGCGAGTGTGATGAGTGTATGGCCATCGTCAACGAGGAAGGCTCGCAGCACGGGCCGATAATGAGGTTCGTCAACGCAATCGCGGATGTGGTCGCCGAAAAGCATCCGCAAATATGGGTAGAAACGCTGGCCTACGCCTATTCCACCAAGCCGCCTGTCACAAAGCCGCGTGACAACGTCATCATCAGGCTCTGTCATGCCGGCTGCTATTATCACGGTTTCGAGAAATGCGGCCTCGGTGCGAACTTCGCTGATTATGTCAATCAATGGAGCCAACGCACCCGCCGTATTTTTATCTGGCACTACGCCACCAACTTTGCGCACTATCTCGCGCCCAATCCGAACCTTGCCGGGCTTGCAAAAGACCTCAAATACTATGGTTCGCACGGCGTAAACGGGGTTATGGTGCAATGCGACTACCAAAGCCCTGGCGGAGAACTGGCAGAACTGCGACAGTATCTCTCCGCTCAACTGATGTGGGATCCCTCGCAAAATCCCATAACCCTGCGCCAGGACTTCTGCCGTGGATACTATCGAGAAGCGGCCGGTGGTGTGCTGGAGTATCTTAAGTATCTCGACGACTTTGCCGCAAATCCGGAGACGCACGCATTTGGAGCATGGGAGGCAAAAAATAACGTACCACCCGAACTGGTGACAAATGCGCTCAATATTCTGTCACGTGCATACTCTGCGGCAGCGGACAACGAAGTGCGAAATCGAATCAACAAGCTGATGCTGCCGTTTTGGTATATGCAGCTCACATATCCGGAGTATTATGGCGTATCGGACAACGACGCTGTGAATATCTGGCGACAGACCAAACAGACTATCGAGACCAACGGGATAACTCATGTCCGCGAGGGAGGAGCCAATGTCGCCTCGTGGATCACAGAAATGGACGCGCAGTTGCTGCCGTTGCCCAAAAATGTCATATTCGATCTGATGAGGATAGGCAAAGCCCGCACGGAGAACTGCTTTGCATGGGAATCGCGCACAGTCGAAATCGGCGGCAAGCCGAGGCGGGCTGTATTGCAGCATCCTAATCCAAAAGGGGATGCCACAGCAACATATCAAATCGAGCTGCCCGCCGATCCAAAGGGCGTAATCCTGATGAAATTCGGCACAGTTATCACAGAAAAAAGCACAGATGGCGTGCGATACTCGGTGTTCGTCGACGACAAGGAGTTGTTTAACAAGACCATAACCGCGTTTGTCGCTCCAAAGGATGACAAGTCCGCTCAGGGCAGCATAATGCCGGTTGGCGAGGCATACGAGAATCATACAATCGACCTGACGCCCTATGCCGGCAAAACCATCGCCCTTACTCTGAAGACAAACGCGATTGAGGACAATTCCTATGACTGGGCGCACTGGGTGGAGCCGAAAATCGAGAGGCAGGGAAAATAGAGAATGCCCGGTCACTTGGTTCGCAGGGCATCGTCTTATAATTATGGAAGATTAATATGTATCATATTGCTTCATAATAATGTGTGGTAAACGGGCGCGGTTAGTGTGCGCCGGAATTGGAGGACTATTATGCGAAACACATCCAGGCAGATATCCGTTATATTGACAATGGTTTTGCTTGTTGCAGGTGCGGCATTCGCGCAGCGTCCAGTGGGCGTGCCGCCTTCGAAACCTAAAGAACAGAATAAATCCACCCATGAACTGGTGCGGACTATGCACGAGATAGGCGCAATCAACAGGGATCCTAAAGTGGGATTAACCCAGTCACAGGCGAAAAGGGTGCTTCTGGTCATAAACCCGCTGCGAAAGAAACCGAAGCTCACGGAGACTCAGGCGCAGCAGGCTCTCAAAAAGCTCAAACCGATCCTGACCGCCAGCCAGACAAAGGCCCTGCGCAACATCAAGCCGGATAATCGGACGTATCGCCCCAACGCTCCCGGCCCTCAACACAAGCCTAATAGCGCAGACGGCAAATATCGACCGGGTGCGCAGAGCAACCATCGACCGCCTGCAAAGCCGCTGTACAGCGCGGATTTCAACCCATTCTATGAGAAGATCACCAAGGATATTTCATTCAACTCATATCAGGCGAAGAGGATGAGTGAGATTATCGGCGAGATCGAGCGGACCTCAAAGGGATTGAAGCTGAAGCCGACTCCAAAGCCCGGATACACGCCAAATAAGGCTGCGCCAAAGGACAAATATGTTCCGGGCAAAGCCGCTCCCAAAAAAAGCTGATGCAGGACGGGCGGAGAGCAACCTCTGCCCGTCAGTTTATTTCCACTATTTTCCCCGTCTGCAGGGACTCTATCCCCGCGGCTATAACCTTTTGCGCCGCCAACCCGTCCGCTCCGGACCCATCAATCTCTTCGGGCTTCGCGCCGTCGGCAACCTGCCGGACAAAACAATTGATACGCTCGGCGAAGGTATCGTTAAAATCACGATATCCGCCAAAGACAGGGTTAGTGTAAACCGACTTCACCAGATCTCCGGCGGGATATAAAGTCGCCTCCCGCCACATATCATCCACGATAAAACGACCCTTGACTCCGGCAACCTCGCAGCGTTCCATCGGATGTCCGCGCTCGATATCGTAACTGCTGGTGAGATGGCCGACTATGCCATTGGCAAAGCGCAGGTTAAACGACGCCGTAGACCATATCTCCCGTCCCGATGCCTTCATAGCGAAGCACTGCACGGCCGCCACATCCCCGCAGAAGTGGCGCATCATATCCACCGAGTGAGGGTTCAGCGCCTTGAGATGAAAATACGGGGAGTCAAAAGTTCCCTGTTTGCCTATCCACAGGGCCATATTAACAAACAACAACTCCCCTATGCGCCCTTCATCGAGCCAGGTTTTGGCGAGCCTTGCGGTAGGGGTGAAGCGATGGTTAAAATCTATTCCAAAACAGCGGTTGCGATCCTTTGCCACTCTAACCATTTCGGCGGCTTTGTCTATTTCGTTGCAGATCGGTTTCTCGCAAAGCACGTGGCATCCGGCCTCCAGCGCCTGTATGGTGGGTTCATAATGGTCGCTGGAATACTCGAAACCGCCGGTAGTTACGCTGCAGATGTCCGGGCTGAGTTCCTGCAGCATCTTTTGAGCATCAAAATAATGGGGCGTTGAGAGCCGCTGTCCTGCGCTTTTGGCTCGATCTTCCACTCTGTCGCACACGCCGACAAGCTCTACTAACGGGTTCGATCTATAAATGTCGGCGTGTAAATTGCCGATTGGCCCCATCCCGATTACGGCCACTTTAAGCATTCTATTACCTGATTTCATTGTAAATCGTGATTATTATGCAGGGCAGCGATATTAGCATCGCCGCCCTGCCGGTTAACTCTTTTAAAGCTCCTCCTGCCCTCTCTGGGTTTTCAATTCCTTTGCCTGAAGCGCTTCGGCTGTCACAGCCGAGCCGATGTGAAGAGTGTCATAGGCTTCCTGGCAGCTTGTGAACTGAACCCCGCGTCCATGCCAGTTGAGGTTGGTGAAGATGGGATTTTTGCGCCCGGTTTCACCTTCTCTTTTCTTGATCCAGTTGTTCATGCGCGTGTCGAGCATCTGCACGACCTCCGGATTCGCATCCGCGACGTTGTTGTTCTCTTCCGGGTCTTTGAGCAGATTATACAGCTCAATCTCCGGCTTGAAGTGGAAGTCCGGCTCCAGCGCCCGGATATACTTCCATTCCGGTGTTCTCCATCCGTGCTTGCGCATCCAGGTGCTCTCGGTGATATAGTACTCCGGCTCCTGCTCGCGCGGCTTGCCCTCAAAGAGCGGCGTCAGGCTTCGTCCATCGAAGTCAATCCCGGAATCTATCTCCATAATGTCCAGAATCGTAGGCATAATATCCTTCGTATGAACATAGTCCGCAAACCTCATTCCCGGCTCGATTTTGCCCGGGAAGTGGAAGATAAGCGGGATGTGCAGGGTGCAGTCATACAGACCGTGGTGGTCGAACCAGCACTCATGATCATACAGAGTCTCGCCGTGGTCGGAGTCTATGACGATCAGGG
>LSQX01204056.1_pt1 | contig 12457 bp, 7 predicted proteins | sample 654561 | NCBI WGS metagenome assembly LSQX01 (sample SAMN04489861, study PRJNA283612) | anaerobic digester metagenome | isolation source: 4 biogas reactors fed with cattle manure at either 37C or 55C with and... | place: Denmark: Kongens Lyngby | collected 2014 | reverse complement strand
GCAGCGCAGGGCGGTCAAGATCGGCCAGACGCCGCTTGAGTTCGCTCCAGCCTGGTTTTTTCTTGCTGTCTGTCATGTGTATATCTCTCCTAATCTGCCACTGGCATCGGTTCAATCCTGAGGAAAGCCGACCGGATCATTTTTCTCCTGTTCGGCTGCTTCCAGGGACAGGGAAAACGACTCGGAAATCATTATTACCCCTCCGGGAAAGATACGGCGCTTTTCTGCATCCCTACATTTCTTCAGTTGGGAGAAAACATCGCTGAAGAATACAAGACCCGGAGAGATGTCTCCGAATCTCCGACAGGTCTTCTGATTCTGTAACGATAGGAATCGGCCGACATTTTTCTTCGACCGTCAGGAAAAGAAAGTTCGTATTTTTCGTAGACAAAGAGAACGATTTCCCCGCCTTCCAAGGTTGCTTGTGTAATTTCTATCCCCAGTAATTTCTGTCGAATTCCGGCATTGTGTAATTCCTTTATTTTTTCGACCTTGGTTTTTAATAGCGGACCATCGGGGTTAAGGTAAGGCAAAGCAGGTGAGATAGACCCTGAATTCACTGACTCAGCCACCGCTTCGGCATACTTCCGCATAAAGGGAAGAAAAGACCTGGCGATGTCATCGAGATCCATTTTTTCCGCTGCTTCAACAAACCTCGATTCCAGGGAAAGAAACTCCCCCAAAACCCACCCTGTCTGACCGTCCGTCTTTACCACTTTATACCATGGGACACCCTTGAGGGATTTCACTGTACTGACGTGAACCCAGCCTGAAACATCACCTCTTGAATCCTGAACTGTAACCTCGTACCTTTCCCCATAGGCGTCATATTTCCGAATGGTGACCGCACGCCCTTTTTTCAGGACATATCCGCTGTTCGTCGAAATATCATTTTTCAGAATTCCCTCATTATCGACTTCCGCTACCCACTTCGTCACGACAATTAGCGCTTCCCCTCTTTCGAGCATTCCCTCTTTTTCGGAATGTATGGAGGGACTTGATCTCAGGAGGACCTGGCTTGCGGATACGGTGGCACGGACTGTTTTAGGAATTTTCAACTCCAGAGGGGTGTTTTCGGCCTTATTCATTTCTCGGAGAGCTTCTTTTGCCGGCCCATAACCTTGAGCAGCGGCCTTGCGGTACCACTTGGCCGCTTCCAAGTCGTTCCGGGGAACGTCCTCACCCTTGGCGTATTTACTTCCGAGAAAGAATTGGGCCTCTGCATGCCCTTGTTCAGCTGCCTTGCGGTACCATGAAATGGCCTCCGAGTTATTCGGGAGAACCCCGTAACCATAGTCGTACATATGGCCGAGAGTGAACTGGGCTTTTGCATTCCCCTGTTTTCCCTGTTCTGCGGCCATACGAAACCACTTTGCTGCTTCGCCATAGCCCTGGGAAACGCCCCGACCATTGTAGTACAAAAAACCGAGATTTACCCGGGCCTCTTCATGGCCTTGTTCCGCTGCTCTGCGGTAGTACTCAGCCGCTTTCACATAATCCTGTGGAACGCCATTACCTTTTTCATATTTTACCCCCAGTTCAAAGAGTGACCAGGGGTCATTCCTTTGCACTTCTGCTGCGGGAGTGGGCTTGGGGGGAACTGTGGGTTCCTGCCGGGAAGGAAGGGACGCAACCGGTGGTACCGGAGAAGAATTCCCAGCAAAAAACGCAAAGTACACAAACGCGACAAAGGCGGCTGAAACAACAAGAATCTGCGGAAACACGGATTTGCCCTCTAGTTTTTCCCTCTTTTTTGCTGCTTCGGAAGAAACAGCATCATCGCCTGTTCCAAGTGCTGCCGGTTCCTCCGCCCTTGCCGGAGCAGAGTTCTCTTCACCAAGAAGCCTTTCCCTGAACGCTCTCATGCTCTGGGGCCGGTCCTTCGGAGCGAGAGAGAGACCTGACATCAAACCTTCCTGCGCATGGGAAGGAAACAGTCTCCCGATTTCCCCCGACTGCACCAGCGTGTCTTCTCCAAGCCGGTCCAGGGCGTCCGGCGGCATCATCCCCGTGACACACCTGTACAGCGTAGCCGCCATGCCGTATACGTCCGTCCAGGGTCCCAGGCTTCCCCTGCTCTGGTACTGCTCCGGGGGGCTGTATCCCCTTTTCAGCACTACCGAATGGCTCTTCTGCTGTGCCAGGTTTATCGCCGATTTCGACGCCCCGAAATCAAGGAGCTTCACCTGGCCGTTCCGTGTCACGAAGATATTGTCGGGGCTGATGTCACGGTGAATCAGTCCTGATGCATGCACTTCATCAAGGGCGTCCATGACCGGAGAGAGGGTGTCCATCGCATCCCGGAAGGACAGCCGCCCTCCCTGTTCCTCAAGGTATTTCTGCAGCGTCCGCCCCTCCAGGTAGGTCATCACCATGTAGGCGGTGCCGTTTTCCTCGAAGAAATCCCGTACAGACACTATGTTCGGCTGTCCCTCAAACCGGGCCAGGATCCGTGCCTCCTCGAGAAATTTCTCCATCCCTCGTTTGAAATCTTCACGGGTCTCGGAACTCGCGTTCATGACTGTGCGGTTCGCGGTGTTCCGGACCGCCACTCCAGCGGGGTAGTATTCTTTGATTGCCAGCTTCAAACCAAGGAGAGAGTCCAGGCCGAGGTACGTGATGCCGAACCCGCCCTGCCCGAGAATTCTTCCCGCGATGTACCGGTCGTGGATCATCGTCCCCGGTTTCAGGCGGTTCCAGTCGTCGTTAGAATCCCCCGGCCTGTAACCGCAGAAGGGACAGGTTTCGGACTGCCCTTTTTCCGAAAAGCAGGAGGGACAAAGGTTTGTTCTACCCATTTCATTTGCCTGGATGTCCATCGATGATCCTCCTCGATCCGTTTTGCGGATGCTGCGTTTCCGGGCACCATCCCGGAAAAAACGTGAAAATCGGCCTTTACCTATTTTTTCTTCCCTTTCTTTGGGACGGCTTCAATCTTCTTCCCTCCATCCTCTTTTACAGGAACTGCAAGGATAATATCCTTTGAGGCAGGAATATCCCCGGACGTCATTATTCCCGAGAGGTTTCCGTTCCCGTCCGCCTGATGACCGGCATCCGGGAGAACATCTCCTGAAACAACGGTCTGGGAAGCGGCATCCTGATCTAACACTGCGGGTGAATCACTGCGGCTGACTTTCCAGTAAATACCAAGACAGGCAGCCATAGCGAACCCAAGAAGTAGAACGGCCCCTATGAGCTTTGTTCTTCTCTTTTTGGAAGGAGCAACCTTCACTTCCCGCGTCCTTATCTGAGGTTCTCCGATCTTCAGGCAGACGGCGGTTATGTTGTCCTGTGAAGGGTTCTGCTCTTCCAGGACTGCATCCACCAGTTTTTGGGTCCATTCCCGGGGATCGTCGGAATAACATTCGATGATTCTTTTTTCGGGCAAAAATTTAAACAGCCCGTCCGTGCAAAGAAGGAGAGAGAAGTTTTCCGGCAGGGGGGCAGAATGAAAGCCCTTTCCTATTTCATTGACGGATTGATCCCCGATATAGCTCGTCAGGGATTCCCTGGCAGGGTGAGAAAACACCATGTCATATTCTATCAGGCCCTTTTCGGCGGCCTTTTTGAGCTTTCTCCCGTACACATGGTCTTCAGTCAGCCGGGTCAGCGCCTGCCCGTCGGTGAGATAGATGCGGCTGTCCCCGGCGTATATCCAGTACATTCCACTTTCATGCACGACTGCGGCTATCAGCGTCGTTCCGAAGTTGCCCTTCTCCCCCAGCTCAACCGCCAGGGAATACACGGCATCATTCGTTTCAATCATGGAGCGTTCGAGGGCATCCCCGATGGGTTCGCCGGCTGTCTTCCTCAAATAGGCTTCCAGGAAGGTTTTAATCGCGAGCCTGGAAGCCTTGCCGCCTTCTGCAAGCCCCCCCATTCCGTCAGCGACGACCGCGAGTACGCCTCCATGGGACAGAAACTCACTATCACCGATTTCGCTGATTCCAAAAGCATCCTGCTGTTCGCTGCGAGTCCCGATGTGCTGTGCGTTTCCCGGAAAGACAATCATTATGAAACCGCCTACCGGATCTCGAATTCATTGCCGTCGTCGCCAACACGGAATCTTCTGAAGATCGTCAGAGTTACAGGCGCTGCAATGCGTATCCAGGACGACCGTTCCTGGAGAAACGTACCGTTTGTCGAGCCGAGATCTTCCAGAATCCAGCTTTCGGGAGTCGGCCCCTGGGAAAGCCTGGCATGCCGCCTTGACACGGAGGATGAATGGAGAACAAGACTGCACTGGGAGGGATCTCTTCCGATAACAACCCCTTCTTCCGGGACAGGAATCTGCTGGCCGGCATAGGTCCCTGTCATGCCGCATAAAAATGCCTGGCGTTTCGGAACCGTCTGGGGAGAAGGGGCAGAATAGTTATCCTTGTTTCCGGGAACGGAAGGAGAAAAAAACTTTGGTCTCATTGTGGGAAAGGCATTGAACAATCCAACTCCTATCAGGACAAGACCTCCCAGTCCGATGATCCAGAGTCCGATGCCCATTATGTTCAGGTACTCGATAATAGCAGTCTTGATGTCCAGGAATTTTTCTGCAGCCTTTAAACCTTCCGCCATCATTCCTATTTTCCTGCGAAGCTCCAGGATGTGGTAGACTCCGATGATCAGACTGAAAATACCACACACTGGATACGCCAGACTTAGTCTGTCACTTTTATTGGAAATATTATAACTGGCAACCGCAGCCGCACACAGGCCTAAAACAATCGCAGCCGCGCCTTCAGCGGTATCGAAACCACTGACAACAAGAATACCTCCGAGAGAAATCCATGGAAGAAAACAGCCTGCAAGAACCAGGAGACCCCCAATCAAAGCGGCGTAATGCATTTTCATTTCGCTCCTTTTAAAAGGAAAATTTTCGTAAGTCCCGTGCCGGCAGAGCTTCTGACCATTGACCACATGCGGGGCTTCATGTAGAAAGCCCTCTCATGGCAGTCTTTCTTTTCAGTTTTCACGAAGAAACCTCTTCACAGTATGCCCGGTTTGTGAAGAGGTTTCCTTTTCATTCGATCCCAACGATCCTGACTCTCATCTCAGTTTTGCCCAGCATCAGCCTGTCGCCGTCATTGAGAGGAAATTCTCCCCTGACCGGAACTCCGTTTACCATGGTGCCGTTGGTTGACTGAAGATCCGCAACGAACAGTTTCCCCCGGGAATAGATGAGTTCACAGTGTCTTCCCGAAATCGTCCCGTCTCCCGGAATGGTAAGGACAGCCTGTCCGGTATTCCTCCCCAGGACCAGACGGTCGCTCACATTCGCCGTAAATTTATCCCCCGGGGCTGTTGTCCCTGTCACTATGAGCTCAATTTTCATTAAAGGGACCGCAGGAACGGAAACCGTCTGGGAAACCCTCGGCATTTGGACTGTTGCTTTCTCCTGCGGCTTAACCTCATGGTCCTTCACCAGGGCCTGCTTTTTTTTATTTTTTTGAATAATAAAGATTAACAGTCCCCCGAGAAAAAGAGCCGCCCCCGCAGCCAGAGGGTACTTCCATTGTTGCAGCCAGTTTTCCGCGGGCTCGCTGCCGGTCACTTCAACGTCAGCTGAAAGCGGTTCTTTTGGTGCTGATTCCACATCCTGGCCCAGCTGCGGCGTGAGGCGGACCGTGATCCCGTCATAAAGGGATTTTTCTCCGTCGGTGTAGGCTATTTCAACCCTCTTCGCCGTACCGTCCGGTTTCATTTCCCCGAGATCAATTTTCAGAACAAGGGATTCGTCCAGAGAAGCTGATATGGAGCTAAATACATCTGAAAAAGCAGATGACTTTGCATCAAATACCTGCCCTCCGGACCTGCGTGAGAATTCGCCAATGGCTTTGAAAGCCGCATCTCTCGATGCTTTGCTCATGGAGTCGGCATCGAAAAATATGGAATAGACAGGGATCGGGTCAAGAGTCAATGCCTCGCGAACTTCATCGGTCGTCGCCCCTCCGGGCATATCATCTATTCCGTCGCTGCAGAGGATAATGATCCTCCGGCGGGGCAGGTCTTCCCTTTTCGTTCTCGCAAGTTCCAGGCCCCGAAGGAGCCCCTGATTCAACTGGGTACGCTTGTCCTTCGCCTGCAGGTTCTGGAGGCTGTAGAGCAGGGATTTTTTCTCAGATGTGAAGCCCTGCTCCACTGTTACCTTCTCTCCAAAGGAAATGATTGCGGCGCGGTCAAGGGGTTTCATCTTCTCTATCATCGCCGCGATGGTTTTCTTGAGTTCGTCGAAACGTTTCGGCTTGATCGAACCGGAGATATCCACAAGAAAAACTGATGTGATCCCCTCCTCCTGCGAGGAAAAAGGAGACCAGACGCCAACCTGTACCGGCTGGTTCCCCACCGTTGCAGTTATTTTTCCCGCCGGTCCGGGATCCGCCATTTTGCCCGCTTCATCCCACAGGTCGGCGTACACCGTCAGGGAAGGAAACTCAAGAAATGCCTGCCTTACACGCAGCGTTGCCGGTACTGCCCCTGCGGCCGGACTGCAGCCCCCAGACAGGAGGAAAAGGAAAAACAGGAAGCACGCGAAGGAAGTACGGAAGGTCAGGAATCTTTTTTGGTTTCCCATTGGAAATTCTCCCCGCAGAAAGGAACAAACAGGAACGTGCTTTCACCCATTTCAATGCGGTCGTATGCATCGAGTTTTTCCGAGGCGATCACTTCTTCTCCGTTCAGATAGATCAGCCCCCGGCTCAATCCCGCCTGGATTCTGAAGATATTTTTCTTCGGATCGTGAACGATAAAGGCGTGGTCGCTGCGGGAGATCGTCTCGTCCCCCCGTATGCAAATATCCATGGTATCCGAACGGCCGACACCATTCTTTTCCGAGCGGATACGGTAATCCCTTCCCCGGTCCGGGCCATCAATACAGACAAGCCACCCGACAACGGGATCGATGCCGGTTTTCTTCTTGAAAACAGCCACCGTATGCCCTTCATCAATTGAACTCCGTCCGGGGGCCCCTTTTGGCTGGTTTTGCGGGTTTATTTTCACGGTAGCCCCCGGATCGGGAATGGCAGCTGTTTCAGAAAAAGCCCGCCTTGTTCCATCAAAGTTTCCCGCCGGAACAGCACACCATGGGCAGGAGTCGTTCGTTTCTGGATCATAGAAATGACCGTTCGGACATCTTGTGATTGCCATAATCTCACTCCCTTATTTAGAGTATTTTGCGACATCTAATATTTAATTTTATTTAATTTCAAATACTGTTGTGCTCGTCTGTTTCCCTGCTTGGCTGATTTTATGTACCATTTCCGGCTTTCCTGCTCATTAGGAGGGACCCCATATCCTTTAGAATAAAAGTAACCCAGCCGGTATTGAGCTTCAGCATGATTTCTCTCCGCTGCCTCGCGGTACCAGTAAGCAGCGAGAGCTTTATTCACCACTACGCCTATTCCAAATTCATAAGCCCAGCCTAATTTATATTCTGCTTGGATATAGCCTTGATTCGCAGCCTTCTCATACCAATGAACACCCAGCTCATAATTTGGTGCAACCTGCTTGCCGTCAATGAGAAGATTATTGTTCATATATACATCGCCAAGGGCACATTGGGCGACGGCAAGCCCGTATTCAGCTGCAATGAGGTAACTCTCAAATTCTTTTTTCCCGTCACGATAGCGATGCATCTTTCCCATTTGATACTGGAATTTCGCTTCAGCCTCCGATATCTTTTCTTGAGCGGGAGGTTCTTTTGCGATTGCAGGTTCCTTGCCGGTTTTCTGATTTTCAGCAACGGCAATCGGGGGCTTTAATTCGACCGTTTGCGTTTCAGGTTGTCTCACGGCCTGGACCGGAGGCTGTTTCTGAGCCTCTTTTTCGGCCTTCTTTTGAAATTCCTCCACTGATCTGCGGAGGCTCTTCAACATTGCATCAGAAATCAATCCATCCACGGCTATTTTCTTATTTCTCTGGTAGGTCTGGATGGCCAACTGCGTCCTGCTTCCGTACAGGCCGTCAACCGCACCCACTTCAAACCCCAGCTGTTTCAGGAGCCTTTGAGTTTCCAGCACTTCCGCCTTGTTGAACCGGGGTGCTTCCTCTTTCTTTTCTTCTTCATTTGGAACATTGACAGCTGGCGCTGCTTCTTCTTTCACCCCTTCCTTTTGGGGTTCCGTTTTCCCGGATGCCGCCAAAAGCCTTTCCAGTGATTTTTTGGCCCTTCCGTCACCCTGATCCGCAGCCTTCCGGTACCATTCTGCCGCTTTTGCCTCATCCGCCGGGACTCCCCGCCCGTTTTCATACATCCACCCAAGGTTGAATTGGGCCCTGGGGTGTCCCTGGTCCGCGCTTTTCCGATACCATTCCACAGACTTGCCCAGGTCTCCCGGAACGCCATTACCCGTGAAATAGAGTTCACCCAGGTCATACTGCGCTACCGGATCTCCCTTTTCAGCCTTCTCTAGAGTCATCTGAAACAGGCTTTTTTCAGGCCGTTCAGAAACCGATTGACTCTGCCTACCTGCCTCTGCTTCATCGGAATCATGGGCCGTCGGCTTGATCTTCTTGAAGAACCTGCCCTTTCCGCCCTTGGCGATCAGCACCACGCCGTCCTTGTCCACGGGGTTGTGGGTCGCGGGGTCCATGGTGATCGTCGCATGGTGCAGCTTCAGGTCCTTCGTCGCCTCGAGGGCGTCACGGATCGCCTTCGGGTCGTCAGATCCGGCACGGGCTATGGCGTCCACAACCCAGTACACCGAGTCATACCCGAGCACTCCGTTCACGAACTCCTTGCATTCGTCGTTCCAGCGCTCCTTGTACTGCGCGAAGAACGGCTGCATGGCAGGATCTTCCGGCGCCACGTGGTTGATCCAGTAGGACCCCTCCATGGCTTCTCCGGCGATCTCCCACATGAACTCGCCGTACCCGTCGCCGCCCACGAACACGATCTCGTTCAGGCCAAGCTCACGGGCCTGCTTCATGATCAGCGCCATTTCCTTGCCCATGTTCGGCAGCACCAGCACGTCGGCGCCCTTCTCTCGGATCTCCGTCAGCTGCGCACGGAAGTCAACATCCTGGCCGCCGCGGAACCCGAGGTCGGCAACCACCTTGCCGCCGTACTCGCCGTAGCTCGCCATGAAGAACTCCCGAAGTCCCTGGGAGTAGTCGTTACCCACGTCGTACAGGATCGCCGCGTTCAGCTTCTTCAGTTCCTTCGCCGCGAAGAAGGCGATGAGCTTCCCCTGGTACGGGTCGGTGAAGCAGATCCGGAAGGAGTACGGACGGACCGCTCCCTTTTCGTCCACCGTCACCAGCGGGTTCGTGGACACGGTCCCCACCTGCGACACGCCGAGACGGTTCACTATGGGCGCCGTGGCGATGTTGATTCCGCTTCCGTTGGCTCCCACTATGGCGACGACCTTATCTTCCTCGATCATCCGGCGCACTGCGTTCACAGCGTCCTCGGCACGGGTGCGGAAGTCGTACACCACCAGCTCGAGAGGACGGCCGAGAACTCCGCCCTTCCCGTTGATCTCCTCAACAGCCAGACGGGCAGTCTTCTCCTCGGTCTGACCGTATGCCGCCCAGTCTCCGGTAAGCGCAGCAAGATAACCGATCTTTACTGGAAGCTTTTCAGTTACCGGATTTTTTTGTGAAGGTTGTTTTCCTTCCCCGGCTTGAATTCCTGAACTTTTCGCCGGTAAACCAGAATTGTCCTTGACTTCGGCATTTCCATTCGGTTCCTTTTCACTCGCAATCGACGACGAGGATACGTTATTTCCCTGCCCGCCCCGCTGGATCGTTTCTGAGGAATTTCCTGTCAGGAAAAAGAAAAGCCCCGCAAAAACTGGAAGGAGCAACAGCAAAATTTTCAAGGGATTTTTTTTCCTGGATGGCAACGGAGCAGCCGGTCCAGGGCTTTCCGCCGGCAGACGGGAGGAAATGCCATTTGGAGAAGAGCTAAAAGGCACACTCACACTGTCGTCAGGGATGCCTGTAAGCAATTCCTTGAATTCCCTCATGCTCTGCGGGCGTTTTCCCGGGAACAGGGAAAGGGAGCGAAGTATGGCTTCGTCCGCATGGGAGGGGAGGCTGATTCCCAATTGACGGGGCGAAGGGAGAATGTCCTCTGCCATCCTGTCAAGAGAATCGGGAGGGGTCACTCCGACAATGGACCTGTAGAGCGTGGCGCCCATGCCGTAGACATCCGTCCAGGGGCCAAGGCTGCCTCGTGTCTGGTACTGTTCCGACGGACTGTATCCTCTTTTTAAAACGATGGAATGGCTTCGATGCTGGAGGAGGGCCATGGCCGTCTTGGACGCGCCGAAGTCAAGCAGTTTGACCTGGCCTGTCCTAGTCAAAAAAATATTGTCCGGACTGATGTCCCTATGGATCAAACCGGAGGCATGGACTTCATCCAGAGCATCCATGAGTGGAACCAGAATATTCAGGGCTTCCTCAAAGGAAATGCGGCCGCCTCTTTCCTCAAGATATTGCAAAAGGGTGCTTCCTTCGAGGTACGTCATCACCATGTAGGCAGTCCCGTTTTCTTCAAAAAAATCCCTTACAGAAACTATGTTCGGGTGGCCCTCGAACCGTGCCAGCACTTTTGCTTCCTCGAGAAATTTCTCCAGGCCTTTCCGGAAATCTTCCTTGAATTCTTCGGAAGCATGAAGAACTGAACGGGACGTACTGTTTCGTGCCGCCACTCCGGCAGGATAGTATTCCTTGATGGCAAGCTTCGTTTCCAGAAGCAGATCAAATCCGAGGTACGTTATGCCGAATCCGCCTTGCCCGAGAGGCCTTCCGACAGCATAGCGTCCATGTACCACCGTTCCGGGCTTAAGCCTGTTCCAGTCTTCATTGTCAGAATTTGGCCGATATCCGCACGCTGGACAAACCTCAGCAGAACCTTTCTCAAAAAAACAGGAGGGGCAAAGATTTGTGAGAGCCTTATGATTATTTTCCATAATTTTCCTCCAAAACCGTCTTATCAAACCCGGAAAGAAGATTTTCTGTGACACAATAAAGACATACGCTCTTCCTGCTCTTCAAGAAGGCAGTCAGAGTATACTTTTTCTTGAAAAGATTGAAGACCAGCTCGGGAAATACGATGGACAATGAATGGGAACAAAAAGGAAACCGACCTTGAGGATCCGGAGGGCAGCATGCCTGATAAAATAAAAGGGTTGGCATATTTGAAAAGGCGCAACAAAGCCGCGTCGCGAGGCATTCTGAGGACCTCCTGAAATTCGACTGACTGGCTTTTGAAGTCTGAATCTTTACTGATGTTTTTGCCAAATTCCACGGCGGGGATTGATTAAAAAAGCCGTGCGGCCTATTCACTCGCAAAGTGAATCATATCATAATCTTCATAATCTTAGTATACTCTGATATAGATAAAACCAATTATCAGCCCACTGATTTTTCTTCGTTTGCAATCATTTCTCCCTTTCAGGAACACCTTTCACGACACCAGCGCCTTCGCCAGCTCCAGGCCCTCCGCAGGCCAGAAGCACTCCGGCCGGGGGCGGCGCACCCGGGGGTTCCCCTTTTCGGGACGGCAGTTGAGAATGCAGTCCAGCCATTGGGCGGGTATTGCCTTCAGCCCGTAGGCGGCTCCCAGGAGGGCTCCGCAGATGGCGGCGTTGGTGTCGGTGTCCCCGCCCCGCATGACCGTGTCCACAACGCCCTCTTCCAGGTTCGGTGCATGAAGAAGCTGCCACAGGGCGTTCTGGAAGGCTATAAGGACCCAGCCTCTCTTTGTGACATAGTCTGCCGGAGGTTCGGATACCGCACTCAGCACGGTCTCCATGAGCGATGGTTCCACCCCGAGCTCTGACGCCCAGCCGCTGACGGCCTGGTAAAGGGACCGGGGATCTGGGCCGGTCTTGACGGCAAAGGCGATGGCCATGGCGAACAGGGCGTTCGCGTCCCGGCAGACCTTGTGGGGATGGGTCAGATCCGCATCCTGCATGGCCCATCCGGCCACCGTTTCCAGGGGATGGCGGGCCCCGAAGATTCCCAGGGGGCTTATGCGCATCAAGGCTCCGTTGGCCTGGCTTTCATAATTTTTGTGTCCCCCGAGAGCGGAGGCTGTGGTTCCGCCGTAGTCAAAGGGGTCGGAACTGAACCAGTATTTGTAGGCTTCGAGGGCCGCCTCCGCATCGTAGGTTTTTCGTTCAACCAGCGTCCGGGCCAGCATCAGGGCCATCTCCGAGTCATCGGTGGGCTGCCCGGCGATGGTGTTGAAAGTGCCGCCGTCAGCCAGTTCCCGCAGGCCTCCAGGATACTTTCGCCGGATACTCTCCGTCGACTCGAACTCCACCAGACTGCCGAGGGCATCCCCCGCAAGCTGGCCGATCATGCATCCCTGGGCCCGTTCAATCATCATCGCTCTTCCTCCCTGAAAGAAACCGTCATTGAGACAGCAAGACTCCTCCCGCACTTCCCCGGCCCTCGCATTCGCTCGGGAAAACTACTCTGAGGCCTGTTTTTCTGTCATTCTGAGGAGCGCAGC
>LSQX01160054.1_pt1 | contig 12457 bp, 10 predicted proteins | sample 654561 | NCBI WGS metagenome assembly LSQX01 (sample SAMN04489861, study PRJNA283612) | anaerobic digester metagenome | isolation source: 4 biogas reactors fed with cattle manure at either 37C or 55C with and... | place: Denmark: Kongens Lyngby | collected 2014 | reverse complement strand
TTGTTTCTCCACTCCTGCTGAATGAACTCTGCAATCTGCTTGTGACCTTCATCGGTGTTGTACAGGATGCTGAAAGTTGGGAATCCGGCACCGTTTGGATATCCGGCATCGGAGAGGTACTTCTGAGCAAGGGAAATAGCCTCGTCTTGATCCTCAAATGGGAACTCAAGGGCTTCGTAGCCAGCCATTTCAGGTACGATACCCCATGCTGGAAGCTGTCCGGCCTTGGTTACGCCTTCAACAAGAGCAACACGGTCAATAGCAAGGGCAAGAGCCTTTCTAACTAGTAGGTTGTTGATAGGAGCCTTCTCGTTCTGTAAGACGTAGTAATAGGTTGCAAGCTGTGGTGTCTTCTGGAAATCATCACGCATCTCTGCAGCCTTGAGCTGATCTGGTGGTACGTTGGTTGCCCAATCAATTTCACCGTTGAGGTACATGTTGTAGTTGGTAGTAGTACTATCAGAGGAGTAGAAGATTACCTTGTCAAGTTTTACATTGTCCTTGTCCCAGTAAGTATCGCTCTTCTCTGCTGTGATGGAGGTCTGTGCGACACGGTCGGTCAGCACAAAAGGTCCGTTACCGACAAAATTAGCAGGATCGGTCCATGCAGAGCCATATTTCTCGATGGCGTGCTTGGGAACGATAGCAAACGAATAGTGGGTAAGGGCATCGAGGGTGTATGGAAGAGGCCCGAGGAGGTCCATCTGGAAGGTCCTCTCATCAAGGGCGCGGATTCCAACTGCTTCTGGGCCAGCGCTACCGTCGTTGAACTCCTGAGCTCCTTTGAGGAACATGCTTGGGAACCAAGCATAGGGTCCTGCAGTTGCTGGATCAAGAATTCTCAACCATGAGTACACGACATCGTCAGCGGTGATGGGCTTGCCATCGGACCAAACAGCGTCCTTGCGGAGCTTGAAGGTGTACTGAGTCATGTCATCGCTGATTTCCCAGCTTTCGGCAACGCCAGGGATGGCAAGAGCCGTTTCGGGATCAATTGCTACCAGACCTTCAAAAAGGGTCTCATAGATTCTGTGCTCGGGCACGCCCTGGATGAGAGCTGGATCCAAAGATTCTGGCTCTGCGCCATTCGAGATGCGGAACACAACTTCGTCCTTAGCAACCGGTGCTGGTGCGGCAACAGGTGCTGGTGCAGCAGCGACAGGAGCAGGGGTGGCAGCGGGAGCTGCGGGGGTAGCGGGGGCAGCTGTTGCAGCAGGCGTGGGTGCTTCTTTCTTTCCGCAAGAAATGAAAACAGCACTGACAAGCACTACGCTAAGCATAATAGCCAGAAATTTCTTCATAGACATATCTCCTTGTAAATTCTAAGCGTAAACATTCAACTTAGGATAATCTACATTAAACCACGAATCAAGAGAAAAGGCAAATGTGTTCAATCGTGAAATCACTACTAAAGCTAAAAACTGAGCTATTAGGACGGTTTTAGCCCATCCCTATGATAAAACTGTCCTTTTAGGATGACCTACACCCTTATATTGGGTATATTTGCATGAAGAGATTGGAGGAATCGATGGTACGACATGCAGTCAGGAAGACTAAAGAAGGCATTTCCTACACAGTTAGCTTGGTCTTTACCCTATCATGCTGGGCTTTGACACTTTTTTTGGCCTGGGGATTGGCTTTAAATGTGAGTGAAGGGATCCCTTTGGTCTCCATGTGGCATATAGTACTGCTCTGCCTATTCTCCTTTGTGGGGGCACTCTTTCGAGATAGCTGGGTCTTTGACACGGAGAAGGGTGAAGTCCGTTCCTTTTACGGCTTCGGGCCTTTGGGTAAGAGGGAAGACATTCCGTTCAGTGCTGTCTCCCATCTCTCACTGGAACACTTCGTGCGCGGTTCGACCGACAAGGATGCAAAGCCGACAAAAAAAAGATTCAAGGCCATAATGGTGTTCTCCATCTGTATGGAGGATGAGAGCTCACGCGACATCGAGATCATCGCTGAGAAGGGTTCAGGAGGGAGGACGGAGGCAGCGATACAGGCTATCTCAGCTGTCACCGGTTTGCCGCTGCTCATCGACCGTCCGCGGGATATGGACTTGGATGTAGGGCTTAGGGATCCCGATTGATTCACTCTTGGATGGTCATTTCGCTTTTACAGCAATCCTTTTCTGCAATACATGAAAAAACGGACACTCTCTCGAATGTCCGTTTTTTTGACTTGATAGCTTTGGACTTGTTTCCTATTGCTTGTTAATTGCCTCTGCCTTGATCTTTGCTGCATCTGCTTGGGCATCTTCCATGCTGATCTTGCTGACATCTTCCTTGCTGTAGAGCCAACAGGCGACTTCATGTTTATCCGTGATGTCAAACATCGGTGGGATGTGGCATGAACACCAAGGCATCCTCTTGGGACAGCGGTCATAGAAATAACACCCGTCACGTTCCTTGTCCGGTGAAGGGACATCTCCTGTGAGGATGATTCTCTTCCTTTCGCGCTCAACCTTTGGGTCTGGGATTGGGGCTGCTGAGAGCAGTGCGACTGTATAAGGGTGCTTAGGAGAGTCATAAAGCTGTGCGGAATCTGAAACTTCGACTATTTTCCCAAGGTACATGACTGCAATCCTGGTGCTTATGTGTTGTATGACTGCAAGGTCGTGTGCGATGAAGAGGTAGGTAAGGCCGAACTCTTTCTGCAAGTCAGTGAGAAGGTTCAGGATTTGTGCTTGGATAGAGACGTCCAAGGCGGAAACAGGCTCATCTGCAAGAATAATCTTGGGATTGAGGGCAAGGGCCCGTGCAATACCGATCCTCTGGCGCTGGCCTCCGCTGAATTCGTGGGGGTACCTGTTCTTGAAAGCCTTATTCAACCCTACACGTTCCATCAGGTCTTCAACCCTGACCTCCATCTCATGGGACGTCATGCTCTCGGGCAAGAGTTTCCGATTGTTGTAGATCACCATGGGCTCAGCAATGATCGAACGCACAGTCATGCGAGGGTCAAGCGAAGCATACGGATCCTGAAAGATCAGCTGCATATCCTGTCTGGCCTTGAGCATGGTACGGGTATCAGCCTTTACCATGTCGATACCGTTGAATATCACACTGCCGCTGGTAGGTTTGTGAAGCTGGGCTATGGAGCGTACCGTGGTGGATTTCCCACAACCGGACTCACCAACGATTCCCAAGGTCTCCCCCGGATATACATCAAAGGAAATTCCATCGACAGCCCTAATAGCCCCAACCTGTCGGTTGAGGATGTTTCCGGTAGTTATGGGGAAATGTTGTTTTAGATCCCTTACTTCCAAAAGGGGCTTTTTAGTACTAGTAGTGGCCATTATGCCTTCTCCTGTTGCGTGGCATCCTGCAATGCCTGTTTCTTGGTCTCTTCATCGATGTAGAGCCAACAAGCTACCTCATGCTGGTTGCCCAGATCCTTTTCAGGGGGATAGGCATGCTTGCAAACTTCCATAGCCTTGTGGCATCTGGGATGGAAGGGGCAGCATGGGGGCAGGTCGATTACGTTCGGTGGTTGGCCCTCAATGGAGAACAATCGCTTGTCCTTATTGGCCGTATCCATTCTGGGGACGCTTTTGATGAGTCCTTCCGTATATGGGTGGGCGGGCTTGGCATAGAGGTCGTCGGTCAGTGCTGTCTCAACAATGCGTCCTGCATACATGACGCAAACCTTGTCGCACATCCCGGCAACCACTCCCAAGTCATGGGTTACCAGTATTACGGCTGTGCCCATCTTGTTGTTTATCTCTGAAATCAATTCCAGGATCTGGGCCTGGATAGTTACGTCCAAGGCTGTGGTAGGCTCGTCAGCAAGCAGCACCTGAGCGTTGCAAGAGAGGGCCTGGGCTATCATGACACGCTGACGCATACCACCGGAGAACTGGTGGGGGTAGCTGTAGATTCTCTTCTCAGGGGAAGGGATTCCAACAAGCTTGAGCATCTCAATCGAGCGTGCGAGAGCTTCCTTCTTATCTGTCTGAGGGTTATGCAATCGGATGGTCTCAATCATCTGGGTGGAAATTTTCAAAAAGGGGTTGAGGCTGGTCATGGGATCTTGGAAAATCATGGAGATCTTATCACCACGGATATCACGCATCTCAGATTCGCTCACCTTGAGGATATCCTCACCTTCAAATAGGACTTCGCCCCCGACAATTTTGCCCGGAGGGGAGGGGATGAGACGCATGATGGAGAGGTTGGTGACACTTTTGCCGCTTCCAGACTCTCCTACGATTCCCAAGGTCTCCCCTTCATGTACCGTGAATGATACTCCGTCAACGGCTTTTACGATGCCGTCGTCGGTCTTAAAGTATGTTTTCAAGTCCTTAACTTCGAGGACTGCTTTTGCATTAGGTTTCAAACTCATTCTTCGTCCTCCTACAGTTGGTTCTTGCTTTGCGGATCGAAAGCATCTCTTAGTCCATCACCAAAGAAGTTCATGGCAAAGAGGAATATTGTCATTGCGATTGCAGGGAAAATCAATTTCCATGGATAGAGAGTCATACCGTTTACCGCATCACCTACAAGGGAACCCCAAGAGGCATACGGAGCCTGGACTCCCAAACCAAGGAAAGAGAGGAAAGACTCTTGCATGATGAAGGCAGGTACGCGTAACGTTGAGTAGACGATGATGACCGAGAGGGAGTTTGGCACCATATGCCGGAAAATAATCCTTCCAGTCGATGCTCCCATGCTTCGGGCTGCCTCTACGAACTCGCTGTTCTTGAGACTCATTATCTGACCTCGTACCATTCGTGCGATGGTAAGCCAGCTGACCATTGCAAGGGCAACAAAGAGGTTCATGATGTTCCTACCGAAAATGGCCATGAATATGATGACCAGCAACATGTAGGGCAAACCATACATGATATCTACCAGGCGCATCAGGAAGAAGTCTACCTTTCCACCTAGGTAGCCTGCAAGCGCACCCACTATAATACCGATGAATACACTGGTGAGAGTCCCTATCAAGCCAATCATGATAGAGACCTGACCACCGTAGATGATACGGCTCAGCATGTCCCTTCCGCTGTAGTCAGTTCCCAAAAGATAGTGCCGGCTATGTTTCTTTGTAGCTTCGATCTCAGCAGAGAGGTTCTCGCTTATGGTGACCTTCTTGTCGATGGGGAAGCTTACAGTCCCCTCCTTGATCTCTTGCTTGAGTGTCCGTTCTGAGCTTCTGGTGATGGTGGTCTTGATCTTACCCAGGAGGTTGGTCTTGCCTGTGGCGGCGATACCCTTTTCTCCGATGCTCATCATCTCGATATCCAGGGAGGATTGGTACTCTTCTTCACTTAGTCCAGGGTTGGTCTCCTTGATGGAATTCATCACTTGTGCACGTTTTTCCTGAAGGACCTGTGCTTCAATAGTGGGAATATCAAGCTTGGTGATAGCCGCATAGACGGGGAGGATCTCCTCATAGGACATCTTTGCCAGGTTCTGGATCTTGCCCGTTTCCATATCCTTCCAGAAAATCTTCTCGACAGAGATGAGGAAGTCGGAATCTATGCTTTTTTGCAACCGTTCGATGGTGCGGGTATCCGCATCACTGAAAGTGAAGGTACCGGCTGCTTTCTGTCTTTCACCTTCTGTATAGCAGAAGTTCCAGACCTTATTGGTTTCGTTGTCCTTGATCCATTTTTTTATCTGTTCGGATTGGGCTTCCGTAACGACAAGGCTGCCACTTCTCCAAGCTTTGAAATAGAGGTCTTCCAGCTTGGTTTCCATCATCAGGTCTCCTGCGCTCTTGTTCAGGGTCGGTCTGAGATGCTGGTGATCAAGTATGATCTCGTCGTATGGGTGGATGGGAAGGAACATTGCGAAGGCGGCCAACAGGGAGTACAAGATGACAATGATCATTCCCAATACTGCCATCCTGTTCTTCTTCAGTCGTCTCCAAGCATCTTTTGTAAGGCTGTTTCCAGCAACAATTTGGTTAAATTCGTTGAGGGGTGCCTCTTTTTTCTTACTGATAGCTACCATGAGGTCACTCCTATTTATAAGTGATTCGGGGGTCAAGTTGGGCGTATACGATATCCACGATAAAGTTCATTATCACTAGGATGAGAGAATATACAATTACGACACCGACGATCAGGGTGTAGTCCCGGTTAAAGGAACTCTGTACAAAGAATTTACCCAAACCAGGGACACGGAATATCTGTTCCACCACAATAGAGCCGGTGATGATTCCTGCAAAGGCAGGTCCCAAATAGCTTACGATAGGAAGCATCGCTCCCTTCATGGCATGTTTGTAGATAATGGTGGAGTTTTTCATCCCTTTTGCCTTGGCTGTACGGATATAGTCACTGCGCAGGGTTTCCAGCATGGAGGAACGGGTCAGGCGGGCAATGTTCGCAAAGTAGGCGAAGGAGAGCGAAACGGCCGGGAGGATAATGGTGAGATACCCTTCACCTGTAGTGTACCATCCGCTGGTGGGAAGCCAGTTGAGCTTCATGGCGAAGATCAGCTGGAGTACCGGTGCTATGACAAACAGCGGGACCGATATCCCTATAACAGCCACCCCCATGCTCAGGTAGTCCGCCCATGTGTTTTGCCTTACCGCGGCAATGATGCCTGCCGATATGCCGAACAATAATGCCAAGCCCATTGCACAGAGGCCGAGGACTATTGATTTGGGAAGGCTGTTGGAAATATAGTAGTTGACGTCGTAATCCTTGTATTTGAAGGAGGGTCCAAGGTCTCCACGTATAATGTCAAACATGTACCTTCCATACTGTTTGATTAGTGGTTCGTCCATGTGGTATTTCGCTTCAATATTGCGTTTGACCACTTCTGGGAGGTTCCGTTCGCTAGCGAACGGACCGCCTGGGGCAACACGTACAATAAAGAAGCTTAACGTAATGATGATCAGTAGCGTAGGGATTATCCCTAAAAGTCGATTTATGATATATTTAGTCATTCGCTTCCTCTTGTGAGATTGGATTGCATGGAGAATGGGAGATTGCCATCTGTCATACAGTATTTCTGATACTATACCAACTTCTTTAATTATGCAAGAATAGGCACACTTATACATAAAAAACGGCATGGGCTAAAATTAATAGTATGTCTAATAAGCAGTTATGTGCAATTTGAAAATGTTTGTTTTATACAGTAAATGTCGATGGTGTCAGGATGCGTGGATGTCCGTTGAAGTGTATTAATATCTGCCCAATCTATGGTACTGTGCTAGTCAGGCTGTATGCCTCAGGAGAAAGAGTAATGAAAAAATTATATCTGGAGAACCTTGGCTGTTCGAAGAATCAGGTTGATGCCGAGACCATGCTGAAAATTCTTGCAGAAGACGATTATATCCGGACCGAAGACCCCGCTGAAGCCGATATCATGTTGGTTAATACCTGTGGATTCATAGAAAGCGCGCGCGAGGAGTCCATCGAATCCTTTTTTTCGCTTCATCAGGCCAACCCCGAAGCTAAAATACTGCTTACTGGGTGCATGGCCGAACGCTATGCAGAAGAGCTCTCCAACGAACTCCCCGAAGCTTCGGCAATCTTCGGAAACCGCGACCTTTCCCAAATCCGCTCTGTTGTCGGTCGTGTGGCCAATGGGGAGAGGGTAGTGGCCACTTACGCCTACCCTCCTGTCAAGGAAGAGGTATACGAACGGGACGAACTGCTCAACTTTCCAGGCAGCGCATATCTGAAGATCAGCGAAGGGTGCAACCACCGTTGTGCCTACTGCGCAATACCGCTCATCCGTGGCAGCCTGCGTTCCCGCCCAATGGCGATGATCCTCAAGGATGCGGAGCATCTTGTCAGTGAGGGAATAAAGGAGTTGAACCTGATCGCACAGGACCTTGCCGCCTACGGCACCGATACCTTGGACGGTTCAAGCAGATTCATGGAACTTCTCTCCCGTCTTGTGGCATTGGAAGGGGATTTCAAACTACGACTGCTCTATATCCATCCTGNNGATGATCCTCAAGGATGCAGAGCATCTTATCGGTGAGGGCATCAGGGAACTGCACCTCATTGCACAGGATCTTGCTGCCTACGGCACCGATACTGTGGATGGTTCGAGCGCATTCATGGACCTGCTCGCACGTCTTGTAGCCCTGCAAGGGGATTTTAAGCTGCGCTTACTGTATATCCATCCTGATGCGTTTCCCCCAGAACTGCCTCAGTTCATAGCGGACAATCCGAAGGTGCTCCCTTATTTTGATATTCCTTTCCAGCACGCCTCGACCCCGATACTGCGGAGTATGGGCAGGATAGGGACTAAGGAGAGCTATCTCTCCCTGATCGAATCCATCCGCGCCAAAGTGCCCGGAGCGGTCGTTCGCTCAACCATCCTTCTGGGCTACCCGGGAGAGGATGAGGATGCTTTCGCTGAGTTGTTGGATTTCATCGAAAAAGCCCAGCTCGACTGGATGGGATCCTTCCTCTATAGTAGGGAGGAGGGGACCAAGGCCTACGAACTGAGAGGTGAGCGTGACCATGCCAAGGCACATAAAGCCGCGGCAAACTTTCAAAAGAGGCTGGAGAGCTTGCAGCAGGGGATCACAGAGAGACGTTTGGAGCAGTTTGTGGGCAAGGAGTATGATGTTTTGATAGAAGAAAAAATAGAGCAAGAAGATCTGGCAATTGGGAGAATCTATTCCCAGGCACCAGAAGTCGATGGTCTTACGGTTGTCATGGGGCGGGACCTTGTCCCCGGCTCTGTCGTGAGATGTGGAATTCGCGCAGTGAAGGGCATTGACCTTGAAGCTCTCCTAGTGGAGCGCTTAGATGGCTGATATCGATACCTTGCTCGCCCAATTGAATGAAGACCAGATGGAAGCGGTGCTGGAGAACAGCGCCCCCCTGCTTGTGCTCGCCGGTGCAGGATCGGGAAAGACCCGTGTGATCACCACCAAGATAGCATATTGCATTGAGAAGCTTGGAATCCCTGCCTATAAGATTCTTGCAGTTACCTTCACTAACCGGGCCGCTTCCGAGATGCGCCAGAGGGTAACGGAGATGCTTGATGATCAGCAGGTCTCAGACGATGTCACCATCCGCACATTCCACTCTTTCGGTGCATGGTTTCTGAGGAGGTTCGGCTCGGAGATTGGACTCGATTCAAACTTCACCATCTATGACGATGATGATTCGCTCTCCTTGCTCGCTTCGTGCTATCCCAATTACAAGAAACGTGAGCTTGATCCTGTCATGCGCAAGATATCTTATGCCAAGGATCGGGGTCTCACCAGCAAGGATGACCTCTCTTCCCTCAAGGCCGATGCGACCTTCCCCCGTATGTTTGAAGCGTATGAGGAGAAGATGCGCAGGGTGGGAAACGTGGACTTTGCCGACCTTATCGGACGGAGCGTCGAGCTGCTCGATGCCAAAAGAGATGTCCAGGCTTGGGTGCACAATCGCTTCCAGGTAATCCTGGTCGATGAGTACCAGGACTCCAACATCGCACAGTTTGAACTGCTCAGACGTCTTGTCGGTCCCTCCTGCTTTATCTGTGTTGTAGGGGATGATGATCAGAGCATATACCGCTTCCGTGGAGCTGAGGTGCAAAACATCCTCTCCTTTCCTGATATCTTCAAGGGAGCGAAGACTGTCAAGCTTGAACAGAACTACCGCTCTACCCAGAATATCCTCGACATTGCAAATACTGTCATACAGAATAACAAGGGCCGGCATGCTAAACGTCTTTGGACTGCCAATACAAAGGGCTCAAAGCCAAATCTGATGTATGTGCAGGATGAAATAGATGAGGCCCAGCGTGTAGGCAGGATCCTGCAACAGGATAAGAATTATGACGGCAGCGCCGTCCTCTACAGGACCAATGCCCAGTCGGTGGCGTTTGAGACGACATTCAAGCGGCTGCGCATACCCTATAAGGTAGTGGGAGCCCTGCAGTTCTATGACCGCGAGGAAGTGAAGGATGTGCTGGCCCTGTTGTTCCTCTTGACCAACAGCAAGGATGAAGTGAACTTCAAGCGGATGATAAACAAGCCCGCACGAGGAATCGGGGCAAGCAGCCTTGAGACCATCCTCTCCTATTCGACCCAAGCGGACGGCGAAATATTTCGTATGCTTGAGCTTGCAATACAGTCGGGGGCCCTGTCGAAGAAGGCCAAGAGCGGCGCAACGGCATTTCTGGAGCTGTACAAGCATGCGAATCGCATGATGGACAGTGAGGAGCTGGTGGACTGTGTCAATTTCATGATCAGGGAGTCTGGTGTGCTTGAGCTCTACCAGAAGATTGACAACCAGAACAGTACCGGCAAGGTCGACAACTTGGAGGCATTGGTCAACGCCCTTGCCTCCTACGACTCATCCCGGGACGGCCTGTTGCTTTTTCTTGAGCAGCTATGCCTCGACCCGACCACCTTGGGCCGGGACGACCCCAGGGACAAGAGAGGGGTGACCCTCATCACCATGCACAATACCAAGGGACTCGAATTCGACCGGGTATTTATCGCCGGTCTGGAGGAAGAGCTTTTCCCCGGTCGTGCCAAGGAGAGTGATGACGACATTGAAGAAGAGAGAAGAATCTTCTATGTGGCCGTAACCCGTGCAAGGAAACAACTCTACCTGATGTGTGCGAAGGCAAGAAAGATCTGGGGAAAAACAAGCTTTCAGCATCCGAGCCGCTTCATCGATGAGATACCTACCCACCTGGTCGCTGTAAACGGAATCAGGCCTGGGACGATAGATGCCCTCACTGAGGGGGGAGGCTACCGTGGATTTGGAAGCCTTGGTGAAAAACGGGCAAAAGCCTATGGCAGCAATGAATCGCTGAACAGCACCGGGTGGGGAGGTTCGGCAGGAGCACTCATCCAAAAGGGTTTCGGCTCCAAAGCGAAGGCCTTCACAATGGAGGCTCTCCACACAGAAGAGGAAGGAGTGAGCCTGTTCCCCCTTGGGCAGAAGGTCTACAGCGACAAATATGGTGAAGGGGAAGTGGTGAATCTGAAGAAAAGCGGGGACAGGGAAGTCATCGATGTGCGTTTCGTAGGGGGGACTAAGGCGACTTTCATCAGCAAATTTGCCCAACTTGAGAAAATTGGGGGTGATTGATATGCTTGAAGGGGTGAAAGATACTAGACATGTTGAGGGCGAACGCTATACAATGCCTATCGTTGTCCGTGCACGATCGTTCTACTTGTATGATCGCTACGGACTTCGATATGTCGATTTTTTTCAAAACCATGGCAGAGCCGTCCTTGGTCACAGACCTGAACTGTTGCAGCGTTCCATAAAGAGCACTGCGAGTCGGGGCTTGATCAGTGAATACCCTTCGGTATTTGAAGGAAGGCTCGAAAAGCTACTGGCTAGACTGTTTCCAGACTATGCTGAGTTTCGGTTGTATGCCGATGCCCACGTAGTCCGACAGGTGGCTATGGAGGTTTCGTCAGATCCAATCTACGACCCTGCATGCTCACCTCTAACAGATCATCATCCAGTGTCCATTTGGCGTCCGTACCTAGAGGTCGGCGGGGCAGATTCCGAGTTGCTCTTCCCTATCCTACCTTTCCCAGGGAGTTTCATACCTCAGGTCGTATGCATTAAGGAACAAGCACTGGCAGATGAAATGCCGCCTTCAGACCCTGTTTCACCGCTGTTGCTTGATTTGCTCATCAAGACTGTAGCGACCTTGATTCGGAGCCTTGAGTCGGACGAAGCAGTTGCCAAGCGCAAAAGCAATCCTCTTGCAGGCTTGTTTGAGACGCGGGGTCCGTACGGAATTACGCACCTCTCTTCTTCGCGCTACAGGGAGTTCGCCCGGGAGGCCTTAGGCCTCAAGGTAGTCCTTCCGCCTTCAGCGGATATTCCGTTTATCACCCCAGGAGAGTACTCCAAGGGAGATGTCGCCTTATTCCTGAAGCTGGCAGAACAGTATGCCCTAACCAATGGATAGACAGATGGCGGTACGGCATGTTCCATCGGCTGCTTGTTGAGCATAGCTTGACAGGAGTCCTTGTGTATGGAAGTATGTTTTTTGCTGGCCATGAACCAAAACACTACAGCAGGGCAAGAGCCTTGCAGAACAGGATGAATAGATGAAAACTATTTTTGTAAAACCGCTGACAGTTCAGAAGAAATGGTATCTGATAGATGCGGAGGGAAAGGAACTCGGTAGAGTAGCTGTTGCCGCAGCACGTATCCTCCGTGGAAAGAACAAACCCGAGTATGTTCCTCACCAGGACATGGGCGATTTCGTAATTATCATCAATGCTGAAAAAGCAGCCCTTACCGGTAACAAGTACGAGGATAAGATGTACTACCATCACTCCAACTACCCCGGCGGTCTTCGCCAAACCAACTATGCGGATATGATCAAGCGCAATCCTGTGTTCCCAATGGAACATGCAGTCAGGGGAATGCTCCCCCGCGGGCCGCTCGGTCGCAAGTTGTTCACCCACATGAAAGTGTATGCCGGTGCGAAACACCCGCAGGAAGCTCAACAGCCCATAACGGTTGAAATCTAAGGTAGGAACGAAATATGGCAAAGAAAGAAGT
>LSQX01401010.1_pt2 | contig 12458 bp, 12 predicted proteins | sample 654561 | NCBI WGS metagenome assembly LSQX01 (sample SAMN04489861, study PRJNA283612) | anaerobic digester metagenome | isolation source: 4 biogas reactors fed with cattle manure at either 37C or 55C with and... | place: Denmark: Kongens Lyngby | collected 2014 | reverse complement strand
TCTTGCTTATTTTCTTACTTATTAATATTATTTCAATTTATTTCTTTATAAGCAAATCATTGATAATGGGCAGTATTAATTCGCCATACTTGTTGTAATATCTTTTTAAGATATTACAACCAACATAAGAATTATTACTGGGTTCCTGTTGTCAATGAGGAATTATAAAGAAATGAAAACTTGATTTTTATTAAATACTTGACAGATTTACTGATGAAATTCTATTTGTCATTAGTTTTGTCACAAAACAAAAGATTAGAGGTTCGCCTCCAATCTTACTTTTTTTATTGTCATTTATAGAGCTGGCTTCACTCACTTTTTTTGATTTCCACTTAAGGCTGGATTCACCTGCTTTTTTAATTGCCGTTTCAAGAGCCTGCTTCACTCGCTTTTTAATTACATATTAAATTTAGCACATAAATTAATAAAAACCAATCATTAATTTTTCATTGAAAAGTTTGCTATTTTTCTTCTATAAACAAGTTAAAAAATACACTTTTTTCAAAAAAACGCACCTAAAAGTGTACCTAAAAAAATGAAAAAGGCCGCAAAGCCTTTAATATAAACAAAAATGGAGCCTCTCGGCTCCTTCAGGGGGTTTTGGTTGTCCACACTCACACTTAGATCGTAAGAGTGGACGTGTGAAATTACTTTCACACTATATACATAATAATCTTTTTTATCAAAAAAGTCAAATAGAAAATAGCATTTTATATCATTTTCCATCTTTATCAAAACGCTTGATATAACAACACTTTCTACATAATGGTTCCACGAGTTTGCGATTTAAAAAACCTTCTTTAATTAACTTACATTTGTGACTATTTAAAATTGTTTCTAAATCATCTTTAAAGATATTACCAAGATTAATAATACCATCACTATCTAAACAACAAGGTATTATAGTTCCATCTACTAAAATGCCTAATTGATTGCGCAATCCATAGCAAGTTCCTGTTTTACTTCTCTCTTCATCATTTATATTTGGCCATCTAAATTGATTACTAAAATTAAGATATACTTTATCTTTAAGTTTATATCCTTTATCATCTTCCATAATAGTTTTTTGATAATGTTTCTTAATTGCGTTAACAACTTCCAAATTGTTATTCGAAACACCTAAATTCCATAATCTAAAGGATATATAGCAATCATTTTTTATGTTATCAATAGTATTTAATAACAAATGAATTTCATCAAGATTATTAAAACTATGTAACGATATATTTAATTGCCTAATACTTTTAGATTGATTAATAATATCAAGTTTCTTTTCTAAAAGGCGACCATTAGTTGTTATATTAACCTTCATCCCATGACGATATGAGAGATCTAAGATAGCGTCTAATTCAGGATGCATAAGAGGCTCTCCTAACACATGTAAATATATATGTTCTGTATAACCCTTTATTTTTTTTAATATCTTTTCAAAAGAAGCGCTATCCATAAATTTCTTTTCTCTATTACTTCCTTTACAAAAAGAACAATTTAAATTACAAGCATTTGTTATTTCAATATATATTCTTTTAAACATTTAATCTAGATTAATACTCCTTTCAACTACATTCTTTATATGAGGAAATTTTTCAATTAGATTGTTATCCATAAATGTTTTAGCATCTTCTTTAGCTTGCAATAAAATTTTAAAATCTTTCCTTAAATCAGCTATTTTAAAACTCATATCACCACTCTGTTTAACACCAAATAAATCTCCCTGCCCTCTTAATCTAAAATCCTCTTCACTTATCTTAAAACCATCATTTGTCTCAGTCATTATCGTAAGTCTTTCTTTTTCAGTATCACTTATTAAAATACAATAAGATTGTAAATTACTTCTTCCAACCCTACCTCTTAATTGATGCAATGTGGATAAACCAAACCTTTTAGCATCAAAAATAACCATCATTGTAGCATCTCTCACATCTATACCAACCTCAATAACAGTCGTACTAATTAAAATACTTGTCTTTTTATTTGCAAATGATTCCATTACCGCTTCTTTTTCAGTAGATGACATTTTCCCATGTAGCATATCTATTTTGTAAATTTTCCCAAAAGCAAGTTCAAATTGTCTTTTAAGTTTAGAAACATTTTCGAGATTACTATTTTCACTTTCCTCTATTAAAGGTGCAACCACGTATATTTGATGATTGCGTAAAAGTTCATTATTAATCATTGTTAAAACTTCTTTTATTTCATTGGGATGTTTAAGATAAGTAATAACTTCTTGTCTATTACTAGGCATTGTTCTAATACTAGATATATCCATATCACCATATATTGTTAAAGCATAAGTTCTTGGAATAGGAGTAGCACTCATATATAAAATATCCGGTCTATTAGCTTTATTCTTTAAAAGACCTCTTTGGTTTACTCCAAAACGATGTTGTTCATCTGTGATAACAAGACCTAGTTTATGATAAGAAACAACTTCTTGCATAATAGCATGTGTTCCTATTACTAAGTCAATATCACCATTTTTTAGTCCCTTATAAATTACTTCTTTTTCCTTCTTAGATGTTGCTCCTAATAATAAACTTATATTAATATCAATTCCTTCAAACATTTTAAGGAAATTGTTATAATGTTGTTTTGCTAAAATCTCTGTTGGAACCATTAATGCTGATTGATAATTATTTAAATACATTATATATATTGTTATAGCTGCAACAACTGTCTTACCACTACCAACATCACCTTGTAACATGCGGTTCATATTTTTATTAGAACTCAAATCTTTCTTGATATCATCAATAGCTTTTAATTGATCCGCTGTTAATTTAAATGGCAACTTCAAGATAAAATCCTTTATCAAATCGTTATCTATTTTTTTGGAGTGTCCTTCTATATGTTCTTGATGCCTATTCTTTAAAATATTCATTTTTACCATATACATAAATAACTCTTCATATTTGAGACGCAAGAGAGCTTTTTTAACTAAATTAATATCAATGGGATGATGAATAATATCAAGTGATTCTCGCTTGTCAATAAAGTTATATTTATTAATTATTGGATTTGGTATGTAATCAATAACCTCTTTTGTTAGTTTTAATGCATCATCAATATAACGACTGAGATTTTTTCTGCTTAATCCACTAGTTGTATGATATATCGCTTCAATTCTAACATTATCTCCTAAACCCTCAAAAAGAATATCAGATGCAATAATTGTGTTTTTCACTAAATCCCATTTACCAATAACAGTAATCTCCTTATTTAAAGATAGTGATTGTTTTAAAAAACCTCTATTAAAAATAACAACATTGATTAATGTTTCTTTTGTACGTATTCTAAACGTCATCTTATTCATATTACGCTTAAATCTAAACAAACTAGGTATTGAATCCACAAAACCATCCATTATTATCTTATCATCTTGATTTAAAGAAAATATATCACTACGTTTTAATATCTCATAACGAAAAGGATAATGATGTATTAAATCATTCATACTATAAACTTCAAGTTTCTCTAAATATGACTTTGTCTTTGGGCCAATTCCTTTTATAAGATTTAAATCATTCATAATATACCTCATCATCATTGTAACACATTCTGTAAAAAACAAAAAAAGATATTCTAAATAAAATATTCTTCTTTGTTTTTTACTTTTCCTTTGCAGACTTGCTTAGTTTCTCAATAGTTCCATAGGATCTTCTAGTATGCATATATCTTGTCTATTTTCATAAACTATAGAATGAGAAGCTATCATTGATAGTGCCACTGTAACCGCAAGTAACTTTTTTCTTCTTATTTTCATATACTTCTCCCCTAATTTGTATTGTACCATATTTTGTTAAAAATGAAAACGTTTAACAAATTCATTTTTAGCACTTCTATCACCAAAGATAAACATTCCTACAATAGCGAGAAAAGAAACAAATGCTGTAATTATACTAGGTACTTTTTCTACCACAAAGCCAGCCCATAATAAAATTAATAACGCTAACCCAAATGTGGCTATCATTAACAAATAAATAAAATATGCTAAAAAGTGAGTCGGCTTGATAAGCATAAAAATAACTAAAGCAATGATTCCTGCCAAGATTAAAAAAGGTATAACATAATCAAGTGACCATCCATTAAATCCTAATACTAAGTCTATAATAAAACCAATAATTGATAACATCCAGACATTTATCATTACAATTGTCCCAATATCCCTAAAAGATCGCATTGCTGCTCTTAGTATCAAATAAGCATAGAATAAAACAATTATGAAGTATGGCGCCCATATTGTCTTAAAAGAAAAAGTCAAATTTAAAACGATATTGGTACCTATTAAAGTAATAAAAATAAATACCAAGAAACGCATTATTTTCTTAAATAAATCTTCACCATATATCGTCTGAACAGGAAAATCAATCTCTGCCGTTTCATTTCTCTTTAATGTCCTTTGATTACAAAGAGGACAACTATCTAAACTATTTTCAATGATAACCTTGCACTTATTACAATATCGCACTTTATTTTACCTCCTTAATAGAATTTGCTATACTAGATGAAATTCTAACATCTATTCCTAAATTAGATAGATAAGTAAAGAATGTTCTTTCAATATCTGTATCAATTAATACTGATGAGAAAGCAATGGACAACTTATCATCAAAAGAGCATATTCCAACCTTTATTGGTAATGAATTGTCTGTGTAACTAATGACATCAAATTTATCAATATATTCACTTACTTCTCTTGCAATACTAATAACGCCTAAGTTAGATAAAGTTGTAGTAGCCCCACGCTCACTAATAATACCACCTATCCCTCTTAATAAAGCATTTTTCACAACAAGGGGAATGAATCTTAAAATAATATTTTGTTGTAGGTTAGCAAAAAAGCGAAACTTCTCTAATAAAACTGATTTATCTAACTCTTCTTTTAGTTTATTTGATACCGCTTCTAACAGATCGTCAAAAGAATAATCTTTTTTAAAAGCATCAACACCCACCATTATTGTAGAGAAAAAATTATTCATGCTATAAGACGGAAAATATTTTCTTAGATTTACTGGTATACAAATAAGTATCGGTTCTTTACCTTTATAATATTTGTAATTTCCATGATAAATCGAGTATATTAAAACAGCTGTTAAATATGTTGTTATTGTAACGCCTTTCGCTTTAGTAATGCTTTTTAATTGTTCTACTGAAATCGTCCCAATAGTAACACTAGCGTTAACTTTTTCCTTTCTAGCTCCCTGTATCAAATATGGTTTTTTATCACGTTCTTTTAAAATTTTTCGTTCAACCTCTTTAACTTTTGAATACTGTATGAAACTATCAACATTCATCTCATTTTGTGATAATAACTCAGATTCAACTATGATATCTTCCTTAACTTTTCTTGGATGTTTAATTTTCATATAATTAGTAATCAGTGTTTCAAGAAAATATAACGCCCCTGTACCATCAGTCAAAATATGTGAAAATTCAACATTTATTCTTTTCTCAAAATACGTCACTTTAAACAAAAAGTAATTATTATTAAAGTTGTTTATAGACATATAAGGGAAATGATGTTCTTCCACAATTATAGGATTATCGTTGTTTCTCTCAAGATAATACCAAAAGAAACCCTTCCTTAGTTTAACTTTAAATGAAGGAATTGTTTGTAAGGTGTTTGATAGTGCTGTTTCAAGAACCTCTTTATTTACTTTTTCTTTTAGTTTCACTGACAAACGATAAATGTTAGGATCGTAAGTTGTAGTTGTCGACGCATAAAACATTCCTACATTATCGAGTTTCTTCCAATATAAATCATAATCTTTTTTCATTTTTCACTTCCTAAACTTCTCTAATATTATCTATTGATATAATATTTTTGCTACTTTAACAAAGTCTAAATTACTTATCATCTTTATTATAACATTTTATACTATTTTTTATTATAACATTTTTTATTATAAAAATAGATAAAAGACTTGACATTTGCAAGCAATATAAGTATTATAAGCATTGCCAATTCCCAAAAGGCGAATTGGTGCTAGTATCACACTAGCCAACCCCTTTTTATTCTTTTGAAGACTGTCCTCAGGGGGGACAGTTTTCTTTTATATTAAAAAGATTCTTTGATTATTTACCAAAGAATCTTTTTATTTCTGCTTCTGCAGTTTTGATTGAATCTGAACCATGAATTAAATTATAGGTTGTATTACTCGCATAATCGCCTCTTATTGTTCCTGGAACCGCTTCATACCACTTAGTAGGCCCCATTAACTTTCTTATTCCATCAATTACTCCTTCACCCTCTACAATCATTCCTAAAACAGGCCCAGAAGTCATAAAGGATACTATTTCAGGAAAAAATGGTTCATTAGATAGATGTGCATAATGTTCTTTCAATATTCCCTCAGTTAGGATCATCATTTTCATATTCTTAATAACCCAACCTTTTTCTTCAATACGGGTTATAATTTTGCCCATTAAACATCTTTTAAGGGCATCAGGTTTTAACATTACATATGTACGTTGATTCATTTCATTTACTCCTATTCTTCGCTCTATTTACAAACTCTTCAAAGAGAGGTTGCATACTTTCCATGTACTCGGGATGCCACTGAACACCTACTGCAAAAATATTGGGATCAATATGTTCTATCGCCTCAATTACGCCATCTTCAGATGTGCCAGTTACTATCATTGGTTCACTTACTTTTGGTAATGCATAATGGTGATTACTATTTACACTTATCGTTGAACCAAACAAATTATATAACAAACTGTTTTCTTTTAAATGAACTTTATGATTATGTGAAGAATTACCATAAACAAGTTCATTAACATGTGTATTGTTAGATAATTCATTATCTAAATTCAATAAATTCGCTCCCGTTAAAGTCGAAAGACCTAACGCTTGACACCCTAAACATATTCCTAAAAAAGGAATACCATTTTTGATAGCATATTCTATTATTTTAATATGGTAAGATTTAATTTCGATACCACCAATCATTAAAATACCATCACATAAGTCTAATATTCTATCATCAATAACATCATATCTATTATTGGTAATTAGTCCAATATAAGAAGCATTAACATTATCTAATGGAGTAAGATAATTATATAAAACAATATTTCCTTCACAATGGTTCTTGTTAACCATCGCTGCTCTTCTTCCAATAATTCCAATAATAGGTTTTGTCATATTCATCTCACCTCTACCTTATATATTGCTTAACAATTCCTTGAATGTCATCATAATATTCATCTTTTTTAATTGCTTCTTGATAAGTAACAAATCCATTTAATAAATCATTTAAAGTCTTATTGTCTAGTTTTTCAAGAACAGGATAAATATCAATTTGTCTCTTGTAAATGTGCTCACAATCAATAAAACCTGTAAATCTTGCCTTGCTATTATTTAGACCTTTATAATAATATTGATGTTTGTTACTAGAAAATCTACTTTGACTTGTCATGGTCAAATAATAGAAGAAAAGGTCATTATTGCCAACTATTAAAACAGGACGTCCAAAAAAATGAGTATCATACATATTAGATTCCTTAAATATTGTTCCCCTAACTACAATAATATCTCCTACTTCAAAACACATAATTAGTATCCCCCCGACACACAATTAATTATACAATAGGTTAATTTAAATGTCACTACTAATAGTCTGTACTTTCCTTTTCTAGTGATTTGTAGTAATTAAAACGTTTCATTGCATCTTTTTTTAACTCTTCTAATAATATATCTGCCTTATCTTTATTGATTGCCTTTAGCATTGCAAAGCGCTTCTCTCCTTCTAGAAAACTATCAAATAACGAAAAGTCAGGATTTTTAAAATCTAACATAAATTTATCATCAATTGGATTATATCTAAATATTTGAGTATAACCACACTTCACTGCTTTCTTTTCCTCATCAATCATCGACCCCATACCACCTTTTATTCCTTGTGCAATACAAGGTGAATAAGCAATAATAATTGATGGACCATCATGCCTTTCAGCTTCAACCATAGCATTGATTGTTTGTTGCATATTAGCCCCCATACATACACTTGCCACATAAGCATTAGGATAAGACATAGCAATACGAGCTAAATCCTTCTTAGCTGTTCTTTTACCACTAGCTGTGAATTTAGCAATAGAACCACGTTCAGAAGCTTTAGATGATTGACCACCAGTATTTGAATAAACTTGTGAATCAAGTACTAAAATATTTATTTTATCATTACTTGATAAGATATGATCTATCCCACTAAAGCCGATATCATAAGCCCATCCATCACCACCAATTGCCCAAATACTACGTGATGGAAGATAGTCTTTTAATTCTTTTAAATAAGGAACTTTATCATAATCTAGATTATCATATACTTTTTTAGTAATATCATAATCATCTTTATTTAATAGCCACTCATTTAATAATTTTTTAGTTTCTAAATCTGTATCATTGATATTCTCTTCAATTAAATTTCTAATACGCTTACGCATAGTATCAGTACCAATAAGCATTCCATAACCATATTCAGCGTTATCCTCAAATAAAGAATTACCCCAAGCCACATTCCAAGGCATACTTGGTGCACTAGCACCATATATAGATGTACATCCTGTAGCATTAGCAACAACTAATCTTTCACCAAACAATTGTGTTAATAATTTTAAATATGGTGTTTCACCACATCCTGCACAAGCACCACTATATTCAAAAAGTGGTTTTTTAAATTGTGAGAATTTTACAGTTGGCCTCACAACCTCTCTTTTCTCTTTAATATTTTTCATTAAGTATTCAGTATCATTATTATGAGTTGTTGGCTTTTCTTTCATTTCAAGAGCCTTTTCCCCCATCTTACCAGGACATACCCTCGCACAGACACCGCATCCTGTACAATCTTCGATTGATACATTAATCAAAAACTTATATGGTAATCCTATACCATCTAAACACTTTTCTTGTATCTCTTTAGGCGCATTATTGTATTCTTCTTCATTTAAAAGAAAAGGTCTTATTACCGCATGAGGACATACAAAAGAGCATTGATTACACTGAATACAATTATCTTTTATCCAAAGAGGTATATCTTCTGCAATATCTCTTTTTTCATATTGTGAAGTAGCTGATACATAAGTACCATCTTTATATGGAAGAAAATCAGAGACTTTTAACTCGTTTGAAGATAAATCTATCATTTTTTTGAATATTTTATTATCAAATGGAGGTGTTACTTCATTAGGTTTACTTGTTACTGCTATCCATGATTTATCTATTTCTATCTTTATTAGATAATTTAAAGCTTCCTTAATAGACTCTAAATTAGCATTTACAACGTCATCGCCCTTCTTAGAAAAATTTTTAATAATCATTTCTCTAACACTATCTAGCGCTTCATCAAAATCAATAAAATTGCTAATTTTTAAGATACATGTTTCTAGTATCATACTTATTTTGTTTTGAAGTCCATGCTTACCAGCTAATGTATAAGCATCAATTATATAAAAGTTTATTTTCTTGTCATATAAAATCTTTTTAAATTTATCTGGAATAATTGTTTTTAGTTCTTCTTCACTCTTTGATGAAACATATAAGAATGTTCCATGTTCTCTAATATTACTAAGCATATCGTATCTAGTAATATAACTTTCTTTACTACAAACAACAAATTCTGGTCGCTTAACATAATATGACGATTTAATAGGATGAGGTGCAAAACGAAGATGTGATCTTGTTAATCCACCACTCTTTTTAGAATCATATTGAAAATATCCTTGAACATAATTATCACTATGGTCTCCTACTATTTTAATAATATCTTTAGAAGCAGTTATCATACCATCTGATCCATACCCATAAATCAAGAATTCTTTGATCTTTTTATTATCGATAAAATAATCATTCTCTTTTAAGCTAAGATGAGTAACATCATCATCAATTCCTATTGTAAATGAATTAAATTTATTTTTACTATCAAGAAAATCAAAAACCGCTTTTATTTGACTAGGATCTGTATCTTTACTAGAGAGTCCATAACGTCCACCTAATACTTCAATATCTCTATCTAATTTATTAATAACTTCCAAAACATCCAAATATAATGGTTCGCCACTACTGCCTGGCTCTTTAGTTCTATCTAAGACTGCAATACTCCTAACTGTTTTAGGTAAAACATTGAGTAAGTATTTAGAACTAAAAGGTCTATATAAATGAACTTCAATTAAGCCAACTTTTTCTCCCTTATCATTTAAATCTCTTATTACCTCTTTTATAGTGTCACATACAGAACCCATGGCTACAATGATTTTAGTTGCACTCATATCACCATGATAATTAAATGGTTTATAATTTTTACCAGTAATATCATTTATCTTAGTCATATAATCATTAATAATATCAGCCATATTATCATAGTCTTTATTTCTAACTTCAGTTGCTTGAAAATAAATATCTTCATTTTGAGCAGTACCTCTAATAACAGTATTAAATGGAGATAAACTTTTCTTTCTAAAATCATCAATAGCTTTGATATCTACTAATGGTAATAAGTCCTCACGCTCTAGTACTTTAATTTTCTTAAGTTCATGACTTGTTCTAAATCCATCAAAAAAATGTAATACGGGCATTGATGCCTTGATTGCTGATAAGTGTGCTACTGCAGCCATATTCATTGTCTGTTGGACAGAAGACGAAGCAAGGATTGTAAAGCCTGTCATTCTAGTTGCATATACATCTTGGTGGTCACCCAAAATACTCAAGGCATGAGTTGCTATCGATCTAGCTGATACATGGAAAACAGCAGGTAACAGCTCACCAGCCATTTTATACATATTAGGAATCATTAATAATAAGCCTTGACTTGATGTGAAAGTAGAAGTAAGTAATCCACTCTGTAAAGAACCATGCATCATTCCAGCCGCTCCAGCCTCACTTTGCATTTGTACTACTTTAACCTCATCATTAAAAATGTTTCTCACACCCTTAACAGCCCACTCATCAATTCTTTCAGCCATAACAGACGAAGGTGTTATAGGATACACGCCTGCCACTTCAGTAAACATGTATGCAATAGTTGCAGCCGCTTCATTGCCATCCATTATCCTAAATTTTTTCATTATATCACTCCCTGCTATTTTCTATTCTATAATCATTATAACCTAAATTAAGGATATAATTTAAAAAATATTGGTAATTTACAAAAGAATCTTTAATAAACACTTAGGAATCATCAAAAACAAGCAGAATAATATTCCACTTGTTTATATTTCCTAAAATATATAGAAGCTCTACTCTGTGTATTGAATTTCAAACACACTACTTCCATTAGTACCACTAGCATTATAGAGACTAATAAATTTTGTGTTTTCTGGTACCGGGTATGTATTTGTTCTTGTTTCTGCCCCATAACTCACATAGAAGCTATTATAGCTTATAAGCGTTTTGTTTTCATCCAAGAAAGCTAATATAGCAGTTCCTCCCCACACATACCACTTAATTGATAATTTTTTACCAATAATATCACTACCTGCTGCCATATATTTTGCAGCAGTACTTAATGCACTTGAAGTATTTAAATCTCCATCATACACAACACTTGGTATGGCGTCAGCTGGTGTTGTAGCAGTATAAGTTGATATTTTTCTTGTCTCATTACCCAAAGCATCTATCCCCTTAGCATATATGGTTTGGCCATTTTCTAGTTTTATTGGATTAATTGTATGGTTCAACCATGGACCAGTATCGCCAATTCTATATAATTTTTGGACACTAGTAGGATAATAATTAATTGTTACATTATTATAGAATCCACTAACACCCGTTTGAGTTAAAGTCGGATAATTTTTTATAGCTGTTATTATAGGCTCGTTAGCAGGTTGTATTTCGTACACAGTATATCCCCATGATGAGCCACTTTTAAAGAAACGTATCTTAACTGCATTATTAGGAACCACATAAGACGAGTTAAAGAGAGCTCCTCCACCTAGTGTTATTTGATCTACCTCTACCCCAGCCGAATCATAGAAATGTACAATAGAAGCATTCCAACTAGCATTATTAGTAATTTTAAGGTTAATTGGTTTTCCTCTGATACTAGCGTCTAAATATATGGTGGCCGAATCAAATTCCCCATAACCACAATAAGTATTGTAATCATTATCATAACCACTTGGGCAAAGAACATCACTTGGGATTGTAGATGTATAACTCGATACTTTTTTTGTTTCATTACCTAAAGCATCTATCCCTTTAGCATATATCGTCTGACCTGCGTCTAGTCTTATTGGTTTGTTTTGATAACTCAACCATTGTCCTTCCTCACCTATTTTGTATAGTTTTTGAACACTTGTTTCAAAGTAATCTATCGTAACACTGTCATATGGTCCTATAACACCAGTCTCTGTTACAGTTGGATAATTTTTAAAGACAGTTATTTTTGGTTCATTGGAAGGTTGTATTTCATAGATATTATATCCCCATGACGACCCACTTTTAAAGAAACGTATCTTAA
>LSQX01003243.1_pt1 | contig 12458 bp, 10 predicted proteins | sample 654561 | NCBI WGS metagenome assembly LSQX01 (sample SAMN04489861, study PRJNA283612) | anaerobic digester metagenome | isolation source: 4 biogas reactors fed with cattle manure at either 37C or 55C with and... | place: Denmark: Kongens Lyngby | collected 2014 | reverse complement strand
CCGTGAGGCCCCTGCCTACTCGATTTACTCCTCTCTTTCCTTGCCGAATGATACTTGGTAAGATATGTCTATCAATACCTGTTGATATGGGAGATTATTTTGAAAAAATTAGTGGGAGTAATCCTTGTCTTAATTCTGGGTTTTTCTCTCTTCTCCGCAGATGCTGTATCTCCTACGCCTAACCAGGCAGTGGTCTATCTGAAGGGCAGGATAGGATCTTCATCTGTGAAGATCAGCGCCTACAATGAAGCCGGCGTGGAGATCGATCAGAACAGTGCGGTGTTGAGCTTTGACTTTCCGGCTACTGAGACTTGGGAGATAGCTGAGTCTATCTACTTCAGATACACTTCAAACCTTCCTACCGGTACATATGGGAAATTAAGCTTTGCATTGACAGATATGCAGCTTGATGAAGAAAACACCTTGAGTACATCCTTGGAACTCGAATCCGAACACCCGATGACCCGTGTTGAAGGTGGTAATACCTTCTTCATCACGTTCCTTCCCGGCTCCCAGAAAGAGAGGGATATTGGGAAGCTGACCATCAAGGTTAAGAAAGAAGTCAATGATATTTTTACTGCAGGCTCATACAGGGGATCGTTCTCTGTTAATTATACAGACGGGTTATAGTTGGTTCGATTCTCTTTGATTGGTGTTTTTATTGTAATTATATGTGAAAAAGTGAAAATAAAGCGAATTTTGTTTTACATCGTCAAGAAACCATGTAATACTCATGAGTGTCGTTGCTCATAGTCCATTCCGATTTTTCCAGCGGGTGGACGGATACTCCAGGGGAGGGATCCTGGGGTTCTCAAGGAGGTTGCCGCTATCCGGTTTCGGGTAGCGGTTTTATTTGCCTTGTCCTTGGATCACTTCCAACAGTGAACTCTTGAACATCCACCAATCCAAAGCCAAGGCAATGCTGCCTAGGAGTGTCTGTTTTTCACCTAATTCGGAACACTCAATTTGGATTTTCTCTCTGTTGGAGTGTTCCTTATAGTAATCTTTCAGATAGCTCAGATACTCCTGGCCGAGGTTGGCCAAGCCACCGCCTAGGATGATCTTGTTGCATCCCGTTATGGCACTTGCGGCAACTAGGGCCATTCCCATGGCCTGGGCAGCCTGCCTCAGGTCATCCTCGATCATCAGGTTGGGCTCCAGGCAGAGCTGTTTGACGGTCTTTCCCCCATGGCGTTCACTCAGTGCCCAACCGGCAGCTTGGCTCTCCAGACACCCTATCTTCCCACATCTGCACAGGCCGGTGGGGCTGACCACCAGATGGCCGAACTGCGTATCCCCTCCGGTGATGGAGTTTTTGCTTACCAAGGCGCTCTTGATATGTTCACCCCAATTTACAAAGAAGAAGTTCTCCTCCTCTTCGTGGGCTATCCGACGCTCGGCAAATACCATTGCCTCTACATTATGTGCAAGCAGGGTTGGCAGTTCAGTGTTCCTCTCTATGATTGCCGCTAGGGGAATGTCATTCCAGTCCCAATGTTCGTTTCTGATTAGAGTCCTCTTGTCATCGCTCAGCACTCCATCCAGGGCAACCACCACTCCTAAGATGGGGGAGGTTGCAAGCTTGCTCATCTTTCTTATGATCCTGATGACACTTGAGCAGAGCTCCTTCACTTCGGGCTGTGCCGTGGTAGGGAAGCGTTCAAACCGCAAGATGTTACCTTCCAGGTCTGCAAGGGCGATGGAGGTGTTGCGGCTGCCCATGTCGACTCCCAGCACGAAAGCGGCATCAGGGATAAGGGTGATGGCCACGGGCCGTCTCCCTGCAGCCGTCTCTCTTTTTCCTGCTTCTGCAACCAGTCCATCCTTGATCAGTTGTTCGACGATCTCACTGGTTGACGGCTTGTTGAGCTTAAGGTGACGTGCTATCTCGGCACGGCTGTACTCCTTGACTTCAAGGAGCAGATTCAGCACCCGAAGGCGATTTATCTCTCGTGCGGCGGCAGGTTGGGTGAACTTCATGATAAGAGCATACTCCAACAGCATCTTTTTGTTAAGGAAAGATTGCCGATACCAAAAATAATCATTATCTTAGCCTATATCCTTTGGAGGTATTTAGCAAAAATGAAACAAAGAAAGTTTAAAACTGAGGTATCTGAGCTACTTCAGCTTATCATCCACTCGCTCTATTCAAACAAGGAAATCTTCCTTCGTGAACTTGTCTCAAACTCGTCGGACGCTTTGGACAAACTCAAATATCTCTCGCTCACCGATGAAAAACTCAAGGGTTTTGCCTTTGAGCCGAGAATTGACATCTCTTTCACCGAAGGTGACAAGAGGACCCTTACAATTAGCGATAATGGCCTTGGCATGGATGAGGATGACCTTGCGAACAATCTCGGTACCATCGCATCAAGCGGAACCAAGAAATTCCTCGCTTCCCTGACCGAAGAGCAGAAGAAGGACAGCAACCTCATTGGCCAGTTCGGCGTAGGTTTCTACAGTGCCTTCATGGTCGCTGATAAAGTGGAAGTCATCAGCCGCAAAGCCGGTGAAGAAGTTGCCCACAAGTGGAGCAGTACCGGGAAAGGCACCTATAGCCTTGAAGAGTCTACCCGCGAAGAGCAGGGGACCACTATTGTCCTGCATCTCAATGAAGAGGGCAACGAGTACGGCAACCGCTGGCAGATCCAGCAACTGGTGAAAAAATACAGCGACCACGTCGCTTTCCCTATCTTCCTATCCTATGACCAGGAGTCAGTGGATGACAAGAAGAAGGACAAGGACGGCAACCCCCTCAAGACGGTCGAGCACAAGGTCGAACAGATCAACAACAGCTCAGCCCTCTGGAGGAACAACAAGAACGACATCACACCTGAAGAGTACAATGAGTTCTACAAGAGCTCTTCCTATGATAGCGAAGACCCCCTGTTTTACATTCATACCAAAGCTGAAGGTGCCATTGAGTACACAACCCTGTTCTTTATCCCGGCCAAAGCACCCTTTGATATGAACCAGGCGGATTACCGGCCTGGGGTGAAGCTCTTCGTAAAGCGTGTCTATATCACTGATGATGACAAGGAGCTGCTACCTACCTACCTGCGGTTTGTTCGCGGGATCATCGACAGTGAGGACCTGCCTCTGAACGTCAGCCGTGAGATATTGCAGCAGAACCGCGTGATGTCCTCCATCCGCAACGCTTCCGTAAAGAAGTTGCTCTCCGAATTCCAGAAGATCAGTGAGCAGAACCCTGATAAGTACGCTACTTTCATCGAGCAGTACAACCGTCCCCTGAAGGAAGGTCTCTACTCCGATTATGCAAACAGGGATACCCTGCTTGAATTGGTCCGTTTCAAGTCTTCAACGGAAGACGGATATGTGAGTCTTGCTTCCTACAAGGAGAGGATGAGCACGGATCAGAAGAGCATCTACTACATCACAGGAGGCAAGGAGTCGACCTTGAAGGCCAGCCCCCTATTGGAAGCCTATCGGAAGAGAGGCTTTGAAGTCCTGATCATGAGTGATGATATCGATGATATCGTTGTCGGGTCGATCGGCACCTATAAGGACCTTCCCTTGAAGGCTATCAACAAGAGTGGTGCTGTGGACGACCTCAAAAGTGATGAGGAGCCAGTTGAAAAGACCAAGGAGTCCAAGAAACTGATCAAGAAGATCAAGAAGGCTCTTGGTGACAAGGTCAAGGACGTTGTGATTTCCTCCCGCCTGGTAGAGTCTCCGGCTGTTGTGGTTGTTGATGAGAATGACCCCTCAGTACAGATGCAGCAGTTGCTCAAGAGTATGGGCCAGGGTGACTTTGAGGATATCAAGCCTATTCTTGAAGTCAACATTGAGGACCCCATGGTCAAGAAGATCGAGGCTAGTGATGATGACGAGTATGTCGCCGACCTTTGTTCGGTCTTGCTCGACCAGGCTTTGCTTGCCGAGGGTGTCATGCCCAAGGATCCTGTAGCATTCACCAAGAAGCTGCACTCCTTGCTGTCACGCTAACAGTCAGAACCTCTCATTGAAGGGGCCGTTTCAGAAGAAAAACCTTTTGAAACGGCCCCTTTCGTGTTGGTCCTTTCTCCCTATCCCTGCCCGCCTTAAAAAATCATGCTTCATGGGGGAGATTTCCTGTCTCCCTACATGGGGAGGAATGGGGAAGGGTTTCTTTCTCTTGCATTATTTTGTATGCTAAATGTAGTTCTGTTATAAGGAAGGATTTTAGATGCTTTCAACTATTATGGCTTTTGTCAGTGAGACTGCCCCTGAGGCTGCTGCGAAAAGTGGCAGTGTTATCTCCCGGATGTTGATCAACATCCATGAATGGTCCCAACTGGAACCTATCGCTTTTCTCATAAAACTGGGCGGAGGGCTGTTGATTGTCCTAATTGGTAAGGTTCTTATAATCTGGCTTAAAAAGGTATTCAAAAGAAGCCTTTCCAGATCTAAGAAGATCAATGACCTGATGGCCCGTTTCATGCTTCAACTGGTGAACATTGTCGGATGGATATTCCTGATCATTATATTCCTGCAACATATGGGACTCAACATGGGCCCCGTTCTTGCCGGATTGGGTATTTCTGGTGTAATCCTAGGGTTCGCTTTTCAGGAGACCATTGGGAACCTGCTCAGCGGCGTGATGATAGTCATGAATTCACCTTTCAGGATTGGGGACTACATCGATGCAGGATCGTACTCAGGGACAGTAAAGGACATGGATATGATCTGTGTCATCCTTGCGACCCCTGATAACAAGAAGATAACCATGTCGAACCGTTTGGTCTGGGGTAGCCCCATTATCAACTACTCAGACTTGGAGCGCAGAAGGGTGGACATGATAGTGAGTGTCCCTTATGGGTCGGATGTAGCAACGGTAAGACAGGTTATTTCCTCGGTATTTGCCAGCTATGAAGAGATCCTTCCTGAACCGGCACCGACCATTGAGGTGAGTAAACTCAACTCTTCCTCTGTGGATTTCATCGCCCGTCCATGGACGATACCTTCGAACTACTGGAAGATCTATTGGCGTTTCCAGGCTGAGATTCCCACACGGCTTGCTGAAGTTGGTATCTCAATCCCGTTCCAACAAGTAGATCTGCATATTGTTGACTCTACCAAGGAGATCGAGGCTCCTAAAAGCAATGGGGCTGAAAAAGGGTAAGCTATAGGATGAAGATGAAAAAGCGACCGGATATTCCGGTCGCTTTTTTAGCTCTTTAGATATATTGTATGTCTTTTTTATTCTTTTTCTTCTTCTTCTTCTTCTTCTTTTTCTTCTTCCGGTTCTTCATGCTCCGGGCTCTGGCCTTCTTCTCCCAGCTTGTTGATCAGGGAGCAGAACTCCTTTGTATCGTCCAGAATGAATTTAGCCAAGGTGGATTTGGGCCTCCATTCTCTTGAGCCGAACAACAAGGTTATGAATTGTTCCTTTGTCTCAAGCTCGACACGGATGTTTGTCCACTTCCCATTCTCCAGGGTATCATGATTTTCAGTACAGCTGAGGATGTCAGCAAAAGGGATCAGGTAAAACTTGTCTTTAAGGGTTATGCCTATCTTTTCGTTCTCATAGTCGAATGTGAGCAGGATACCCTCATTGAAATCATTGATGTACCCGCGTTTTTCACTGAAGTTCAACTGTCGTTTCTTCATCTCCTTGAAAGTCTTGTTTTCAAGGTCTGCAAGGATCTGCTTGAAGTTCGCCACCGCCTGCTTCTTTTTCTTCCTACCGATGGTGAGGGAGTAGAGATTGAACAGGGTGAGCAGGACAAGGAGAGTCAAAAGGATATATTTCAACAGGTTCATGAAAGCCTCCTCAAGGACAATAGCAAGAGGGGCTATGGTTTGTAAAGCCATGTTGCTTTATGATAGTGTTGAGTTAGGAGTACAATGTGATCAAAATCCTTGTTGTTGTTCCCTATAGGGAGTTACAGGATGCCTTCGAGGAGGTCATCACCACATTCGAACATGATGGCATTCAAATCAGTACAACCCATATTATCGGTACAGACCCTCAGATCATTGAGGCTCTGGATGGTGACATCATTGTCGCACGAGGCATCACAGCCAGTGCTATTGCAAAACACAAGCCGACGACTCACGTTGTGCCCATCACCTTGGGCAGTGGTGATATGCTCTCAGCCCTCTCCCTTGCAAAACAGGAAAATTACCCTTGCAACATAGGCATCATCACCAATGAGGAGCTTTGTGACAATGAGATGATCACCTCCCTTGTGGGGTGTCCGGTGACCGTGATGAAGGTGCAGGACCAAAAAGATGTCAAAGAAGCTGTCTTCACCCTACACGAGAAGGGGTGCACTGTTTTGGTTGGCGGACTTACGATGTGCAATCTCTGCAAGGAAAACTCCATAGCCTATGTGCACGTGAAGACTGGTTACCAGGCGATCGTACACGCTATCGAGGATGCAGTCGCCACTGCCCGGTCTTTGGATCGGGCTAAGACCAGGGGAACTCTCTTGGCTACGCTTCTTAACAACGCGACCTATGCGCTCTTTGCCATCAACAGCTATGGGGTCATCATCGCAGCAAACCATCAGGCAGAACTGCTGTTTGGCGGACAGCCCTTGGAAGGGAAGTCCATTGATGTGGTCTACCAGGGAAGCAAGTGGTCCCAGACCGTGATATCCGGGTCTTTGATCGAAGAGTTGCAAACCCTTGGCGGACAGCAGATACTGGTAAGCCAACAGCCCATTACCGTCGATGAGCAGACCTCAGGAGTGCTCTTTACCTTCCAGAATGCAGAAGCGATCCAGAAGACCGAGCATAAGATCAGGACTGAGCTTAACCGCAAAGGTCTGGTTGCCCGGTATCGCTTCGAGGACATCGTCACACAAAACTTCCAGATGCTTCAACTTGTGGAGAAAGCCAAACGCTTCAGCATTGTAAATGGGGCGGTGCTGCTCCTCGGTGAGACAGGGACAGGAAAGGAGCTGTTCGCGCAGAGCCTGCACAACCACTCCCCCCGGAGCAAGGAACCCTTTGTTGCGGTCAACTGCGCCGCCCTTCCCGAACAACTGCTGGAGAGTGAACTGTTTGGCTATAGTGAGGGAGCTTTCACCGGAGCAAGCAAGGGTGGAAAAGTGGGATTGTTCGAGCTAGCCCATAAGGGGACCCTGTTTCTTGATGAGATAGGGGAGATGCCCATCGTCTTGCAGGCAAAACTGCTGAGAGTCCTTCAGGAGAAGGAAGTTCGTAAGATCGGGGCAGCCAATGTCATCCCGGTGGATGTGCGCATCATCAGCGCAGCCAACTGCAATATCATGGACCGGGTGAAAAGTGGGAAGTTCCGCCTTGACCTATTTTACCGTATCAGCCTGTTGAGCCTGCAGATACCCAGCCTCAGGGAACGCAAGGATGATATAGGCATCCTGTTTCGGTACTTTGTCGAGCAGTATTGCAAGCATCACAAACAATATGTGCCTACCATAAGCCAAGCCGCCATCGAAGCCCTTGAGCAGTTCTACTGGCCGGGAAACATCAGGGAACTTCGCAACGCTGCAGAGCGACTGGCTATCCTGCACACCTCGAAGGAGGTGGGAGTGATGGGTATAGAGCAACTTGATATTGGTTCTACAAGCCTCTATACAGAGAGCGCTTCCCCTTCATTTCCTCCGAAGCTCAGACAGGATAGAGCTCTTCCGGATGAAGAGCTCTATGCAGAGTTTGTTGCCAGTGGGCTGACAAGGGAGGCCTTTGCCAAAAAGATGGGAATGAGCCGGACCACCTTGTGGAGAAAATTTTCTACATTTGAAAAACAGGAATAGAGGTTTTTTTGTCCTGGTCCTTTAACTTAAAAAGAATTCGACTTTTCACCCACGACAGGTCGATGCTTCCGATAGGTGTGCGCTTCCCCTTGCAATTTCACAGGTTGGAATCATTATTTCACTCTCATGCTTCATGCTGGCTAAACATGCGTGAATTCACGAAGATATGTTTCGTAGTGTTGCAAGTGTGAGCAGTAAAAATGTTTCAATTTTTAGTTCATTTGAAACATGAAACAAAGATTGCAACACCTCGATGATGCAAGTACTGAATTGATAAAAAATAATTGAAAGATATGAATCCCTCTATTTTATTTGCTAATAATGAGTTAAATATGTTTAGGTACTGTAAAAACAATCCATTGTATACAATGTATGTAAGTTGGCACGCTACTTGCTTACTTGTTTGTACAGGCACCACTTCGTGCTAATAAAAAATTACTGGAAAAGGAAAAGATAATGAATAAAAAACCTGTATTGGGGATACTGCTTGGTGATGGTGCTGGTGTCGGCCCTGAGATAGTAGCAAAACTTGCTGTGGCTGATTTTTATGCCAAGCATTGTGCTCCTATTGTTATCGGAGATGCACGGATTCTTGAACGCGCGTTTACCATCATAGGAGCCTCCGTCCCCTTACAGATCATAGATAAGGTTGAAGATGCTGACTGGACTAAAGGTCTTCCCCTCCTGGACCAGAAGAATCTCGATCCTAAGGATGTGCCGATGGGCACCCTCACCACCATCTGTGGCGAGGCCAACCTTCGCATGCTTGAAGTTGCTGTAAAGCTCTATCAGGATGCAAAGATCGAAGGGTTCTGTTTCGCTCCGCTGAACAAGGCTGGCATGAAGGACGCTGGATGCAAGTTTGAGAGTGAGCACCACTTTATGGCGGATCTGTTCAGCCACACCGAGCCCTTTGGTGAGATCAACGTTGTTGGGGACCTTTGGACTACCCGGACAACCAGTCATATTCCCATTAGTGAAGTGAGCAAGAACCTCAGCGTAGAGCGAATCCTTCGTGCGGTGCGTCTTGCCAACACCTCAATCCGTAATAGCGGGGTGGCAAAGCCCCGTCTGGCCCTCGCAGCCCTCAACCCCCACGCAGGTGAGAATGGCCAGTGTGGAAGGGAAGAGATCGATATCATAGCTCCGGCTATCAAGGCAGCCCGAGAGATGGGTATTGATGCCTCCGGACCTTATCCGAGTGACATAACCTTTATCAAAGCGTTTAATGGGGAGTTCGACGGTGTGGTCACCATGTATCATGACCAGGGCCAGATAGCCCTCAAGCTAAAAGGGTTTGATGAAGGCATTACCATTGCCGGAGGCCTTCCTGCCCCCATCGTAACCTGTGCCCACGGCACCGCCTATGATATTGCCGGTAAGGGTATCGTGCATACCCTGGCTTTTGAAAATGCAGTAAAGATGGCGAGCAGAATGGCAAGCCATCTCGCTGATAAGTAAAGGACCTGGATGTAAGACCGAGTTTCTGGAGGTAAGGAAGAATGCGAGACACTATTCACAACTACTGCCGCATAGGCATTGTGCTGGGCATGGCTTATCCGGAATGCTCAACCAGTGAAGAGGCCTATCTCTCGTCTTTGAAAAAGATCCTTATAGATCCCTTTTTTACTGTTGTGGAGTTAGGCTCTCTCCCTTTCTCGTCGCTTGAAGAGAAGGTGCCCACGATGGTCAAGATTGCTCATGCTGATATGACCTACAGCGGACACGGCTTGCTCTTTTCTCAGAAGCTGAACATAAACAGCCTTGATGAGAAGGAGCGGAATCGGGCTGTTTCCCTGTTAAAGCAGGGCATTGACCAGGCATACGAGTGGGGATGTGAGGAGTTCCAGTTCCTCTCCCGTCAGTACGAAGAGGGAAAGGAGGATGCCTATCTGGAGCAGCTGATCCTCTCCACCGATGAGCTCTGCACCTATGCAAAGCAGAAGGGTGATATGAAACTCTGCCTGGAGGTATTTGACCATACCCTCGACAAGAAATCCTTGTTGGGTCCTGCACCCTTGGTAAGAAAGTATGCCCAGGCGGTATGCGAAGCACATGATAATTTCGGCATCATGGTGGACTGTTCCCATATCCCCATGATAGGGGAGAGCATTGATGAGGCGGTCGATCCCATAAAGGGGTATATCAGCCACGTCCATATGGGAAACACCTTCATCAGTGATCCCGATCATCCAAGTTATGGCGACAATCATCCCCGTTTTGGCTTTCCGGGATCTGAGAATGATACTGAGTACCTCACTGCATTCTTGCAGAAGATAAAGGATATCGGTTATCTGAAGGATGGGGGAGAGAATATCCTCTCCTTTGAAGTGAAACCACAAGGGGATGAGGATAGCGATCTGGTTGTGGCAAATGCCAAGCGCACGCTCCTCAATGCCTGGAAGAGGGTCAGATGAGTATGGCGGGCTGAGGGAAAGACAGCACCCCTTTTTGACAGGAAGAACTTTTTACCATACTATGAGAAACGTAAGGGTGTCTGTGAACACGACACCTGTAAAGAGGGATATATGAAACGCATTGTACTTATTCATACGGTAAAGAGTGTCTATGATTCATTTGAGAAAGATCTGCGGGCAGTGACCGGTGATATCAAGGTGTATAACATTGTCGACGAATTCCTTGTCGCCGATCCTATCGAGCGCGGGTTCTTTACCATCGAAAACCGTATGCGCCTTATGCATGATTTGCAAAGCGCACAGCTTACCGGCTCTGACCTCATAGTGGTGACCTGTTCCACCCTTACCCCCCATGTGGTGGCAGCAAGACCTTTCTTCAGCACACCTATCATCGCTGTCGATGATGCCATGTGCACTCTTGCAGTGAAGGAAGGGAGCAACATCATGGTTCTGGCAACAGCCGAATCAACGGTGGGCCCTACCCTGCAGAAACTGGAGGAAGAGGCAGCTTTGCAGGGCAAGAAGATTCAACTCTCTTCTCTTTGCTGTCCTGAGGCCCTTGTTCATCTCAAAGCCGGCCAGAAGGCGAAACATGACAAGCTAGTGCTTGATATGGCGCGCCAGGTCAAGAACAATAACGACACTATTGTGCTTGCACAGGCATCCATGGCGCACCTTCAGGATTTGGTGCAAGCCCAGACTAAAATCCGGACTCTGTCATCCCCTCAGCTTTGCATACAGGAAGTTTCCAAAATGTTGGAGGCTATCCGCTGACAGGGGAATGCTCCCGAAAGGATAGTGATTTCGCTCAAGAAAAGAAAAAGGAACGTTAACGATGCAGTACAAACTTTTAGGTAAGACCGATATACGCATATCAGAGCTCTCCTTGGGGACTTGGGCGATGGGTGGTGGGGCTAGTTGGGGACCCTCTGACGAGAAGGAATCCGCACGTACCATCAGGGCGGCTCTGGATGTCGGTATGAATTTTCTTGATACCGCTCCTGCATACGGCAACGGCTTGAGCGAGGAGATCCTGGGTCGGACCCTCTCCGATCGGCGCGACAAGTATGTTCTCGCCACCAAATGTGGCCTGGTCTGGGGCCCCGACGATGAGGGTTCCGTACACAAGAGCCGTGACGGCGTCACCGTTCGCAGGAATCTATCTCCCAAGAGCATCAGAGTTCAGGTGGAAGAGAGTCTGAAAAGACTCGACACCGAGTATATAGACCTGCTCATTACCCATTGGCAAGCAATTGAACCTTTTGCAACTCCCATCGAGGAGACGGTCTTTGTTTTGGAAGAGTTGAAACGTGAAGGGAAGATCCGTGCCTACGGGGCTTCCAATGTATCGATGGATCAGATCAGGGAGTACCAGAAGTTCGGTTCGCTCTCTCTGGTGCAGGAACGTTTCAGCCTGCTCAGCAGGCAGAACTTTGAGAAAGCCAAGTACTGTGATGAGGCGAATATTACCTTCCAGGCATACAGCCCTCTCGAACGGGGTATCCTTACAGGAAAAATCAATCTCAAGGATGAAGTCGTGGGTACGGCAAAAGCCTCCATTCCCTGGTACCAACCAGAGAAGGGCGCTCAGGTACACTCCATGCTGAACAAGCTCACTGAGATGAGCAGCCGTTACGGGTGTTCTGTCGGGACATTGGTCATCGCTTGGACCATGGCCCAGACGGGAAGCATGAATGTGCTTTGCGGCGCCCGGAAAGCCGGGCACCTAAAGGAAAATGCAGAGGCCGCCTCCATTCATCTTGAACGAGAGGACTTGCTCTACATCGATACCTTGGCAAAAGGGTTGCTTTAGAGTTCCTTGAGGAAGGCTATCATATCGATTGCCTTCGGAGGACAACCCGGGAGGCTCTTTCCCAGACCTCTGGTGCAGATGCCCACTCCCACTTTGTTCGGATCGTTCACCCCTTTATACCCTTGCCCGATACAGATGGCCACAGGAATGTCGTCAAGACGATCCACTTCATCCAGGCGCTTCAGCGCATGGATGAGATTTCCATAGCATGCTGAGCATGCAGAATCAGGTTCTGTATGTTTTGCAAGGTAGGACGCCCTGCCACTCGGTTTGGCAGGCTCCTCGTCACTGGGCTCGTTGAGTTGGATGACGTTTGCTTTGCTGAGGTCCGTACTGCCGACACCCATCTCCTGGGCAAGGCCGATATAGGGGATGTCCCTCAATTCAAAACCCAGCAGGGATGCACCATAACTGTCACACAGCACGCTGTCCCGTGTCGCAAACATCCTGTTCGTCTCCACGGGGTTTCCCCCTTCCTCAAAATCA
>LSQX01300246.1_pt1 | contig 12459 bp, 12 predicted proteins | sample 654561 | NCBI WGS metagenome assembly LSQX01 (sample SAMN04489861, study PRJNA283612) | anaerobic digester metagenome | isolation source: 4 biogas reactors fed with cattle manure at either 37C or 55C with and... | place: Denmark: Kongens Lyngby | collected 2014 | reverse complement strand
GCCATCTTTGACTCGGATATCCTGCCCGTCAAGTTCAGCAATACGCTCTGGATGGGCACTGTGGACACGGTGACGATTAAGAGCGACAGCACTTTGCTTTACAGATTCAAGGACGGCAGCGAGATTTCGCTTACTATCCCCGGCAGAAACTGAATTCCGCTCCGCTCATTTTTTCGACTAAAAGCTCATTTATCCCACTGAAAAAAGACTTCAAAACAAAAGAAAACAGCCGCTGACAGCACTAATTGTATCAACGGCTATGTTCTACGTTGGTGCGGATGAAGGGACTCGAACCCCCATGCCGTAAGGCGCTTGATCCTAAGTCAAGTGCGTCTGCCAGTTTCGCCACATCCGCAGGGCTTTTATATTATAACAACACCCCGGCTTAAATTCAATCTTTAAATTAAAAACTGTGCTTGGATTGCTGTCAATCTTGACTCATGACATATTTAAGCGCTTTACCAACATTGTCAAAACACATGGTTGCCCATTCTTTAACTTCTTCGCGTCCACTGCAAATCGCAAACCCATCAAATCCTTTCACCATGGGTATATCATTGAATGAATCCCCAATCACGTACGGTTTTAAATCTAGATTTTTCGCTTTTCGATATTCGTCGATGCCGCTGTGTTTGGAAACCCCACAATTTAAAATCACCACATATTGAAACCAGGTGAAGGCGCATGTTTCACCCTCATATTTATGATTGATAAATTGTGTGAACTGGACGGCATTGGCATGGGTATCCAATTTCGCATAAAGTCCAACTAATTTTTCATGCATCATCACATCATCAATATCTACAATCGTTGTATCGGTACTTGTTCTGTTGTTGAATTCATCATGCACTCCCACAACAACGCCATCGCTGACACCATAATACAATAATTCATCTTTGGGGAAATCCGCAATAATTTCTTGAACGCGCGTAAAAGGCATCTTATGAAAATAGACTTGTTTGTCATTGCCATCAACTGCAATAGCACCATTTTCACTGATGATAAAATCAACGGGTATTTGATAAATTTCAATTTGGTTTTTAATGGAACTTAACGAACGACCGGTTGCGATACCAAACAAATTACCTTGCGCTCGAAAAACATCGATGGCATCCAATGTTTCTTGATCAACCGTTCCATCGATGTGCAAGGTTCCATCATAGTCTGAAACAAATAACTTCAAATTTACACTTCCTTTTTCCTTTAGCATTATAGCAAACTTCCACTCACAAACAAAACAAGGAACACTCCTTGTTTGTTATCCACCTAAATATAACTTCACAACCTCTTCACTCTTTGAGAGTTCTGTACTTGTACCACTCAGCATCACTTTGCCGGTTTCAATCACATAACCACGATGCGCAATCGACAAAGCCATCTTGGCATTTTGCTCCACAAGTAAAACCGTGGTTCCCTCATGATTAATCTGCTTAATAATCTCAAAGATTTCGCGCACCAACATGGGAGCCAATCCCATGCTTGGCTCATCCAATAATAACATTTTAGGACGCGCCATCAAAGCGCGGCCAATCGCTAACATTTGTTGTTCGCCACCAGAAAGGTTGGCTGAATGTTGCTGTCGCCGTTGATACAAGATTGGAAACCGCTCATACACATCTTCCAAATCACTGTATATTTCATTATCTTTTCTTAAAAAAGCACCTAGAAGGAGATTCTCCTCCACATTCATATCTTTAAACACGCGCCGCCCTTCCGGAACATGCGTCACGCCCAAAGCCACAACTTTGGTCGGATTGACATTTGATATATCTTCATCTTCAAACATGATCGTTCCTGATTTAATCGGCATCAAGTTCGATATTGACTTGAGCAAGGTTGATTTTCCGGCACCGTTGGCACCAATCAGGGTGACAATCTCACCAGGATTAACATGCAATGAAATGCCTTTGATGGCCTCGATATAACCGTAGGAAACATAAAGTTGATCAATCTTTAACATCGTTGACCTCCTCCCCCAAGTAAGCCGCAATCACGGATGGATTGCTTTGAATCTGTTTTGGAGTACCTGCAGCAATACAAATTCCACGATCAAGCACGACGATATGGTCGCATAAACCCATCACCAAGCGCATGTCATGTTCAATCAAAACAATCGTTAAATCATATTTTTTGTGGATGTCACGAATGAAGTTGATCAAGTTGTTTGTTTCTTGTTCGTTCATACCGGCGGCAGGTTCATCTAAAAACAACATTTTCGCACCGGTTGCTAAGGCACGGGCAATCTCAATCCGCCGTTGCTCCCCATAGGAAAGCTGACTTGCTAGGATGTCACGTTTATCAAGCAGGCCAACTTCATCAAGCCACAACTTAGCACGTTTATGGATGAGTGATTCATTTCTTTTGAATTTCTTCGTTCGAAAAAAGGTTGAAAACACACCATAACGGTATTGATGATACATTGCGGTCTTGATGTTATCAAGCACCGTCATTTCTTCAAACAGGCGTATATTTTGAAAGGTTCTTGCGATACCATATTGCGCAATCTTGGATGGACTCACATTTCCAATTTGTTTGAATTCTCCGTTAACACGTAAGGTAATGTTGCCATGGCTCAAACCATACATGCCTGTAATGCAATTAAATAAAGTTGTCTTCCCCGCACCGTTGGGTCCGATGATACCAACAAACTGTCCCTTGTAGATTGAAAGGCTTGCATCCGCAACGGCGACGATACCACCAAACACACGACTCACGTTTTCAATTCGTAGTATTTCCATCTGCTTTTACCTTCCTTCTAAATAATTTGTTAATCGATATCTCTTTCGTTCCCAACAAGCCTTGCGGACGATAAATCATTAAGACAATCAACACCAGGGCATAAACAATCATCCTTACTTGCGCTAAGGTTTGCAGCAGCGTTGTCAAAAGCTCCATCACAACCGCAGCTGCGATTGTCCCACTGATGCTACCCATACCACCCAAGACCACAACCATCAAAAATTCAATGGACTTGGATATCCCAAAGGCTTCCGGTTTGATAACATAGAAAAACGAAGCATAAAGGGCACCGGCAATGCTTGCGAAAATAGCGCCAAAAATAAATATCATCACTTTTATTTTTGTGACTTGAATCCCCATCGCTTCCGCTGCAATTTCATCATCTTTAACACTCAAGGCTGCCCTACCAAAACGACTGTATTTAATGTGGGCCATAAATAACAGTGCAATCACTATAAAAACATACAACAAAGTCCAGTCCGTAAACTTGGGGATTGAACTTAATCCAGCTGCGCCGTTTGTAATTTTTAAATTTAAAAGCACGATGCGAATAATTTCACCGGTTCCTAAGGTTGCGATTGCTAAGTAATCGCCTCTCAGTCGCAAGGTTGGAATCGCAATGAAAAGACCCACGATTGTTGTAATCACAATACCAATCAAAAGACCAACGACCCATCCAAATAAGGAGGGATATGCTAATGTCACAATCGCTACGCTGTAGGCACCGATGGCCATAAAACCAGCATGGCCTAAGGAAAATTGTCCCGAGATACCTAGAATCATATTTAAACCAAGGGCACCAATTAAAGTAATCCCAACTTTAACGAGCGTAATTTGATAATAAGCATTAATCACATCAATTTCAATTAACACATAAACCAGGGCATAAACACCAAGGACAAGTAGGATTTTAACCCATGAGAACTGTTCAAACATTTGCTTCATACTTTCTCACGCCCCCCTTTTCCTAGTAAACCTGACGGTTTAATAATTAACACTAAAATCAAAACAAAAAACACAATGGCGTCTTTCATTAAAGAATAACCAGCGCCAATAACCATGGTTTCAATTAAGCCAATCACAAAACCACCCAGCATGGCGCCCCGGATATGCCCAATACCGCCAAAGACCGCTGCAACAAAGGCTTTAAGGCCTGGGTTGACGCCCATGAGTGGCGAGATAGTATTGTAGTACATACCAACTAATGTGCCGGCAGCGGCCGCCAGTGCCGCTCCTAAGGCAAAGGTAATCGCAATCGTCTTGTCAACATCAATCCCCATCAGGGCTGCGGCCTCTTTATCAGTTGAGACTGCACGCATTGATCGTCCGATGCGTGTTTTATTAACCAAAGCCTGCAAAGCAATCATCAACCCGGCAGTGATCACAAAAATTAAAATTTGTTCAAACGATATCTTAATCGAAAACAGATAATAATTCTTATTCACGAACACTTCCGGAAACACCTTGGTATCCGCACCGACAAGAAACATTGTCGTGTACTGCATTAAAAAAGACACCCCAATCGCGGTGATAAGCGCTGCAATGCGGGTTGCATTACGCAGTGGCTTGTAAGCAATCCGTTCAATAAAGAACCCTAAAACCGCAACCAGTGCCATTGAAATAAATAAGGCTACAAAAAATGGCAACTTCAAAATTGTAATTAAATAAAATGAAAAAAACGCACCGATCATGTACATTTCACCATGCGCAAAATTGATAAGTTTAATGATACCGTAAACCATCGTATATCCTAAAGCGACAAGTGCATAAATGCTACCCAATGACATGCCATTGATAAATTGTTGAATAAATTGAACCATGGAGTTTCCTTTTAAAAAAAGGGTGAAAGTAAGCCTTCACCCTCTCATTACAAGTCTTATGGGTTAACTCTGACTGAGTTAACGATTTCCCCTTCTTGGATTTCTAAGACAACCGCTGATTTGATAGCATTATGCCACTTGTCAACCGTAATTTTACCGGTGACACCATCAAATTCAACCGTGCTTGCCAATGCTTTATTAATCTCTTTTGGATCAGTGCTACCGGCACGTTTGATCGCATCAACTGCCAACATCGCTGTATCATAACCAAGCGCACTAAAGGCATTTGGCTCAACGTTGTACTTGTCTTTAAAATCTTGTAAAAACTTCACAACTAATGGATCTTTATCAATCGCAGAATAGGCTTGTGAGAAATAAATATCGTACAAGGCTTCCGGACCTGCAAGTTCAAATAAAACAGGTGAATCAAAACCATCGCCACCAATGATTGGTACATCGATGCCCAATTCACGCGCTTGTTTAATAATCAAACCAACTTCTTCATAATAACCTGGAACAAACAAGACATCAAAATCTTTCTGAGCAATTAAAGTTAACACACTGTTAAAGTCAAGCTCACCTTTTACGTAAGCTTCGTGTGTGACAATGGTGCCCCCATTGTTTTCAAATTGCTCATGGAAAGTTTCTGCCAATCCTTTGGCATAATCCGATGATTGATCACCTAAAATAACTGCTTTGGATTTATTCAAGTTTTCCATCGCAAAGTTTGCCATGGTAATCCCTTGGAATGAATCAATAAAACTTACACGGTAAATATAAGGTTCAACGTTAACACCATCGTTTGTGATATCATCAGCAGTTGCTGACGGTGAAATAAGTGGCACTTCGTATTGGTTCACAATTGGAACTTGTGCTTTGGTAATACCTGAAGTTGCCGCCCCTAAAACGACACTGACCTTATCGCGTGTCGCTAAAGCTGTCACAATACTTGTTGCTTCTGATGTTTCAGATTTATTATCACGTTTAATCAATTCGATGAGCTTTCCATCAATGCCCCCCGCTGCATTCACTTGCTCAATCGCTAATTCTATACCTAAAACTTCTGCTTCGCCATAACTTGAGACTTCACCGGATAGTTCAAAATTTAAGCCAATTTTAATTTTATCGCTACTTTTTGAACATCCTGTGACCGCCATTGTTATTGCTAACAATGACACAATCACCCCTACAATCTTTTTCATAATATCCTCCTCATTGATATGAAATGATTTTACATGAAAATTGTGTGAAAATCAAGTTGTGACTTTCATAATTTCACACTTTATGAAAATATTTGAAAATTGAATGTTCATTGTTTATGGTCTTATTGTGGATATAAAAAAACCTCACCTTTGGGTGAGGTCTCATATCATTAATCAGTTTGTTTTAAACTTAGAAGCGATGCCGCATCTTCATCGATGATCATCACTACATTATCTTTATCGCGTAAATAGCTGGCTGGCCAGGTTGTAGAAACTTCCCCTTCGAGGATATGTTTCACGGCCTCGGCTTTCTTTTTGCCAGAAACCATTAAAACCGCAACCTTTGCTGCTAAAATCTCTTGAAACCCTAATGTAATCATTTGATCCGGCGCTTGTTCACGTGTAATATTGAAACCTTCCATTGTGCTTTGGATGGTGGATTCATGATGATCTGCCAAAAACAATGTTGAATCAAAAGGTGTCCCAGGTTCATTTGCACCAACATGTCCATTGGTACCTAATCCTAAAATTTGCACATCCCGCGGATTGTCTTTTAAGATTTGACCGTAACGTTTGAGCTCACCTTTTACATCCTTGGTATCACCTTCAATGAGATAAATATTCTGCGGTTTATTTTCAATTAAATCATACAAATGTTCGTGCATAAAACGATGCACGGTGTATGGATCATCTTTAGGTCCAATGTACTCATCAAGATTTAAAAACGTTGTCTTACTTAAATCAAGCTCTCCAGCGTGGATGGCTTGCACCATCAGGGCAAACAGACCTCTTGGTGAACCGCCGGTGGTCATTGAAATGGTTGCATCAGGCTTGGCATCAATCGTTTCCTTGATGATATCAAAGGCAACCTGCGACATTTCATCGTAATCTTTCACAAATATTAATTCCATGCTTTCTCCTATCTTAATCGATTAAAATATACTCGAGTTTTATTATATCATATTGTTTTATTCTTTAAGCTCATAACTCGATAAATACTACCAATAAAAAAACTCTCAATTTGTAATTGAGAGCTGCTTTTATTTTACTCTAACTTTAATCACATCAAAACCTACCTTGTTGATGGTTTTTTCAACGTCTTCCATCACGACTTGTGACTCATCAAAGTCAAATCGAACTCGACTTGTATTAAACGAAACTTTCACGCTGTCTTGTTCGATGCCCACAAAACTTTTAAGTGCACCTTCGATTTTCATTGTACATGATGGACAGACGAGTGTTTCCAATTGAATGGTTGCTTGTTTCATGTTTTTCTCCTTTCACACAATCTATGTTTTCAGGCGATAGCGTATCAAACGCATGCCATTTAAAATAACTGCCAGGATGCTGCCTTCGTGCACCAACATCCCAATCGACATGTTCATCCATTCACTAAATAATACACTAGCTAATAGGACGAACACAACCCCAACCGCAACCACAATGTTTTGCATCATGTTGTGGGTCGTAGCTTTAACCAGACCCAAAGCATGCGGTAAACGGTTAAAGTCAGAATTCATCAATACCACATCCGATGTTTCAATCGCAACATCGGTCCCGCCACCCATTGCAATCCCAATCTGGGCTAAGGCTAATGATGGACTATCGTTGACACCATCTCCAACAAACGCAACGACTTCGCCAGCTTCAATGCTTTTTCTTACAAATTCTGCCTTATCTTCAGGCAGCATGTTGCCATAAGCTTGTGTTAAGCCCAATTCCTGACTTATCGCATCCACGGTCCCTTGGTTATCACCCGATAACATCACAAGGTTTTTCACACCTTGTTTTTTTAGGGTTTGTAAATCCTTTTTCACATTGGGTCGGATTTGATCGCGGATTCCCATCAAGATTGTAATCTTTTGGTCAACTGCGGTTAAAACAATGGAGTTGCCTTGCTGTTGAAGCGCTGCGACATCTTTTAATACTTGGTCTGGCAGGTGGATGTTTTGGTTTTCCATAATCGCAACATTACCTACAACAAGTTCATGTTGATTAACGGTGGCGATAATGCCACCACCCTTAATGACTTGTGTGTTGTTTACCTCTTGATAGTCAACCTCACCTATCTCATTAAGAATGGCTTTCGCAAGTGGGTGATCAGATTCTCTTTCTATGCTTGCCAGATACACAAGCGCTGCTTCACTGTTTTGATTGTAAGTGATTGTTTTTGAAACCGATGGATTACCGATGGTTAGGGTTCCTGTTTTATCAAAGATCATGGTGTCTAAACGGCTAAAATCACGAATAACTTCACTACCTTTTAATAAGATACCATGGCTTGCACCATTACCGATACCAGCAACGTGGGACACCGGCACCCCGATGACAAGTGCACCAGGACATCCTAACACAAGCATGGTAATCGCAAGTTCCACATCTTTTGTGATTAGCCACACAACAAAAGCAATGACAAGTACGGCAGGTGTGTAGTATTTCGCAAAGCGATCAATGAAACGTTCGGCTTCTGATTTTGAGTCTTGCGCTTCTTCGACCAATTCGATAATCTTTCCAAAGGTTGTATCTTCTCCCACGCGGCTTGCCTCAATTTGTAAAGTCCCATTATCTAAAATGGTTCCGGCATACACAAATGAACCGTTTTCTTTGGCAACGGGGATTGACTCACCCGTGATACTCGCCTCATTGATGCTTCCTTCGCCAACGATAACAATACCATCCACTGGCACCTTCGCCCCAGTTTTAACAAGCAAAGTATCTCCGACATCCACATCATCAACATCAATCGCTTCAAAATCACCAGCTTCGTTTAGGCGTAAGGCACTTTCTGGTGCCATTTCGGTGAGCGCTTTGATTGCTGAACGTGTTTTGTTGAGCGTACGTTGTTCTAAATAAGCTCCAAACAAAAACAGGAACGTAACAATCGCCGATTCTTCAAAGTTCTTAATCAAGAATGCCCCTGTAACCGCAATCGTTACCAGCAAATCAATGCTGATTACTTTAAAGCGTAAGGCTTGATAAGCTTGAATAGCGATTGGCAACACACCCAAAATGGATGAAATAACCAAGAGTCCCATGCTGACTTGCTCCCATTTCAAGGTCCAATGGATGATGAAGGCAAGCGCAATCAAGACGCCCGTTAACCATGCAATTTGGTTTTTATGCTTTAATATAAAACGTTGCATTTTTTATCTTAAACTTCCAATCCGTATGTTTGATCCATATCTTGTAGCATGTGATACACAGCCGCATAGGTTTCACAAACATCATGAGGAACTTCATAATGATTGGTAATTGTGCGTAATTGTTTGAAGTAATCATCCATGTTTAAATTGTCTTGATTGAATTGTTCATGCATGGCATCAAAGACTGCTTTGACATCATGAAATTCTGGATGTTCCTCACCGTGCACGCGTGCCACGACCGGTACAAATTTAACTAACTTTTCTAAATGTTTACTCATTGTATTTTTAAATTGATTCATATTCTACCTCCACAGCTTTAATTATACGGATTTAAATTAAAAAGAACTTGATCTGAATCAAGTTTTCCAACTTTTTAGTCTACTTGCATCACATTAAAAAACTTCACCACAGGTGAAGTTCATTTGTTTTTTTATGATTGGTGCCCCGTCACGGGATCGAACCGTGGACCCACTGATTAAGAGTCAGTTGCTCTACCGACTGAGCTAACGGGACATTTGCCTTTTTATTATACACCTACAAGAAGACATTGCAACCATGATACCAACAAAAATAAAAAAACTACAAGATGCTTTGTAGTTCGTTTATTACTTGGTGACCCGTACGGGATTCGAACCCGTGAATGCATGCGTGAAAGGCATGTGAGTTAACCGCTTCTCCAACGGGCCACTAGATGGCGCCTGAAACAGGATTTGAACCTGTGACCAACCGGTTAACAGCCGGTTGCTCTACCGCTGAGCTATTCAGGCAGCTTTGCAAGTGCCTATAAAATATATCATAAGATTGCCTTTTATGCAATACCTTAAACATTGATTTGTGCATTTATTACGCCATTAATGCACACTTTTATATTTTCTTAAGAGCTTTGATTCTTTATCGTATATAATGAATTTATGGGAGGTAATTATGTCCAAAATTGAAAACATCGCTAAATACATCGATGCGATCGCAAACAACGATTTATCACTCGAAACCTATCGAAAGTATGAACAAGATATCCTAAGCGTGACTGGGGATGATTTGTTTACTTTGTTTTATGAACGTCTCAATAAACAAGAAACACCGCAATCGATTTTACGTTATCTGGATCGTCTCATGCACGTGTTTTATCAAAACTTGAAAAACCATGTTCTGGATTATCCTGTGAATGAATTTTTAGACGGTTTGCATCAAGAAAATGAGGAGCTTGCGAAACGCCTTGAAAGCATTAAAGTGCATATGCGACGCGATGATTGGTTTGAGCAACGCGCGGAGTTGCTGCCACGCTTTGAAGAATTGTTGCAATTTGATGTGCATTATTTAAAGAAAGAAAACATCTTGTTTTCATATTTAGAAAAACAAGAGGCCCGTTTTCAAGGTGTTAGCATCATGTGGTCACTTCATGATCAGACACGGCAATCTTTAAAAGATGTCATTGAACTTTTATCCCAAGATGATAAAGCTGCACTGACAAGCGCAATTGGTCGTTACTTCTTTGATGCTTACGGGCTCATCCAAAAAGAAGAAGCTATTTTGTTTGTAGTCAGCGACGCGGTGTTAAGTGAAGCTGATTTTGAAGTTATGCAGCACCAAAGTTTTGATTTTGGTTTTGCCTTTATTGATCCTAAACAACCCCAAGCTATAACTCAAGCACCCCTAACAACCTCGGGACTCTATGAAAGTGAAACGGGTTCCTTGAGCTTTGAACAAATTACAATGCTTTTAAATACATTGCCCATGGATTGCACCGTTGTTGATGAACATGACAAGGTTATTTTCTTTAATAACCCAAAAGAGCGTCACTTTTATCGTTCCAAGGCGGTCATCGGTCGTGATGTGAAGAACTGCCATCCTGCTGAAAGTGTGCACATTGTTAATGATATTGTGGATAGCTTCAAACAAAACAAAAAGGACGTTGCTTCGTTTTGGATAAATTTTAAAGGGAAGAAAATTCTAATTCAATATTTCGCCTTAAGAGATGAAAACAACACCTACAGAGGCGTTGTCGAAATAAGTCAAGATATAAGTGAAATTTTAACCATAAAAGGTGAAAAACGTTTGTTAGATTGGGACTAAATAACCTGCACTTCATCGATGGTGAGGTTGCGCAACCAACGTTCTTTTCTTATAAGGCTAATCGCAACAGACAATTTAATTAAATCAGTAACTTGCCCAATGATATATAAAGAATAAACATTAAAGTCTGTAAAATATGTAAATAAAGCAACAATTGGTATGTTGACAGCCCACATAAATCCAGCATCCATTAACAATGTTGATTTCATATCACCACCAGCGCGCAAAATATAATAACTTTGCGCAGTTGCCATGTAGATCCAAAACATAAAGGCTTGAATTCTCAACATGGTTGCTGCGATGTGTTGGGTTTGGTCGGATACATTGTAAAAGAGCGGAACAACAAAACTTGTTCCAAACATCACCACACCAAACAAAACAGCGAGCGATGTTGAAAATCCTAGCATATAATATCCATGTGATTTTGCTTTGTCCAAATCATTGGCACCGAGTGGTTGTGATACAACAATGGTCGTTGCCACGGACATCCCCGCAAACAACACAAAGAATAAATCCGCCGTTGTTCCTTGAATTGACATCCCTGCAATCACTTCTTTGCCCCGTGTCGCATAAAATTTAAATAAGGTTGCCATTCCGCCTGACCACATGAGTTCATTGGTCATCAACGGTAATGCTTTTAAAGATATCTTCTTAATGTTTCTATAGGAGACAACGAAGATGTCTTTTACTTTAGTTGAAAAATGGAAAGCTTTGTATTTCATTATCACCAAGATGATAATCAACTCCACAACTCGAGCAAACACAGTTGCGATTGCTGCGCCATCAATTCCTAGCTGTGGAAATCCAAAGTGACCAAAAATTAAAGCATAGTTGAAAAAAGCGTTGGTAAGCACTGCGACAATCCCTACATAAAGTGGCAACTTAGTTTCACCAACGGCCCGCATCGCGTTCGCTATTGAGCCAGACCATGCAACCGGTAAAATTGAAAAGGCTGCTATCTTTATGTATCGGGTGCCCTCCGTTAGAATTTCAAGATCGTCGGTAAAGAAACCAAGGACGTGATGAGGGTAAATATAAGCAATCCCAAAAAACAATAAGGTGACAAGTGTTGAGGCAATGAGTGAAAATCTAAATGATTCTTTCATGTTTGCTTCATCTTTAGCACCGAAATATTGAGCAATGAACACTGCTGCTGCAGCAAAAATGCCCATCAATGAAAACAAGCCAACCATGAAAAAACGATTGCTGCTCGCAACACCACCTAGGGCAGCGTCTCCTAATTGACCAATCATTAGATTATCCACGAGGTTGACAGAACTTGTGACTAATTGTTGAAACATGAGCGGCACTGCCAAACTTAAGACATACTTATAAAAAGTTTTATCCGCTATAAATTTTTTATATCTTTCCATGATTCTCCTATAAAAAAGGCGATGACTGCTCATCGCCTAGGCTTTTTATCTGGTGGAGCTTATCGGACTCGAACCGATGACCCCCTGCGTGCAAGGCAGGTGCTCTCCC
>LSQX01229890.1_pt1 | contig 12460 bp, 15 predicted proteins | sample 654561 | NCBI WGS metagenome assembly LSQX01 (sample SAMN04489861, study PRJNA283612) | anaerobic digester metagenome | isolation source: 4 biogas reactors fed with cattle manure at either 37C or 55C with and... | place: Denmark: Kongens Lyngby | collected 2014 | reverse complement strand
GTATGAACTGCGGCCTTGCCGCCTTGAGCCCGTTTAACTTTGCTAATTCGGTAATCGGACGGGCTTGGACCCTGATGAGCATTAACCTTGGGAATGCCAGGCCGGGAGAAACTTTTATGGCCAGCATAGGCAACAACTTGAATTACAATAATATGTGTTGTGCTGAAAACGAAGAAATGAGCCTCTTTACGCCTTTCCATGTGGAAAAAGGTTTCCAGGCCGATGAAAGCGCGGTAAGCTTTTTCCGCGGGTGGAGTATGCTGGGAATGAATATAGGGCCGGCCCGGTACATGGCTGATGTCCTGGAAAGGATGCCCGATTTTCATAAGAGGAAGGCAGGCACATTTATTATGGACCCCCTGGTTGCCAAGGGCCTTCGGGAGGAAGGGTTTAAGGACAAAGAAGATGTAAGACAGTTCCTGGCCAAAAAAACAGGAACCGCTCCGGAGTTAATTAACTTTATAGTTGTCGGCGGAGAAACTAACCCTTTGTGGGTTCTCACTGATTTTGCCCATACCGCAACCGTCTCAATAGAAAAGTGGATCCCGCAGAACGGGATTTACCGCGACGAGAGGCCTTTTAGGATGCCTGTGACAGAGATTGCATGTAAAGACGGAACGTGCGGCCTTCCCTCATAAATAAGTAAATTACCTGGAAGGGAGAGAAAACTAATGGAAAAGACAGAAGGCAAGACTGCCTTTATAACAGGCGGTGCCAGCGGAATAGGCCTGGGTATAGCCAAAGCATGTGTCAGGCACGGCATGAAGGTTGTTATTACAGACGTGCGTCAACATGCCCTTGACGAAGCCATGTCCTACTTTAAGAAAAACGGTTTTCCCGTTCACGGCATCCAATTGGATGTGACCGACCGTGAGGCATATGTCCGGGCGGCGGATGAGGCGGAGGAGGTCTTAGGCAAGATTCATGTCCTGATAAACAACGCCGGGGTGGGCACTGTCGGTGGCGGCTTTACACAAAATGCCACCTTCAAAGATTGGGATTTTGTTTTGGGTGTTAATCTGGGCGGGGTAATTAACGGCATTGTAATTATTCTGCCCCGTATTCTTGCCCACGGGGAAGGTGGCCACGTGGTTGCCACTTCTTCTACGAACGGCCTCTTTGCCATGCGCGGGAACGGAGTATACAATACCTCCAAGTTTGCTGTTACCGGATTGATGGAAAGCCTGGCCTCGGATCTTTGCGGTACCAATGTTGGTGTTTCACTGTTCTGCCCTGGTCTTGTCAGCTCTAACCTTGGTATTTCTACCTGGGAAGTCCGCCCGGATCATTTAAAAAACGAAGGCGAACAGCCGCCGCCTCCCCCAAAATATAAGTTTATGAATGTTGGGATGGATCCGGAAGAGGTAGGCGAGAGGGTTCTTCAGGGGATCAAGCGTAATGATCTTTTTATCTTTACCCATCCGGAATTTAAAGAGGGAGTACGGGTTCGCAATGAAGCTTTACTGCGTGCTTTTCCCAATGAACCTGTTGACGAAAGGCGTAGGCTGGTTATTAGGATGGGCAACAGTACAGTACTTTACAACCCGATTTATGAAATGCAGACAACTCCGGGGCCTTTAAATTGGCCAAAGAATAGCCGGTAAGAGTTTTCCTCCTTGACTTTTCCAACGGCAGGAGGTATGCTTGTGGAAAAGTACCCCCCATAGGGGGAGGGGGTAGGTGGCAGGAATGCGGGGCAAAAAGAAAGAGGAAACACTGCGACGCCTGAAAACGTCCGTGGGACATCTGAGGGCCGTGGAGCAAATGGTGGCTGAAGACAGGTATTGTGCCGATATTCTGCTACAGCTTGCTGCTGTGATAGCATCTTTGAAGAAGATCAGCAATATTATTTTGGAAAATCATCTGGAAACATGCCTGCGGGCGGCAATGCGCCGCGGCGAAGATGAGGAAGTAATCAGGGAGCTGAAAACATTTTTGAAATTTAAAATTTGAAGCGGGAGGACGTCGTTATGGCTGAAAAAACAACCCTGAAAGTTGACGGTATGTCATGCAACCACTGTAAGAAGAGGGTGGAAAAAGCACTGCAAGCACTGGACGGCGTTCACGAAGCAGTTGTGGACCTGGAAGCGGGGACAGCCGAGGTAAAATATGATGAAAGCAAAGTTAGCCGAGGCGCACTCATCGGGGCCGTCGCAGCTGCAGGCTACAGGGCTGAATTAACGCCCCGGAACCGAAAGTAGAGGTCCCGAAAGTACAAGCCAATCCCCTGGCAAAAAAAAAAGCGGCGGAGCTGTTTTGGGTTTCCGCTGCTTTGCTGTTTTCCCCCAGCGGCGGGTGGCGGTAATATTTTGCCTGGCATACGAAGGCGTCGTCTAAGGGGAACAGTCCTTTTTTTGCCGGTGTTTTTTCAGGCGGCCGGTAATGAGCAAAAGCAGTAAGCCGCCAACCGGCAAGGCGAGAAAAAGCAGAAGTTGAAACGGTCCGCCGCCTAACCGGTTGAAAGGATAAGGTCCTGAAATAAGCCAAATATAACGCTCGGTACTGCCATGAATCAACCAGTAAAGCGGAGCGGGAGAGATAAAGAGAAAAACCCCCAGACCGGTGAGCAAGTCTAAAAAAAGGCGGTAAAGAGTAGATTTTTTCAGCTGACGAAGTTTTACTATTACGGCCCGGTAGCCTGCAGCAAGGGCTGGGGAAGAGTGGTGCGTACCGGATAGGCTGCAGTCTACCCCGTGGCAGTAACGGTAAATAATTACCTTGAGGGTAGCGGCGGCAGGAATGGCCAGCAGGATGCCGATAAAGCCCCATAACTGAGCGCCGATCAGCAGGCTGACAATGACTGTAAAAGGCATTAGGTCAGTGGCCTTGCCCAAAAGCAAAGGGGTTAAGAGGAAGGCCTCTATGCCCTGGATCAGTGCATAAATGGCTACAATTAAAAGCGGGTGCGGCGTGTCGGGTGTCAGTGCCAATAGCACCGCGGGCAGACCGGCCAAATACGGGCCTACATAATCAATAACATCAAGGAGGCCGGCCAAAATGCCGAGCATGAGGGAAAAAGGCATGCCGATAAACTCCAGGGCGGCAAAAGTCATAGCTCCTACCAGCAGGCAGCGCAGGACAATTCCCCTTAGGTATGCCCCCACTTTCTTGTCAACTATACCTAAAATTACGGCTGCTTCCTGCCGTACCTTTGCCGGGAAAAAGTTTACAATGCCTTGTTTGACTTTGCGCAGGTCGCGCAGCAGGTAAAAAACGAGAAAAAGAACAATGACAATTTCAAAAAACCGGGAAAAAATATTGCGCGTAAAAACAGTCAGAGTAATGACAGCCGTGCGGAGATTACGGGGCAAGTCTTCGGACAGCTTGCGCAGAAACTGGATAATGGTATCACTTTCAAGCAATTTGTTGGCGTATTCCAAAAACTGCGACCACAAATAATTGTAATCTGTGGAAAGGTAAGTGGCCAGTGAGCGCATTTCCGCCAGCAGGCTGGGGATTAAAGAAGAGAAAAAGAGGATAAGAGCACAAATCAGTAAAGTAAAAACGATAAGGACGGAAATGGTATTGGGGATTCCCATCCTGTTTAGGAATCCTGTTATTGGTGCCAGGGTATAGACAATCAGGACGGAAACAACCAAAAGCCCAATTGCCCAGATTACATTTTTCACGAAATAGAAAAAAATGATGATACCGGCAATAAGCAAGATAATGCGGAGAGCCAGGCGCCAATATACCTCAAGCATTGTCTCTTTTTCCATTGTTTCTCCTCCGTTTCAGTTACATTATAACTTTTCGGGGAGGAGGAAACAACAGCCCGGGTGCTAAAAGTGCAACTGACAGCGTATAGTTAAACAGGGGGTGGGTGGATGGTACTGGTCAAACTTTTTTGCACATCCCTTTTGCTTGCTTTGGGAATGCTGTTTTTGCCGCCGGTAAACGGTGAAGGACCGGGCAGTGTGGCCGCCCGTATATGGCTCGGTTTCGGGCTGCTTGTTTTTTGCAGTCACTGCCTCCAGGACGGCGATAAGCGGGAAGGGGAAAAAAGAAAACAGCCTGCCTTTAAGCCTCATCCTCATGACGGGCTGGTTCAGGGGCATACTGCAAAACGAAGAGAGTATGCGGAGCAATAACCATGGTTTGCAGCCTGAGACGGTAGTGTTTATTCCCCACCTTGAGCAGCCGTTTGTCCAAAAGGTGCAGCACCAACTGGTGCTGCACCTTTTCCACTTCCGTGCCGATCAAGTCGCGTGTCAATTCAAGGACGTCTGCTTTTATTTCAAGTTCCACCAGCGGTTCGTGTTCGCCGACGGCAAAAGCAATTTCAATATCACTGATTACGGGAGCTTGCCGCCTGCCTTGGTCTTCCAGCTTTTTCAGCCTTTCTGTTGTTTCATAAAGTTTAACGCGCAGTTCTTCCCGTGCCAGGTATAATTCATCAAGCCGATGGCCACAAAAAAGATTCATGGCGGATGCACCAATAATCATTCCTGTAAACAGGACTGCCAGTATTCTTTTCACCTGACTTTCCCGCCCGCAAGATGTATAATGAGAAGGTAGCCGCTATGTGCACCGGCAAAAGCGGACAGGATTAAGAGCAGCTGTTTGATCAGGGTGTTGATTTGCAGGCCAAGAAAGCCTGCTTCCAAGGCACGCAGAGTATCAAAGGTGCCTCCCAGAGCGGTAACCAACGCCCAGATTTTCAGTTTTTCTGCCAACTCCAGCATGCTGTAAACGGGCGCCCGCCCGGCGAGTACAGCACCAAGGGAGCCGACGAGCGTTCCCCCCAGGATTACACCGAAAGCAATAAAGGCATTCAGGGTAAGCGTTTCCAAAAGTTTTGCCATGGCCGAACCTCCCATTATTATGTTTATGAAGAAAAGCCGGAGGTAGACATGGGGAAAGAAAAGGAAAAAAGGCGACGAGAAAAGAATTTATGGTGATAAAGACAGCGAGGTGAAAAAATGGACAAGCGCCAGTTCGTCCACCTGCATACCCACACTGAATACTCGCTCCTGGACGGTGCCGGAAGAGTAAAAGATACTGTCAACCGCGCCGCTGAACTTGGCATGCCGGCCATTGCTATCACAGACCATGGCGTGATGTATGGTGTGATTGATTTTTATAAAGCCGCCAAAGCCGCCGGGATCAAGCCCATTATCGGCTGTGAAGTTTATGTGGCTTACCGGTCCCGGTTTGACCGCGATCCCCGCCGTGATCAAAAGCAGCACCATTTGGTGCTCCTGGCTAAAGATATGGAAGGCTACAGAAACTTGATGGAGCTGGTCAGCCGTGGTTTCAGCGAGGGTTTTTATTACAAGCCGCGTGTGGACCACGAGCTTTTGAAAAGTTACAGCCGCGGTTTGATCGCTCTTTCCGCGTGTCTGGCCGGGGAAATTCCCCAGGCCATTTTGGAAGGGCGGGAAGAAGACGCCCGCAGGCTGATCGGTTTTTACCGCGAGACTTTCGGCAGTGAAAATTTCTTTCTGGAATTGCAGGACCACGGTCTGGAAGAACAGAAAACACTTAACCCGGAATTAATCCGCTTGGCCCGTGAAACAGGCACGCCTTTGGTTGTAACCAACGATCTGCATTATATCCGCAAGGAAGATGCGTATTCGCATGATATTTTGCTTTGCATCCAGACGGGAAAAACTGTGGAAGAGGAAAACCGCATGCGCTTTCCCACCGCTGAATTTTACCTGAAATCGGCGGAAGAGATGGCTCTTCTTTTCCCCGAGCACCCGGAAGCGATGGACAATACGCTGGAAATCGCCGAGTGGTGTGAAGTGGAATTTACTTTTGGCAAAACATATCTTCCTGTCTATAAAGTGCCTGCCGGCTATCGTGATGATTATGAATATCTGCGCGAGTTGTGTTTTAAGGGGGCAAAAAAAATATACGGCGACCCTCTGCCGGACCATGTCGGGGAGAGGCTCGATTATGAACTGAAAGTAATCAAACAGATGGGCTTTTGCTCTTATTTTCTGATTGTCTGGGATTTTGTGCATTACGCCCATGAAAACAATATTTTAGTGGGGCCGGGCAGAGGATCGGCTGCGGGCAGCATTGTGGCTTACTGCCTGGGGATTACAAATATCGACCCGCTAAAATACAACCTGCTGTTTGAGCGTTTTCTAAACCCGGAACGCGTGTCCATGCCGGACATTGATATTGACTTCTGTTATGAGAGACGGGAAGAAGTCATTAAATATGTAACGGAAAAATACGGCGCCGATTGTGTAGCCCAAATTATTACTTTCGGTACCATGGGCGCCAGGGCGGTAGTCCGGGATGTGGGACGCGTCCTGAACATGCCGTATGCCGAAGTTGATAAAATTGCGAAATTAATACCTGCGGAGTTAAACATAACCATTAAAGAAGCGCTGGAAAAAGCGCCGGACCTGAAGGAGCTCTATGACAAGGACCCGAAAATCAAACAGCTTATTGACTTGAGCATGACTTTGGAGGGCCTGCCCCGCCATGCTTCCACGCATGCCGCTGGAATTGTCATCTCCGGCAAACCGCTTGCCGAATTCGTTCCCCTGCAAAAGTCCGGTGACTGGATGGTCACACAGTTTCCCAAGGATACGGTGGAAGAACTAGGCCTTTTAAAGATGGACTTTTTAGGTTTACGCACGCTGACTATTATCGGGGAAACTGTGCGCTTGATCAAGGAGTCCACCGGCGAGGAGATAGATATTGCAAAACTGCCCCTGGATGATGCCAAGACTTATGAATTATTGTCACAAGGGGATACATCGGCCGTCTTCCAGCTTGAATCCGGTGGCATGCGCAATGTCCTGCGCGAATTAAAACCAAATGTTTTTGAAGATGTTATAGCCGTGCTTGCTCTCTACCGGCCAGGTCCCATGGAGCAGATTCCGACTTTTATCAGTAACAAGCATGGTTTAACTCCCATTCATTACCTGCATCCGGACCTGGAACCTATTTTGAAAGAAACTTATGGCATTATGGTTTATCAGGAACAGATTATGCAAGTTGCTTCCAGGATGGCCGGTTTTTCCCTGGGAGAAGCGGACCTGCTGCGCCGCGCAATTGGAAAAAAGAAAATTGAGATCTTAAACGAACAGCGTGAAGTTTTTGTCCAGGGGTGTCTGAAAAAAGGACACAGCAAGAAACTGGCCAATGAAATGTATGACTTGATTGTCAAGTTTGCTTCGTACGGCTTTAACAAGTCACACGCAGCCGCTTACGCCCTGGTGTCATATCAGACGGCATATTTAAAAGCCCACTATCCCACCCAATTTATGGCAGCTCACCTGACCGGCAATATGTTAAGCACGGACAAAATTGCCGGCTACATTGCAGACTGCAAGAAGATGGGCATTACCGTTCTGCCGCCCGATGTCAACGTCTGTGAAAAGAACTTTACAGTAGAAAGTGAGGGTGTCATTCGTTACGGATTGGCGGCCGTGAAAAATGTGGGGCTCGGAGCCATCGAATCAATCATCTCCGCCCGGCGGGAAGGCGGAAGATTCAAGAGTCTGCGTGACTTTTGCACGCGGGTCGACCTGCGCAGCTGTAATAAAAAAGTGCTGGAGAGCCTGATCAAAAGCGGCGCCTTCGACTTTCTTGGCGCCAACAGGTTGCAATTGCTTGCCATTTTGGATGAGACTATGTCTGCGGCTCAGACAATACAGCGCGAAAAAGAAAACGGCCAGATGAGCATGTTTGAACTTGTCGGTGATCAAACGGAAGAGAGCGCCTGGGCCAGGCTGCATGATGAATATCCAGACATGCCGGAACCGTCACACAGGGAACGCCTGGCCATGGAAAAAGAAGCACTTGGTTTTTATCTTAGCGGCCATCCGCTGGAGGAATATGGCGCAGTACTGGAACTTTTCCCCAGAATGACGGCGCTGCGGGAGCTGGAGGAACTGGAGGATAACAGCCCGGTGATCATTGCGGGGATGATTAGCGCCTGCAAGCAGATTTTCACCAGGGGGGGCAAGCCGATGGCATTTTTCACCCTGGAAGACTTAACGTCTGAAGTGGAAGTCGTAGTCTTCTCCTCGGTATATGAAGAAACAAAGAAGGTACTTTTTACCGACAACGTGGTACTTGTACACGGCCGTCTCAGTCATAAGGAAGAGGAAGTAAAAATTCTTGCCGATAAAATTGTTTCCTTGCCGCAAAAAATGCGCAAGGTTCAGATTCGCCTGGGCAGTGATGAGGGGGTGAACAAACTACTGGCTTTAAAAGAGCTGTTGCAGGATACCTGCGGGACAATTCCCGTTTATCTGTCTTTTCCGGCGGCCCGCAAGCAAGTTTTGTTACCGGAAACATACTGGCTGTGTGATGAAGAAAAGCAGCTGCAGGAAATCAGGCGTCTTTTTGGTGAAGATGCGGTTACTGTCCGGCAGGCGGGATAATGGTCTGTCGGCCGGGGAAAATTATATGGAACAGCGCAATTTGGCTGGGAAAGGGCTGAACTATGAGAAGGATCGGAGTTTTAACATCAGGAGGCGATGCGTCCGGCATGAACGCAGCCATCCGTGCCGTTGTACGCAAAGCCATTTACCACGGACTGGAAGTTATAGGAATCCAACGCGGTTACCACGGACTCATTTATGGCGAATATGAAAAAATGCACCTGGGGTCGGTAGCCGATATTATTCATCGTGGCGGAACTGTTCTACGCACAGCCCGAGCTCCCGAATTTCTTGAGCCGGAGAGCAGGAATCAGTCGCTGCAGGTCATTAGAGAAACCGGCATTGACGGGCTGATTGTCATTGGCGGGGACGGCTCTTTCCGCGGTGCCGTGGAGTTGGAAAAACTCGGCGTAGCCGTGGTTGGAGTACCGGGAACAATTGATAATGATATTGCCTGCACGGACTATACTATTGGTTTTGATACGGCCGTCAACAATGTAACAGATGCCATCAACAAAGTCAGGGATACGGCCACTTCCCATGAACGTGTTTATGTCATTGAAGTTATGGGGCGAACATCCGGTTACATTGCCCTGAAGGCTGGTCTGGCCGGCGGCGCAGAATCTATCCTTTTGCCCGAGATTCCCTTTGATTTGCAGGAAGTAATAGAAAGAATGCGCCGCGGAGTAAAAAGGGGCAAATTGCACAGTATTATTCTGGTGGCGGAAGGGGCCGCCAGTGCCCTGGAAATTGCCGAAGAAATAAAAGCCTGCACAAACATGGACGTCAGGGTAACCATCCTGGGACATCTGCAGCGTGGCGGCACGCCAACCGCTTTTGACCGGATCCTCGCCAGCCGCCTCGGCGCCGCTGCGGTGGACTTGCTGCGCAGCGGCCAACATGGTTGCATGGTGGGGCTGGTGGGGGGAGAAATTAAGGCTACCGCTTTTACAAAAGCGCTGGCCACGGAAAAAACCTTTCCCAAGGAGCTGTATGAACTCGCAACTATTCTTGCCATTTAAACCGTAAGGAGTGATAAGATGCGCAGGACAAAAATTGTCTGCACACTGGGCCCGGCCACCAGTTCGATTTCCGTACTGAAGGAAATGCTGCGGGCCGGAATGAATGTGGCTCGCCTCAATTTCTCCCATGGCAGCCACGAGGAGCATGCGGCAACCATCGCCGCCGTCCGCCAGGCGGCGCTTGAGGAAAAGAAAAACCTGGCGTTGCTTTTGGATATCCGCGGCCCGGAGATTCGTATCGGCACCTTTGCCGGAGGGAAAGCGGTACTGCATGATGGCAACCGTTTTACTCTGACGACGGAAGATATTGCCGGTACCGCAGAGAGAGTCAGTGTCAGCTACGCCGGCCTGCCTGGGGATGTGGCACCGGGCATGCAAATTTTGCTGGATGACGGGTTGATAGTACTTGAAGTCCTGGATGTGACCGGGACGGAAATACACTGTCGTGTTGTTACCGGCGGCGAAATAAGGAACAGGAAGGGAGTAAATGTACCCGGTGCCAGGCTGAATATGCCAGCCGTGACGCCCAAAGACAGGGAAGACATTATTTTTGCCGTTAAAAATGACCTGGATTTTATAGCTGCGTCCTTTACCCGCAAGGCTGAGGATATCCTGGCTGTCCGTGCCATCCTGGAAGAATACCGTTCTGATATCCAAATCATAGCCAAGATAGAAAACCGGGAAGGAATGGAAAATCTGGACAGTATTCTGGAAGTTGCGGACGGGATTATGGTAGCCCGCGGTGATCTAGGGGTGGAGGTGCCCGCGGAAGACGTGCCGCTTTTGCAGAAACAAATGATTAAAAAGTGCAATGCGGCGGCCAAGCCGGTGATCACCGCTACCCAGATGCTTGAATCCATGATCAGGAATCCACGGCCCACAAGAGCTGAGGCCAGTGATGTCGCCAATGCCATCTTTGACGGTACAGATGCGGTTATGCTCTCGGGCGAAACAGCAGTAGGGAAATACCCGGTGGAGGCCGTGCGCACCATGGCACGCATTGCGGAAAGAGCTGAAACCGCCCTGGAGTATAAAAAAATGCTGGAGGTTTTTGACCAACCCGAGGAAGTGAGCGTTACCGATGCCATTGCCTCCGCCACCTGCCACGTAGCCCAGGAACTGGATGCGGCGGCAATTATCACGGCTACTCAGTCCGGTTTTACCGCCCGCGTTGTGTCCAAATATAAACCGAAGGCACGCATTATTGCCGTCACTCCCCGGCAGAACGTTGCCCGCCGGCTTGCCCTGTCCTGGGGTGTTTATCCGCTCCTTTGCCGGCCTGTCGGCACAACCGATGAAATGTTTGCTGCGGCCATTGAATCTTCCCTTGCTTCAGGCTACGTACAAAACGGAGATCTGGTCGTCATTACGGCCGGTATACCTGTGGGGATTAGCGGCACTACAAATTTGCTGCGCGTTCATACTGTCGGCGAAATACTGATCAGGGGGACCGGTCTGGGGAAAAAAGCCGTCTCCGGTCGGGTGAGAATAGCAAAAACGGCGGCGGAAGCAGCCACCGTCACTGCGGGAGAAATACTGGTGGTAAGAGCAACGGACCGTGATTATGTCCCCTACCTGGAGAAAGCGGCAGGCCTTCTGGCGGAAGAAGGCGGCCTGACTTCCCACGCGGCAGTGGTGGCACTGCATTTGGGCCTGCCTGTGATTGTGGGAGCAGCCGGTGCCGTATCTGTTCTGAAAGACGGTGACCTGATCACCATGGATACAGTTCGCGGCCTGGTCTATCGCGGGAAAGCGACAATTCTATAGGAGCTGAAGGAGAGTGAAATACGGGGAGACTCTGCTTCGCGTCCGTTATGCGGAAACGGACCAGATGGGCGTTGTTTACCATGCCAATTATTTTAACTGGATGGAAGTGGGAAGAACAGAATATTTTCGTCAGTTGGGCATGCCTTACAGTGAAATAGAAAAAAATGAGCTTTTCCTGCCTGTAACAAAAGCTTACTGCGAGTATAATGCACCGGCGCACTATGACGACTTGATTCGTATCTCTACCGCCATTTCTTTGCTGCAGGATATCCGCCTTGTCTTTAAGTATGAGATTTACAGGGCAAACACAAATGAACTTTTGGCCAGCGGCGAAACGGAACATGCCTTTGTCAACAGGAAAGGGAAACCTGTTGTCTTGAAAAAATACAACCCATTCCTCTGGCGGCGAATCTTGGAAGCTACGGGGGAAAAAACGGAGTAAAAATGTTAAGCAAACTGCTGCTTTTGCTTTTCCTCTTGCCTTTGCTGGAACTTTATGTGTTGCTTTCCCTTGCCGGGCAGATCGGCACCTTGCCAACGCTGTCGCTTGTTATCTTTACCTGCTTGGCCGGGGTGCTGCTTGCCCGGAACCAGGGTCTTTTGGCTGTGCGCCGCTTGGGGCTTAAACTGGAGGAAAGGAAACTGCCGGGAGACGAAGTGCTGAACGGCATCCTGGTCCTCATTGGGGCAGTTTTATTGATTACACCGGGACTGATAACTGACACTGCCGGGTTTTTGCTTTTACTGCCCGCTACGCGAGAAACCGCCAAAAATATAATCAAGAGAAAACTGCAGCAGGCGCTGTTGGAAGGATATTTCCGGCGATAGGGCAACTTTTTGCCCGCTTGTGCAGGAGTTTTACTCCGGGCGGACGAATAAGCGGATAAACGGCAAGGAGGAATGAAAGTGGCCAAAATAGCCCATACAGGCATTGTTGTGCGTGACATGGAAGCTGCACTGCATTTTTACGTTAATGTTTTAGGTTTTGTGCACACGGGCGGACTGAAGCTGCCGGATGTGGAGCTTGCTTTCCTAAAAGGGGAGAACCAGTCCCTTGAACTGTTGGCTTTTCCCGGTGATACGGCGGAAAAACCTCAGGGTGTCATCAGTCATATTGCCCTGGAAGTGGAAGATTTGCGGCAAGAGTTGGCAAGGTTGAAAGAGCATGGTGTTGTCCTTGATCCTGCGGACATCCGGGAACCGGAAGGGATGAAAGTTATTTTCTTTACCGGTCCAAGCGGAGAACAGATTGAACTGGTGCAGTATCTTTAAGAAAAAAAGCCCTCAAGGCAGGGCTTTTCAGACTGTAGACAAAAA
>LSQX01129776.1_pt1 | contig 12460 bp, 12 predicted proteins | sample 654561 | NCBI WGS metagenome assembly LSQX01 (sample SAMN04489861, study PRJNA283612) | anaerobic digester metagenome | isolation source: 4 biogas reactors fed with cattle manure at either 37C or 55C with and... | place: Denmark: Kongens Lyngby | collected 2014 | reverse complement strand
ATGATACCCAAGGCAAGCGAGGCAGTACCTGCAACTATTAACAATGCTCTAACGGTTCTTCGTTTATTAATTTTTAAAGAAGCCGTTGGTTCGTGGTTTGTCATGTTTCTTGTTTGAAGTATATACGATAATAAAAATCCACCGTTTACACTTAAACCTGTTTGACTTAAAAATCATTGAATATAAAAACAATGCCAAGAGAACATAACAATGCACTGTTTAAATGAACAATCTTCTAAGCAAATAAATAGAAACTATACCGTTGATTTGTATAGTTGAAGAAAAATATATGCCAATAATAGACGAAAAAGAACGTGAAGAGGGCAAATGAAAGTTGTTCACGCACAAAACAAATCAGTGCTGCTAATTAAGAAAAACAACAAAATCTTTGTTACTGACGATCGATGTTCACACATGGGTCGCAAGTTTTCAGGCGGCAACTTGATGAATTTATTATTATTTGTCCCTGTCACGACTAGCATTTTAACCTAGAAGCTGGTGAATATGTAAATGACTCATTGTATACTTTGACCACCTACCCCCTTAAGGTATAAACAGGAAAAATTTGAGCACAACTGGAAGAAGATTACTAAAAATCTAGATAGGAAACTACCATTGCGGTAATTCCTATGGATACTTTATTGGTTGTAAACCCTGATTTCAACGATAAATTTTGCAAACATGTTAGCAATCGTTGCATACCCGTCTGAACCGACGAATGAAACCATCAAATACGCATTATCTTCAAAGTCTAAGTTTGTGCTTGTACCGTTTAGATGATAAGCAAGTATCATATTTACTGAGCTACTGGGTGTCGCTACAGAAGCGGTTGTAGGATTATACATCGTTAAACCCGAACCAGTCACTTCCGAATAAGTATAGTTTTTTACGTAACCATCTATTGCTTTGATACTAAGAATCTGCCCGCTAGACATACCACCAATTTCAGTTAGCAAACTCATCATCGGAACACCAGCGTATGTTCCATAATCAAAGACACCCCTATCGCTCTTGTATTTACCTCCGAGTCCTGAAATCATCGCATATGATACGAGGTCATCTTGGTCAAGTGTTACAGTGCTGTTGTCAGCTCCGATAATGGTAACCTTTGTATCGGCTATGGTTATGGTGGGTGATAGTGTAGCTGTGGGGTTTTGCGTAGGTTGGGATGTAGTGGTAGGTTCGATTGTCGGTTTAGGAGTTGACGAAGCAGTGGGTTGCGGGGTTTGTATAGGGTTGATTTGTAGTTTAACAATCATCTTTCCCCATACATTGCCGTGGGTTGCCAGGCCTTCAACGCCTAAAACACCCATCTGCAGGGGACCATCGTCACTTGACAAAGCTAAACCATCTTTGTAATAGATTACAACCAGTTTTAATGGTTGAGTTGCTGCAGTAACGTTTGCAGAAGTATTGTATGTTATATAGTCTTCACCGTTTACTGCTTGCTTGTAATTGTATGTGTTTGTGTAGCCATCTTGAGCTATAGCGGTTAGTGTTTCTCCGTCTTCCATGCCTCCGACTAAATCTAGTAGGTCAGTAACCGCTATGCCTGTGTAGGTTCCTTCGTTTTTTATTTGATTGTTTGATATTTTAGCACCTTTACCTGTGTATGCTTCGAGGGTTGCTATGTCGGATTCTGTTAGTGTTTTTGTTGTGCCATCGCTGCCAACGAGTGTTAGCGTCATTGCGGGTAAGTTATTGTTTTGATCTGTGGGTTTTGAGAGTATGTAGTTGGCGGCTACTAATGAGATTGACGTAACTATTATGATGATTACAATTACTGCTAAGAGTTTAGTGTTAAAGTTTTTTTTCTTGATGCCCATACTTTTCGCCTTTGAGGATACAAGATATTGCGATATTACTATTTAATCATATCGGGTTCTTTAGTAGAATAAATCAGTAAACAATAGAACGCCAAATTGACAAAAAAACATACTTCAACGATGCCTAACATCCAAATGTGTCCTCACAAGAAATACACAAACAACCAGAAAAACGACTATAAACATAACAACTAAAGCAAATTCAGAAACCAAAGAAAAACCACGATTCACCAATAAATCATTATAAAAAGGAGTATCCAAAATGAAATCGTTGTTTGAATCATCCAAAAATTTATTCAAATAGACACTAAACGTTTGCACATCAATAGTCCCTTCTGCAACATTAACCATCAAGATTCTAGCACAAGCAGCACCATACCGATTATATGCATCCTGCTGATTGAACAATAACTCGTGACGATCACCCACCCTCGTGCGATTGCCCGATGTTGGATGATAATGACCATTAAGCGTTAAAAACACGTTAGCGTGTTTGTCCAACACCGTATTCTTGAGATTGGTCGCCCATTCATCGTATTTGCATTGTCTATTTAGATATGCATGGGTTGCAACTATTGCATGTGCTTGAGGATTAGCATCCAAAACACCTCTCGCCCAATCTAGGGCAGATTCATTTGCGTAATCAGCGATGCATACGATTAAACATTCCCAACCTGATATATCAAATATTGCTGCATTGTTCATTCCATCATCTTTTGTACTAACCCAGTATGGTTTAGCAGCTAGCGACTCTGGATTAAATGCAGTATATTGGTTGCCTATCCAGTAAGACCTGTTGTAGTCATGATTGCCAACGTTCCAACAGTAAGGAATACCGTTGTCAAGCAATATCCCCATGGATTGGTTTGCGTTCAGCCATTGCGTACGGTTGCCTTCATCATTTACGAGGTCTCCTGTATGCACCACCATTTTAACATTATAAACATCCTTGTTTTCAACTATCCAGCGACATAATTGATCATTGTAAATAGCGTTACTTTCTGATAGGTACTGGGTGTCGGTAATCCAAACAATCGAAAATTTCTCCGTTTCGTTCAAAGTTGGGGTTGCTTGTGCAACAACTGGTGATAGACCAGCCAGGATTACTAAAAACGAGGCGTAAATGCATATGTGAATGTCGCAATGTTTTTTCAATATGTTTCTCTCAGTTAAGATTTAAAAACAAATCATCGATATTACTATTAAATACTATCGGTCTTTCTCATAAAAATAGTCTTCTTAACACACCAACGCTTTACTCTTAAACTCATAAGACCTACAAAACTCCCAAAAAACCTCAGAAGGCTTAAGCAACGCTCTCTTAGGTCTAACCATATAAAGTGTACGCGCCGTTTTTGTGCCCACGATTGGAATAACCTTTACAAGTCCTGCAGCTTGGGCTTTTCTAGCAGCAATCGACGAAACAATGCTTATGCCCCTACCCTCAGAAACGGCTGTTATCACTGACGATGTACTGCCAACTTCAAACGCAACTTTAATGTCTTCGAGGTTAATGCAATTTGTTTTTAACATTTTTATTATTTCAAGCCTTGTACCAGATGTTTCTTCGCGCATTATAAATTGGTAGTCTAAAGCATCTGAAAGCTTGACCTCTTTATACTCAGCTAAATCATGATTACATACAGTAATCAAAACTAGCTGATCTTGACCTATTTTAAGAAATTCAAACTCATTTTCAAAACCTTCTTTTGTTCCAACTGCCGCAAACTCTGCGTCGTTTGCCAATAAACTTGCAAGGCTAACCAGGCTATCTTGAGCTTTAATTTTAAATTTTATTTCAGGGTATTTTTGTTGAAAATCACCGATTAAACCAGGAATAATATGTTCTTCTGTTATTGTGCTGGCCACTATTCGGATTATTCCTGAGAGGGTATGTTTGACATTGGAAATTTTTGCTTTTGCATCCGCGCCTTGCTTTAAAATTTCTTCCGCTGCCTTCTTGAGAATTACACCTGCTTCTGTTATTTCTACCCCCTTTGCAGTACGTTTGAAAAGTTCCTCTTCAAAGTATCCTTCTAAGGCAGCGATGTGGTGGCTAACGGTGCCCTGACTGATTTTTAGCTCTTTAGCGGCGATAGAAAAACTACAATTTCTTTCCACGGTGAGAAAAGTGTTTAAATAGTCAAATCGAATGTTTTCCATGCGCTTTTTTGCTCCAGCAAATAACGTATGTTGCGAATCTATATATTAATCCATGGATAAATATCACAAATGCCTTATATTGGTTTTTTTAATAACTAATATTGACAATTTAGTGATGCATTATGACAAATTTCACTATCATAATCTTTGAAGCTCCCTATGCAAAAGAGCGTGCTCTATCTGCACTCCGTTTCGCTTGGACTGCCGACATAGAAGGTAATAAAGTAAGAATTTGGCTATTTGAAAACGGTGTCTATCTAGCTAAAAGAGGTCAAAAACCGGCACAAGGCCTAACCAATTATGGTCAAATGCTTGAAGGCATGATAGAAGGAGGTGTAGAAGTCAAAGCGTGTGGTGTATGTGCTGATGCTCGCGGTTTAACTCAAGCAGACTTAATTGAGGGCGTCAAGCTTGCAACTATACATGACTTGGTTGATTGGATTTCAAACAGTGATAAAGTTCTCACTTTTTAGTGTGGTTATTTATGAATTTTGAAAAAATTGACGTTAAAGGAAAAATGTGTCCAATACCCGTGGCTCTAACAAAACGGAAATTAGATTCTATGAAGTCAGGGGAAATGCTCGAAGTCGTTGGTGAAGGGGACTTAGAGTTTGAAAATATTCAACGCTGGGTAATAAATAATGCTCATGAAGTAGTCAAGGTCGATAAGTCAGGTAACGAATTTAGTTTACTGGTTAAGAAACATTAATTACGCATTGGTTTTTTTAATAATTAAAATGCAAATTATTAATATACAACGTTAGACTGATAATAGTAGATCATACAATGAAAGCTCAAGGTTTCCTGGAGATTCAAACTCGTGTTGAAGCGTTCCTCAAAACCATTTCAGCGAAAAAGCAAAATAGCTTGCTTTAAATTGAAAAATTTTCTTTCGATTAATCAGTGTGGAGAATAAAAATGACCTATCGATTGACAAAAGTTGTTCCCGTTCATGGATGTAGCTGTAAGCTTCCCCAATACCAACTTGGCGAATTACTCGATCAAGCCGGTATGACTGGCATTTTTGGTCCTGAGGTGCTATCTGGTCCATGGGAAAACAGCAGTGTTATTAAAATCGCAGACAATATGGCAGTTTTAAACACCTTGGATTTTTTTACTCCAATGGTTGATGAACCCGAAATTCAAGGACGAATCGCTGGAAGCAACGTTACTAGCGACATCTATACATTGGGTGTAACAAAAATTGTAAGTGTGCTTACAATAATGGCTTTTCCAGAAAATATGCCGCCCGAAATAGCGGTAGGTATGCTCAAAGGATTAAGTGACTTCTGTCGTGAGATAGATGCTCCAATTGTTGGTGGACATACCATTCGCAATCCATGGCCTATTATTGGTGGCGCCGCGACAGGCATCAGTAATCCTGAAAAAATCGTTTATACAAAGGGTGCGAAACAAGGCGATCTTTTGTTTTTAACAAAACCCATAGGAATAGCTCCAGCGATGGCGGCATATCGTATGCAAAAAGACGAAGAGGGCAAAGATTTCTTGGAAACTATACCTACTGACGTTGTTGAGTCTGCTATAAAGGGCGCTATCACAGGTATGGTAACTTCTAATAAACCTGTTGCAGAGGCGATACAGCAGGTGCCGGTTCATGCAGCAACAGATGTAACAGGTTTTGGATTAAAAGGACATGCTTCAAATATGGCGATGCTAAGCAAAGTCGATATAGTTATCGACAAGCTCTGGGTGATAAATGGAACCCCTCAACTCGCCGAGACCTTTGGTTATCCACTCTTATCTGGTGAGTCTAAGGAGACTGCTGGAGGTATACTCATTGCGGTTGCTAAAGGGAACGCTGATTCATTACAAAGTGAATTAGATAAACGAAAAGTGGGGTATTGTGAGGTGGGTTACGTCAAAGAAGGTCCCGGTACTGTTACAGTGTTAAAGGATGCTAAAGTAATAGAAAACTAATCTCTACATATGGTAAAAGAAAGAAAATAGCATTGCTGTATTAAAAGTTGCTAATAATGACTAAGATTACTTTACCTCTATAGCTACAACATCTCTAATCCAACGTTGAGAAAACTCGTCATCAGCGATTATTAAACGGAATGGTCCCTCTCCCCCTTCACTTAGTGAAGACATCATAGTGCCATCTTTCTTGTAAGCGATGAAAACCGACGGTTTTTGAACCTCTTCGATCGTCAAAGTTGTTCCATACCCATCTGAAGCTTGAATATATACCGAAGTAGTATCGCTTTGTATTTGTGCTCGATTTAGAATTTCAACCAGAGTAACACCGGTATAGGTAAAGTTCCCATTTCCACCTTGATGTCCATTAACGGTGACTTTTGTGCTGATGACGGTGTAGGCCTCTAATTCAGTGAGTGTTAAGTTAGTTGGTTGATCTACGGCACCCTTGATCTGCAAGGTTCCTTTTGGTTGCGCGATATCTGGATGCGTATAATAGTATAGGGGAATTACTGCTATTATTAAGGTTATAAAGACTATGAATGCTATTTTTGTTGTTTTATTCATTTTCTCACCTAAATTTATCTATAAATCCAATTTTCGATAGTCTGGCAAGGATTAAGTTAGCTATAAATCCGCCGATAAGACCGCTTATTGCAGCCACAACAATCAGGAATGTGAGTACGATTGTTGGTAAAAAAAGAACTAAAGAGCCTACGAGTAGTGTTCCAACTACATTAGCAATTGAAGAAGCAATCATGCAGCATCCAAGGCAACATGCCTTGTGTCGAATAATTAAATAGAATCCATCGATTGCTACGCCGGGTCCAAGGTATATGAGAAATGAAAGCGCTCCAAAGTTACCGTAGGGAAGAACTAAGCTGATGGCGGCTTGAATAAGTGAGACCATAGTAGCTGCTCCAGTTTTTCGGATCAGCCCAAACGCCATTACTGGCCACATCATGTATAAACCGCCTGTTACTGAGCCTGTGGGTACGTATATTGCTCCTATTAAGGGTCCTATTAGTGGGTAGAGAATGTTTTTAGTAGCTAAGCCTAGACTTGCAAACATTGCCATTAAGACTAGGTCTATTGTAGCTATCTTGAGGTTGCTGTTGTTTTGTTTGTGGTTTGGGAGGTTCATGCCGGACTCCGATATTCAAAACTGATAACATCGTCAAATTAAACCTTTGCCCTAAAAAACGATGTTATTCACTTTTGTCTTTAAGAGTAGTGTCCAATGTTACTTTCATGTTTTTAAATTGTACAACTATATCTTTACCTAACCCAGTTACTTTCGACGATCCCCCACCCTTTGCTCCGCCACGCGTGCGAATAACTAATGACTGACCAAGCCGCTTTTCAGCTAATGTTATCCTATGTAACGCATATCGATAAGACATACCTAATTTTTTTGCTGCCTCTAGTATGGAATGCTGCTGATCAATTTCCTCTAATAACCTAACTAAGCCATCACCAAAGACTGCTTCGTTTTTATCATTTACCATCCAGAGCTTAAATCGATAACTTAATGGACACATGTCGTTTACCATATTCTATTTTGCGTGTTTAGAGACTTAAGCTTAATGTTTTTTTTATAATCAAGGAAAGGTATATGCTTGTTTGCGATTTGTAGTAGTCAACTGTAGCTAGCAAGCCTTTTATAGCATATATATTGTATATACGATTAATACCCAGCGGGATAACGATTTAACAGGAGACCAGAAAAGTGCGACAAAACAGCGTTCCAGACCCGGAGAAAATCAACAGAGTAGTAGAAAAAAAAGTGCTCAATCAAATAACAAAAAAAATCACCATATATGCCCCCGATATAGCAGCAAAAGCGCATCCAGGTCAATTTGTAATTTTTAAAATACGTTCAGACAGCGAGCGAATACCCCTAACTCTATCATCATGGGATAAAGAAAAAGGCACCATATCACATGTCTTCCAAGAAGTAGGCTACTCAACCATTGAAATGGGCTCTCTCCATTTAGATGATAAAGTCATGCATGTCGCCGGTCCCTTAGGGAACCCAAGTGAGATCAAAAAATTCGGTACAGCCGTCGTTGTATGCGGAGGTTTGGGCACAGCCGTTGCTTACCCAGTAGCCAAAGCCCTCAAGGAGGCAGGTAACAAAGTCATCACTATCATGGGCGCTAGAAACATAGAACTTTTTATCTTAGAGGACGAGATGAAAGCGGTATCCGATGAAGTTTACTATACCTCAGACGACGGTACTAAAGGCCAAAAAGGCTTTGTCAGCGACGTAATGAAAGCACTTCTTGAAAAAGACACAAAAATCGACATCGTTTTCGCGATAGGTCCCCCAATTATGATGATGGTAATCGCAGACATTACTCGCCCATATAATATTAAAACCATCGCAAATCTCAATCCTATTATGGTAGATGGTATGGGCATGTGTGGGGCATGTCGAGTCTCAATCGACGGAAAAACGCAGTTTGCCTGTGTAGACGGTCCCGAATTTGACGCTCACAAAGTAAATTTTAAAGAACTTATGCAGCGGCTAAAAAGCTACTGCACTGAAGAAAAGAATTTAGCACTATCCATACAAAAAAGAGGAGAGGACAATTGTAGATGTCACGGCAACTAAACCAAACAGCCACCAATAATCGGATTACAGCGATTGAAGTCCCAAAACAAGAACCATATGCACGTACTAAAAACTTCAAAGAAGTCGTATTAGGCTACACTGAAGAGCAAGCCATAGCTGAAGCATCGCGCTGTCTAAATTGTGCTAACCCAAAATGTGTAGAAGGTTGCCCAGTTGGGGTGCCTATACCTACATTCATCAAACTTATCAAGCAAAACGATTATACAGGTGCCATTAAAAAAATAAAAGAACGCAATAGCTTACCTGCGATTTGTGGTCGTGTATGCCCTCAAGAAGAACAATGTCAACGAAACTGTATCTTAGGAAAAAGAGGCGACGCAGTTTCTATTGGTCGCCTAGAGCGATTTCTGGCTGACTTAGAACGCGAAAGAGGTATCGATATACCGAAGGTTCCCGCGAGCAACGGCAAAAAAGTAGCGGTGGTCGGAGCAGGCCCCGCTGGTTTGACTGTAGCCGCAGATTTAGCAAAGCTAGGCTATCCAGTTACTATTTTTGAGGCTCTTCACAAAGGCGGTGGCGTTCTAGTCTATGGTATCCCCGAGTTTAGACTACCGAAATACATAGTTCAAGCTGAGATAGACTACATTAAAAAGTTAGGTGTGGAACTTCGACCTGATGCCCTAATAGGTAGATTGTTTACAATTGACGAATTACTTGCTCACGGTTACCAAGCAGTGTTCATAGGTACAGGTGCTGGTTTACCCAAATTCCTTGATGTTCCAGGTGAGAATTTGAATAGAATTTATTCTGCAAACGAGTTCTTAATCCGTGTAAATTTGATGAAAGCATTTAATTTTCCTCAATCCAAAACTCCTATACACGTGGGCAAACGAGTTGCAGTTATAGGCGGTGGCAACGTAGCGCTTGATTCTGCGCGGTGCGCTCTACGTTTAGGTGCTGAAAATGTCACGATTTTCTATAGACGAACAAGAAATGAAATGCCTGCTCGAGAAGAAGAAATTTCTAATGCTGAAGAAGAGGGAATATATTTCAAGTATCTAAGTACCCCCATAAAATTCATGGGTGATGAAGAGGGAAACGTAAAATCAATGGTAACGATTTCTATGCGACTCAGTAACGCTGATGATTCGGGGAAACATCGTGTAGCACCCATAGAAGGTTCAGAAGTGAAAATGGACATTGACACTGTAATCGTTGCTATTGGTCGTACTCCTAATCCAATCATTCAAGGTACAACACCTGGTTTAAAAACTATCAAAGGCGGCATAATTGCAAGCGATCAAACTTTTAAAACCAGTATTGATGGGGTTTATGTTGGAGGCGACATTGCAACAGGCGAAGCAACTGTTATCAGCGCAATGGGTACAGGGAAAACTGCTGCAAAAGCAATTCACGAGTATCTCTCAAACTCCAAAAATAGTGTTAAAATAAGGTTTTAGCTCACCTTTATCCTTTTTATTTAAGGGTCTCCTAAAAACACAATTCATTTGTAGAAACAAAAGAGAGAAATCAAAGAAAAGGGTTGTGTTTTTAATGGAATGCTTTATGTTTCATAGAATATTGGATTTCTACAATGCTGTAGATGTTTAAGTATGTGCCGTATCTGCCTGTAGTCAGCGGCAAACTAATGGGAATGATGAGCTTACCGCCCGTCTTATGGCACAATTAAAAACGGAAAAAGCTACATAAAACCAAAATAGAAAGTGTCCAGAAAGTTCTCAATACTTAATTTTTTGTTCGTCAAAGGATTCAGGGGTCGCTACCTTAAACGCACGGTTGACTGCTATTTCTGAAATGCTAAAGGTGCAGTGTGAGATGCGTTTTATGTTGTCACGTATAGAGCAGATGCCGCAGACAAGTTCCGGGCTCTTCTGTTGTCCGATGAAGGCTTTGGAGGTGATTTCTACATCGAGTTTTTCTAGTTTTTGTCGGTGCTTCATTATATCTACGGCGGCAGTAACATCTTTAGAGAAAACCGCTTGAACTGCTTTTACATAGAGGTCGATAACTTCTGTTCCTGTGTCAATCATGAGGCTTAATACGTCTTCTGGTATTGTTTGTTTTGCTCCATTTAGCATGATTATATGTTTAGTGATTTCTGCGGCGTAGTCTGAAGCGTGTTCCATTCGGGAAACAAGCATTTGATGATCCATACAATCCAATGGGTCAATATGCAATTCCTTAGCTAAGTTAGGGTCTTGAGCAGCGTTTCGTAGTATTCTATTAATAAAGAAAGCAAAATGATCAACATCATCATCAAGTGAAAAAGATGATTTAGCTAATGCCACGTCATTGTTTTTTAACGCTGTAAGTGCTCCCTCACACATTGACCGTGAAATAAGATGCATGCGTTGGATTGCTTGTTCCAGCGACGCTTTGGATTCATCCATAAGGTTTTGTATATAGACATATTTTGGTTCTGCTTCCATTACTCGCATGTAGAGTCGACCAGCCATGTTGCGAATGGCTTTCGTTTGAGGTACTGTAAATACGTTTTCTGAAGAAAGCATGATCCCTGAGTAGCCATTAAGGAAGGAACCTAAAATTTTTTGGGTAATAAAAATTTCCTCTTCGTTTTGGCTGATGCCTAAGGTAATTTCTTTCGGTTCAGTTTTTTTAAGGTTGCGGGGGTAGATGAGTAGTGAGCGGTCCTTTTGGATACTGAACGCGACGGTCTCTCCTTTCTTAAGGTCGTTAAGTTGCATCCATTCTTTTGGCAAAGATACGACCAATGATGATTTGCCCAGTGACATAATTTTTCTTTCCATGCATCAAGCCTTCAATGTATTTACCGTTAATACAATAAATACACTGTCAAAGGGAATATATACTCTTGTGATAAATGATGGTTTTTAGTAGTTATTCAGCTATAATAGTTGTTGTTAAGTTCAGTATTATAACTTATTTTATTTGATTGTTATTGCAGATTATATTAATGCCACTTGGTGTGTCGATTGTAAATCCTGAGAGTAAAAAGATGTTCACCACTACGCTACAAAGAAAACGTTGAAAACCTGGCTGATTGTTCATGGCTGTACGATTTGAGGCCTGTGAACGTTGATTGGAAGGATGCAGAGCAAGTTAAGTCAGAAGGCAGACAAATAGGCCTGATAGCAGAAGAAGTCAACACAATATATCCACAACTAACATGGCATGATAACGAAGGCAAACCTGAAGGTGTTCACTATGAGTGACTCGGCGTACCCCTGTTTGTTGAAGTCAAAAAAACTGCGCAACCGCCTTGAAGCAATAGAAAGCCAGCTTAAACAAAACCAGACAGCAGCATATCACACACGTTATCAATGTTGAAAGGTGGCAAAAGCATTGACTGATTGAAACCAAAACGAAGCTTCACCTGTCATGCAGCAGATTGGCATATTGAACTTACGCATCAACGACATGATGATCCAGCTCAATACTGTCATAAAGACGATGCTGGAAGAGAACACAGCGTTAAAGAAGGAAAACGCTGAGTTGAAAGCCATACATGAGAAGGCAAGCAATTCCTAGAAACTTGCCCAAACCCTATTTTTTATTTTTCCACGCAAAAACCACAACTATGAGGATAAGCAGAAGGGCGATAGTGATGAGCACCGCTGCTATGGCAATCTCGCCCCAACTCAAACCAAACAAAACGGCATTCTCAGGGATAGGATGGATTAGCATTGATGTTGTCGAATTCTGGGAAGATGGCGTATTCGTGGTTGTTGGAGTAGTACTCCCACCTATGGTTATTGTTTGAGTGTTGCTCCAGTCGCTATATTGGCCTATAAAATGGTATTGCTTATCTCGATAATACATGTAGCCTGTTATTGATTGCATTTGGACATCAAGAGGTACGCTCTGAGGAACCCTCCAGACTCCAGGGATTTTTATAGTCACGGTAGTATTTTCGGCGTTTGATTGGGAAAAAGCGGGGGCAGAAGGTCTCTGC
>LSQX01215945.1_pt2 | contig 12461 bp, 9 predicted proteins | sample 654561 | NCBI WGS metagenome assembly LSQX01 (sample SAMN04489861, study PRJNA283612) | anaerobic digester metagenome | isolation source: 4 biogas reactors fed with cattle manure at either 37C or 55C with and... | place: Denmark: Kongens Lyngby | collected 2014 | reverse complement strand
GCACGGCGACTTTTTGGCCGAGATGAGCAGTGGCGAAACCCACCTGGTGGGTGGCCTGTCGCTGCTTTCAGGCTACATTAACGCCGTGCGAGAGACAGAGCGCAATGTCCTTTTCGTCATCGCCGGCGATATGCTGCAGGGCTCGATCATCGATAGCGAGTACCGCGGCGTTTCGACCATCGAGATCATGAACTATCTTGCGCCCGACGTGGTGACGCTAGGGAACCACGAGTTTGACTATGGCTTGCCACACATGCTCTTTCTCGAGCGCGTGGCCAACTTTCCTATCGTCAACGCCAACCTCTATATTAGACCGACCGAGACTAACTTGTTCAAGCCTTACCACATTTTGGAGATCGAGGGCATTCGTATTTTATTCATCGGCATTATCACGGAAGAAGTTATCGCTGTAAGCAAGAGCGAGCCGCTGATCGGCTCTTTCATCTGCATCGAGGACGCGGCCCGCGAAATTGAATATATCTGCAACAGCTACAAGGATGTTGACATCGATCTCACCGTCCTGCTGACACATATCGGTTATGAGCAGGATCTAAAGCTGGCCAAGCTTTTGCCCAAGGAAATCGGTGTAGATCTGATCATAGGGGGCCACAGCCACACAATACTGGAGCAGCCCGCGGAGGTAAATGACATCCTGATTGCCCAGGTTGGCGCCGGCTCCGAACAAATCGGCCGTTTCGATCTGCTGATCAATATGGATACCAATTCTGTTCATGACTATACGTGGAAGGCTATCCCTATCGATGACTCGCACTGCCCTATCGATCCAGTGATGGATGAACTTCTAAATGATTACCAAAGTGAGATAGACGGCAAATATAATACGGTGCTCTGTCGCTTTCCTCACCCTCTGGAGCATGCGACACGTTTTCGTGAGACTGAGCTCGGAAGCGTCTTGGCCGATATCTTCAAATACCAGCTCGGCGTCGATATCGCCTTTATCGCGTCCGGATCCATTAGAAAACAGGAGCTAGGGCCGCTAGTCACACTTACTGACTTGATGGAGACATTTCCATACAACGAGCCAGTGATCAGTTTTTCGGTGACGGGTAAAATGTTGGAAGATATGATTGCACACCTCATGCACACTTTATTTCATGAAGATGGCCACGAATTCTATCAATGGAATGCTGAGTTGCGTGCTGACATTCTCGAGGACGGGAGTGTCGCTAATATTACATATCTCGGGGAGCCTTTAGAGGCGGAAAAATCGTACAGGGTGTCCATGCAACAATACCATTACGGCAACATTGCCAATACGTTCGGGCTTACGCATGACGAGATTGAGAATACTGGGCGTGTCCGTGTTGTAAGCACCTCTACGCAAGACAATGTCGTTGAATATTTTAAAACACACACGATGCTGAAACCTTTTCATTGTGACGGCAGAATCCATTTGAGAAAACCGTTAGTTGAAGAGAAAGAGTGAACGAGCGCGTTATTTGAAGAACCTAAGAACATATATGAAAAACATTATCTCGAACAGTAAACCGGCTCAATTTTTTTCCTCGCTTTCCGACAAACGTATCGCTGTCATCGGTGCCGGCATTAGTAACCGCCCGTTGATTCGCTGGCTCTGGCCATATAATCAGAACATCACTGTATTCGACATGATGCAAGAGGACGACGCGCGCCTTTTTGCCATTCAAAATTACTTTAAAAAATCGGACTGCCATCCCAATTGGTCGGTAGGTCCTACCTACCTAGATCGCCTTCACAATTTTGATATTATTTTCCGTACACCGAGAATGCGACCAGATCTGCCTGAACTCGTCCGAGAACGCGAGCGCGGCGCCTTCATCACATCGGAAATTGAACTTTTCATCCAGTTGTGCCCTGCGCCGATTTATGCTGTCACGGGAAGTGACGGTAAAACGACGGTCACGACATTAATCAGCAGGATGCTCCAATCTGCCGGATACCGCGTTTTTACTGGCGGCAACATCGGCACACCTCTCCTTGATCAAGTTGAGCGCATCGACGCATCCGACCGCGTTGTACTCGAGCTTTCCAGTTTTCAACTTATGGATATGACTCCGCGTATCCAGTGTGCCCTCATCACCAACGTGACACCTAATCACCTCGATTTTCATCGTGATTTTCAAGAATATATCGATGCGAAAAAAAACATCTATATAAATCAGTCGACGAATGATCGCCTAATCCTAAATAAGAAAGATCCTGTATCCTCACCTTTTGCCAGTGATGCTAAAGGAATTGTTCAATTTTTCAACGCTGCACCATGTAAAAATCAGATGTCGACGTGGGAATCAGATCATGCACTCTGGCTTGGCGTACCGAATAAACCTCCTATACTCCTTTGTCACAATAAGGATCTTCAAGTGCTTGGCGCCTTCAATCGCCTAAATATCCAATCGGCTGCACTTGCCGTCGCTGGCGACGCGTCCATAGAGGCGATCCGGATGGCTGCTGTCAGTTTTACTGGTGTCCGCCATCGACTTGAATTGGTTCGCGAATTGGATGGCGTGCGCTGGTTTAACAGTTCCATTGACAGCTCCCCTACTCGTACAATTCATACGCTGGAAGCGATGCGCGAACAAGGTGTTCCTTTAGTGCTTATCACAGGCGGTCAAGATAAACAAAGTGATTACACAGGTCTTGGCTCTGCCATTCGACGATCAGCTCACACGGTTATTCTCTCAGGTCAAAACAGCGAACTCATTCTCAGCGACATTGAGAGAGCTAGTGAAGAAAAAAACCCCTTGATTCAGAATCTTAATATTTTCCGCGCAGATACATATGAAGAAGCTGTTGCGATCGCTCGTAAAGCTGCAAAACCGGGCGACGCTGTATTGCTCTCCCCTTCGGGTACGAGTTTTGATCGCTTTCAAAATTTCGAAGAACGCGGCGACTTTTTTCGACAAGTTGTTCAAGCACTTTAATGTCTTTTCATAAAAAATAATCAATACCCTAAAAAAGATATTCGGTCCCTTCACTTGTGCCAATATGATCTAATATGCGATTTTTCATCTATTATAATTTCATTTTTGTCGTTTTTCGACAATTTGACTGTCAAAAGTAGCTAGCAGCAGTCACCGGATGTCGTTTGAAGTGTTGCCGAACGATAAGCTTCATATATGTCTTCAACAGTATGCTCAATATTGTTTTCTTTATGAAAGACTCGAAGGGAGACAAAGATGCGACGGCAGAACATATATTCAAAACAAAAGCGACGCTCAGGTACACGGCGTGCGAAACCTATTCTTGCGTTTGCGGTGATCGTAATTGTGTCTGCATGTGTGATTACTTATACCGCTGTACGGCCTCGCGGCGCCTCATTCATTTTAGAAACAGATTCACGAGAAACAACGGCAATCTTAACTGATGTCCAATCTTACAATGAAACTGAAACCATTACAAAACGATACGTACCTGTACACCTTGACGGTGCTGTGGCGCGTCCGGGAGTTTACTACGTAGAAGATGATTCTATTCTGGATGAGGTTATTCAAGAGGCAGGTGGTCTCTTACCTGAAGCAGACGTGACGTACATCAATCTCGCCATGAAAATTGACGCCAACATCAAAATTTACGTGCCGCGTAAAGGCGAATCGTTCATTGATATCATCCAGAGTAATGAGAGATCATCCTCTAAAAAGAATATGTTCGTTGATATCAACCGAGCGAATATGGAAGAGCTTGAAACGCTACCTGGAGTCGGACCTTCTACTGCTGAGGCGATCATTAACTTCAGGGAAGAAAACGGACCATTTAAAACGATCGAAGATTTAATGCTGGTTCCAGGAATTAAAGAGGGGCGTTTCGAACGAATGAAAGACCGATTACGGGTGGGATGATATTTCGTATCTTAGCGATATTTTACGGAAAGAGACGAAAGATCGTTTACGTGTCGGATGATAGGCAACACGCACATTGGTATTAATCGAATAATTCATATTTCAAGGCAGTAAGAGAGGGGAAAATAATCTGAAAAGTTAAAAAGCCCTGAGGAAAATCCGCAGGGAGTGTGGTGACTCCGAGGAGAGTCGAACTCCCGTTTTCGCCTTGAGAGGGCGACGTCTTGACCACTTGACCACGGAGCCGTCACAACGAACGAGATTATACCATGACGATAAAACAGGCGCAAGTTCGTCAGGACCTAATATATCACCTAAGACGTTGCGGTGTACCATATTTTCGTTCTGGAGATGCTCCAGATCATATAAGTAACACAGCTCTGTCATCGTGATATGAACGAGATGAGTGCAAGTTCGTCAGAACCTAATTTCACCTAGACGTTGGCGCTGTGTCTTAAATCCGCTCCAAAGATGCTCTAGATCATAAAATTCGCGCTGCTCGGGTAACATTAGATGAACAACAAAATCGTTGTAGTCAAGGAGAATCCAGTTTTTTGAATCCATACCTTCAATGCGATCAGGAACGAGGGAGTGTTCCTTTTCAAGTCCTTCTTCAACGGCATCCGACAAAGATTTGATATGCAGTCCGGATGTGGCACTTGCGATCACAAAAAGATCGACTAGTGAGGTTTTTCCGGTCACGTCGACGATTTCAATATCTTCAGCTTTTCTCTCTTCAAGGATGCGGCGAGCCGTCTCAGCCGCTTTACGAATATCTTTAAGTACTGCACTTGACTCAGGAAGCTCCTGCATCAATGGTTCAAATGGCTTGTTAGAGTGACTATCGTTGTCGTTCAAATGGGCCTCCATTCCCTGACCGGAGCTTTAAAATGTCCTCCGATCTTTGTAACTTTTCTATATTATACACGCTAAGAGTGTTATATGATCCAAACATTTTCGCTATTCTGGTCATGAAGTTGCTTTATAAATCGCGAATTTCTTCATAAGCAGCGATGCTAAAAGGATGTGGGATTTTTCCCTTGCGGTTAAGGGCTGCAAATGTTTCTTCAAGACAAAGATGCATCGCAAAATCAAGATCGCCTTTTTGTGAATACTTTCGGATTGGTTCTAGACGTTTAAAGGTTCGATCGTAGGCGATTTTATCTGCGAGGTATAACACTTTTTCAAGTGATGTCATGTTGGGTCGCGCCGTCGAATGAAAGCAGATGGCGTCTAAAATATCCGGTTCGTAGATGCCAAATATATTCTTTGCCAGCATTGCGCCAGCCGGACCGTGCAGAAGACTTTTATTAAGAGATGTCAACCATAGAGTTTCATTGTCGTTTAAACAGGAATTCCGTATTTTGGATGATGAAGCGTTCGATAAATAGGACGTCCGCATCTCGGATGATGAATTGTCTGATAAACAGGTAGTTCGCGTCTCGGATAATGAAGTGTTCAGTAAAACAGAGTGATAATCGCTGCCTTCATAGTATGATCCGAACTCTTTGACACTCTGATCGGACGAAGCCAATTTATTTTTATTTGATAAAGCGACATCTCTTATGACTTTCGCGGCATCCTTTGCGAAAAGATGACTTGTTAAATATGCTTCTGCCAGTAAGAGTCGTTCTTTAACAGGAAGATTCTTTGCAGCGTCATGTAGCAAACCGGCTATAAACGCTTTCTCAAGATCAACTCCGTTTGCGAGTGCAAGACGCGCTGCATATTGCGCGACTGAGACGACGTGAAGACGTTGTTTTTGTGTGTAATATCGCCAAGCGGCCTGCTCAGTGGAGCGAATGCGGCTCCACGACTCTTCTGATAACGCATCGTATTCATCTTGAAAATCGTAGATGCGATAAGTATTGATAAGGCCAACCACTTTTTCCGGGCAGGCACCTTCGACACTCTTTCCTTGTCGAAGCGCTGTGCGCAAGTTGCTCGATGAGAGTGATGAAGGAGGCATTTTAAAGAACACAACATGCGCATCATCTTCTTTTTGGTAGCGTTCTGCTAATGTGTGCAACTTCTCCATGTCGTCATCACCGCGGCGCGCAACGGCAAACACAACTTTAAGCGCAAGCTCTTTATAACAACGCCAGCTGGGAAGCGCTTCGAAAGAGTCCGAGCCAATCACCAAATAGAGCGGATCGGGTGAGATTTTGTTAATTAAATGTGTCACGGTATCGATGGTGTAGCTAATGGCCGGTGTCTTTATTTCCTCATCCGACACATAGACTCTGGGGATTCCGTAAACACCGCGAATAGACATTTCATACCGAAATGCCGCTAAACGCATACGTGTCGTTTTATGGGGTGCCCATCCGAGAGGCATTACTAAGAGCGCCTCAACAGGAAGTGCTTCAACAGCGCTTTTAACGAGCATCCGATGCGCATTATGAAAAGGATCGAAGGATCCTCCCAGCAGTGCGATCGACTGTCCCTTAAAGCGTTCAAGAGAATCTAAATGCGACATATTGATATCCATCAATTTCTCTGCAATGCCTGTTCATCTGCTGTCTCACGCCTTTGGGCATCAATCATGAGCCAAGCGTTGATGAATCCGTCGATATCACCGTCCATTACGCCTTCTACGTCGCTCGTCTCAAAGTCCGTTCGATGATCTCGCACCATTGTGTAAGGGCAAAACACATAAGACCGAATCTGACTACCCCATGCGTTGTCGACGACATCGCCTTTCAAGTCATCGATACGTTCAAGTTGGCGCTCCTGCGCGATTTGATACAACTTAGATGTGAGGATGGACATTGCCGTCGCGCGATTCTGAATCTGAGATCGCTCATTCTGACATGTTACAACGATTCCCGTCGGAAGATGCGTGATGCGAACCGCGGAGCTTGTTTTATTGACGTGCTGTCCACCTGCTCCGGATGCGCGATATGTATCGACTTTAAGATCATCGGGATCGATGTTGATTTCAATCGTTTCGTCAAACTCAGGTAACACTTCACAAGAAGCAAATGAGGTATGACGACGTCCAGAGGAATCAAATGGTGAAATTCGGACGAGTCGGTGCACACCGTGCTCACTACGAAGATAACCGTAAGCGTTATCACCTGAGACACGGAAAGATAATGATTTGAGTCCTGCTTCGTCGCCATCAACAAGATCGAGTACTTGGAAATTAAAATCATGCTTCTCTGCCCAACGCATATACATGCGGCTCAGCATTTCTGTCCAATCCTGCGCCTCCGTACCTCCTGCGCCGGCGTGAAGTGTGACAAGAGCGTTCATGCTGTCATGTTCGCCGTTGAGCAACGTCTCAAGTCGCAAACGTTCAAAGTCATTTGTCCACTCTTCGAGTCCCCTTTCGGCTTCTTCCAGAGCTTCAGGGTCATTCTCTTCTTCCGCAAGCACAACAAGCACTTCGAGATCTTCGAGATCTTCACCAAGTTGTTGATATTGCTCCGCTTTTTTTGAAAGATAGGCGATCCGCTTTTGTACGACTTGTGCGCGCTCAGTATCATTCCAGAAATCCGGATTAGATGACTCTTTAGTTAACCGCATTATTTCTTCCGCATCTTGGCCAAGACGCAAAGATTCTCCAAGGGACGGCAAGCGCTTCATGTAGTTTACGATGTCGCCCTTTAATTCTTCAATCGTTATCATAAGGATATCCTATTCTTTTTTAAGACAAGTTGCCTGCCTTCAGCGGCAATACGTAGTATATAGTACGTCAGAAAATGAATAAATTATGTTCACAGTGATACAAGGCAATTTCCCCTGTCATTGTTCATCCATGCGATCTTTAAAAGCCGGGCTTTCCTTGTAATAGGCCAGCCGATATGTGATTCCCGCCATTCGTCCGAACGATAGTGTCTTCAACGCAAAGAAGAATGCACGAATCAGCCCGTCAGACGTGGTCTTGGATCCAATAATCAGCAGTAAAATGTTTTCGCCAAAATTTATAACCGACCGTAGGAGAAAGAATGACACAAAAATCGCAAACTTCATGCCTTCCGTCAACGCTGCACTCGACTCCAAGGATGATGGGATATCTTTTTGATCAAATACTAATATGAATGCAGACATAGAAAACATCGTCGCAATGGCGTAAAAGGGAATACCATAAAGTGGACGAGAAACAACGTAAATGATCAGTGTCGAGGTTACTATCAAGAGAAAAGACGGAAATGCACGCAACGCAGCCTGTAAAGGAGTGACATTCTGTTTGAGAGTGAAAAGAGGCAAATCTATAATCAGTGGATTAATTCTCAGGATATCTTCTTCGTCGGAGAATCTGTTGTCTCTTTTCGCTTGCATCGGCTCCGTCAGCCAATGAAGTGCGTACAAAAGCATGAAAAAGAGCGCCACAATAAGGAGTCCGGTCTCTTTCAGAAGAGAAATCACCCACGCATTCGGCGGTAGTGGAAACGGTGTCTGAGCCGTGAAAAAGTTTGTGACTCTCTGATTGAAATCAATGATCGACTGCGTGTCATATTCAGTAAGATAAACGGTTGACGCCAGTACAAATAGCATGAGAAACCATCTGTGCACACGTCGTCTATCTGACAATTGATCAATTTTAAGCGCTTCAAAAACGGCCATGTTTTGGGTCAATTTGCTCCTATCTTCACTAAATCAGTTGATGCAGAATATTTCTCGGGATAGCGTACCATAAACGTCAACAATCTGTCATCCGCTCAGCTTTTCGGTGTAATGATCTGGACGACACCGCGTGTCATAGAAAGTCTGCTGATCAAGGCTTCGATACCTTCTTGACCGACATCTGTCTGAAAAGTCACTAGGGCGTGTACAAGTCCGTTCATAGGTAATCCTTGCTGAAATGACAATACAGTCACACCTGATTCAAAGAAGAGATCCAAGCAACGCTGTACGATTCGATCCGTGCTCTCTGTAACAAGAAGGAGCGTTCTGACAGGCTTGTCGGTAAAAGACATTGCATCGCGGATCGCTGTTCTGTACTTGTAATATGCGCTCCTGCTGATACCCACATCGCGAACGGCCTCGCTGACCGTCGTTGAATAACTTGAATCAAGACGGCGTTTGACTTCAATCACCTTTAGGAATACCTCAGGGAGCACATCCTCACGCACGAGATAGAAGTTTTCCCTCTTGTCTTTCGACGTCTTACGTTTCGCCATAGCGTGTTCCTTTCCGTTGAATAAAGCCCATATCATCAAAAAATGCGCTCAAGGCTCGACCTCGGTGGCTGACGGCGTTTTTTTCATCTTCTGTAAACTCGGCTAACGTCCGCATTTCTCCTTCCGGAATGAAAATGGGATCGTATCCGAAGCCTGCTGCGCCGGATAGGTTCTCAGCGATTGTACCTTTTAATTCGCCGTGATATAGCCTTTCTTCTCCTGAAGGGAAAATAACCGCGATGGAACAGAGAAAAGCTGCGTCTCGACGCGTCTCATGTTTGAGTTCGTGCAGTACTTTCTCCATCCGGTCATGATCCGTCGCCAATATTCCCGCAAATCGGGCAGAATAAATGCCTGGTGCCCCGTCGAGTGCATCAATCACTAGTCCGGAATCATCAGCCAATACAATCATATCCTGAGTGAGCGCGTGAACGGTTCTCGCCTTATACAAAGCGTTTTCATCAAATGACGATCCCTTCTCATCTAAATCTATATTAATATCGGCATCCGTCAGACTTTTGAAGACGACAGGATAACCCTCAGCCATAGCGTGAAACTCGCGCATTTTAAAAACATTATGGGTTGCGATTAAGATAGTAAGTGGAACTGCCATTTTACTCTCACATGTAAAGTCCGCAATAGTCATTGCTATCTTGTCTCCTCTCAAGGAAAAGGATCTTTATAATGCCAGAAAATCGGCGATCGCAAAAGCGGCCTTTTGTACAGTCTCTTCCTTAAAAGGCGATGGATATCCGGATCTTAAAAGGCGAAGAAGCGGGTTACGGCCTTCATGAGTATTTAGGAGTCTTACATAGTACCCTTCTAGCTGAATATGATTTCTTCCAAAAGGCAATGTCCCCAATACTGTGACGAGGGCAAGCGCCTTTACAATGCCCGTAAGCGGCCTTTTTAGCAAGGACGGTGCCATAAACCAGAGATCACGGACTGGAAATAGCCCGGGGGACACACCGTCGGTGCCGGGAAGTGCGTATCGTTCCGCAATCTCGCACCAAACTTGTTCAAAAGTCGCTGCGTCTGAAACAGGAGAATTTGCAAGAAATTCATCCATTTCGTCCAGAGCCAAAAGGAATAGAAGCTCAAAGGCAAAAGCGGTCACAAGATACTGTTGAGCGTAGTCTGACATCGAACCATAAAAGTGACGCCATGCCCGTTGAGATAATAAAGAAAAAGAATACCCCGCTACACATGCTGTCAAGAAAGTAGGAGGTACAGATGCAGCAAGCGTTGCGGTATCGCTTACTTTACTATCGTCTTTTTGTGACAGAGCGTGATCAAGGACAGGGAAAAGCTCACAAGATACAGAATCAGCGGCAAGAGGATCCAAGATTAGAACCCCTGACATGAAAAACAAAGTATGGGCAAAGTATTCTTGCGGAATATTTGAGAGCGCAAAAAACAGAGTAGAAGGATCAGCAAAAGGTGCAACCAGCACACTCGGAGATTCGCCGAAAACAATAGGGGATCTTTCGGCATTGAGAACATTTAACTTGATCATCCCGTCGCGTGCCATTTTTTCGAACAGCGGCACACGTGTTGTAAGGAGCTGCCTTATGACGTTAATCCATGACTTTTCGAGCGATTCCTCTTCCATATGAAGACGCGGAGGTCCAAAATTTGCCGGATAAAGAAGATCCCAGGGTTCTATAGAATCGAGTTCCAAACGCTTTTGGTGAAGGGCTCGAATTGGCGCTATTAGCGGCGTTATATGGCGCCGTAATGTCTCTCGAAAGGTAGGTACATGGGTGCGAAATGCATCTGTTAGGCGATAGCGTCTCACGGCATACTCGCCATAATGTTGATAGCCGGCGGACTCAGCTATTGAGCGTCGAAGCGCGTGTAGCTCAACAAATCGGTTCGCCATCGTGTTGCGTCCTTCCTCCATACGTGCTGCGAGTGCATGCCACGCGCGCTCGCGACGTTCACGCGAGTCGGACTGCAACAATAAGCGCACTTCTCCTGACGGAAAAGCGGGAATAACAGCAGAAAGAGAAAGATCGGAAAGAGATCTGATCTGATCAGATATAAGTATCGATTCTTGCACAAGATGAGGAGACAGTGCAGGAGCATAACAACGGGCAAGACGTCGCGCAGTACGTACTCCGGATTCTCCCAGTAGATCAATTTGCTCCCGAGATCGACTCGAAAGAAGCCATTGTGAAAAAAATGCCGCCAATGAGAGTGTCCATTGAAGGGCAATAGCTGGTATATCATCCGGTTTATTATTTATTCCGCTATCCGATCGATTATCGAAACGGCTCGATGAAGATCGGCTTAATGCATTGATCGTATCTTTCCACGCATTTAGAACAGTTTCAAGACATTTCTTACGTTCTTTGCGGGTGAAGGTGAATTTAAGTGCCTTACGCGCGTGATCTACGGCGCTACAGGATCGCTTAACCGCATCAACACAAGAAAAATTATCGTCCATACGTTCCATTCGTCTTGCCAAACAGTTCTTACATTCGATCGACCGGCTCAATGCCGGCGATCCGAAGACCGGCCTTCAATGTGCGTTCTACGGCCTGTGCCAAGGCGAGACGCGCGGCCGAAAGCGCCGTGTCGTCTGCCCTCAATATCGGTGTGCTGTGATAAAACGTATTGAACGCGCGAGCAAGCTGCATCAGACGTCGAATCATCATAGACGGCTCATAGTGTTTTCGAGCAGCAGAAAGCGATTCAGGGAATTGAACGATCTCTTTTAGCACCTTCTGTTCATCATCACCGATAAGTAGTGCAGCATCTTCATCACTATGTTTCTCAAGACGCTTTAACACAGCTGAATCAGCCTTGCGAAGCAGGCTGGCACAACGCGTAACAGTATAAAGCAAATATGGTGCCGTATCGCCTTCGTAATCCAAAATATCCTCCCACGAAAAGAGGATATCGCGTTCTCGACCACTAGCAAGGTATGTATAACGCACTGCGCCGACACCGATTCTCTCGGATATCTCCTCAATCTCAGCATCGTCCAGATCAGGATGGCTTTCCTCAACAATTGCCCGCGCGTGCGCGACACCGGCATCAAGCAATTCGTCTAACAGCACAATATTTCCTTTGCGTGTCGAAAAGACGCCATCAGCAAATCGAACCGTCCCGAATGCAACATGAACGTTGCGCTCAGGATCAGGCATCCCGAGTTTTTCCATTACGGCGAAGATTTGATTAAAATGATTGATTTGCGGAATGCCGACAACATAAATATTGCGATGGAAGTTCCATATTCGATCACGGTACAGAACAGCTGCGATATCACGCGTCGCATAAATCGTGGAACCGTCATTCTTTAAGATGAGGCAAGGATTCAGACCGTAATCTTCCAAATCTACGACCTGCGCGCCTTCGCTCTCTATGAGGAGACCTTTTTCGGACAGAAGCGTGACGACTTCAGGAGTCATTTTGGCATAGAAACTTTCACCGTTCATATTGTCAAAATGAATGTTGACGCGGTCATACGTATCATCGAACTCCTCTAAAC
>LSQX01119780.1_pt1 | contig 12461 bp, 12 predicted proteins | sample 654561 | NCBI WGS metagenome assembly LSQX01 (sample SAMN04489861, study PRJNA283612) | anaerobic digester metagenome | isolation source: 4 biogas reactors fed with cattle manure at either 37C or 55C with and... | place: Denmark: Kongens Lyngby | collected 2014 | reverse complement strand
CGGAAAGCAAGCGCCTCAATGCCCATTTTATGCAGCACCATTTGAGCCTCGCTCACTTCCCGCTCGAGTATTTTTGCGCTTTTGAGCATCACCAGCGGGTCGTGCCTCATGGAGTGATTGCCGATTTCATGGCCGCGCCGGACAATTTCCGAAATCAGCTCAGGATGCCTTCGGGCATTGTCGCCGGAGACGAAAAACATGGCCCTGGCCTGATGCCGGTCAAGCAAATCGAGAATTTTTAAAGTGGTATGTACGCAAGGCCCGTCGTCAAAAGTCAGGGCCACTTTATTTTCTTTCGTCCGCCCCCGGTTAATTACCGGCCCCAGGAAATCAGTCCCCGGAAAAAAACAGGCCGCCACACACAATACGACGTAGGCAAAAAGCAAAGCGGCGGCGGCTACCGGCGCAATAAAAAAAACCCCGGCCGCAACAACGATGGCCAGGATACCGGCGACATGGGCCGGATATATTTTGGCGTGCACATCGTTCATTGGCGAGTCCTGAAGTTTTACTGATTACGGATCAAATTCAAATGCCGGCCATGTCGGCCGTAAAGGCTGTACAGGCGCATTACAGTAAGGCAGGGATAACCGCACGAGGCAACAGACAAGCTCTGCCGGAAAAGCTGTACGGCATCACGAAATGAGATGCTCCCACAAAGGTCCGGTATGTCCCCGCTCATAGAGTCTGGGCAAAATCCTGGTCGCCTTGCTTTCCCCCGCGCCGACCATCCAGTTTAAGCGTCCGCCGGCGTGGTCTTCGACCGTCTTTATAATTTCGATGTCGGATATAAAAGGTGAGCGGTAAAAAACCGGTTCGATCAGATTCTGTCCCGCATGAATCTGCCCTTCACGCAAGGCGGTATCAAACAAAGAGGTGTGCGGGTAGATGCGGATGCCGCAGAAAAAGAAAAAAACCGCCCGCTCGAGCTCATCTGCTCCCTTGAGTGTTTCGCGCACTGTATCGGGAGTTTCACCCGGCCCGCCCAGCAGGAAATAATGAGCGACAAACAGTCCGGCCGCCAGCGCCTGCCGGTGCGCCAGAAAAACTTCGGCAGCAGAAAAAGGCTTTTGCAAATTGGCTAAAGTGACGCTGCACATCGATTCCGTGCCGAATTCCACATGGGTAAGCCCCGCGTCAGCCAGTTCTTTATAATAATCATCGGGCGCGACTGTGGGCGCGAAAAAACCTCCCCAGGGGATGGAAAGACCGGCATTACGAAAGGCCCGGCCCACCTGCATGCTGTGACCGTAGCTGGCATTGAAAGCCGAGTCGGTAATAAAGATATATTTCGCACCCGCATCCTGCAGCTCACGGGCCTGCCGGGCTATTTCCGCCGGCTCGAAAAGCCGCATTTTATGTCCTTCGATGTGGGGATAAGTGCAGTAGCTGCAGCGAAACGGGCAACCTCTTTTCGTCTGCAGATTAAGCATGCCGCCGTAGGACAGATAATATTTGGTATGAGCGGCTCGCGCATCGAATGATCGGTCCATGGCGCCGGTCCATGCACGGTAGGAAATTGACGAAGTGTCCCGGGTGACAACCCCGGCCACCTCCGTGACATCGGTCTTTCCCTCCAGAGCGCGAAGCAGCAGCGGGAAGCTCTCACCTTCTCCGGCGATGCCGTAATCCGCGTCCAGCGCCCTCATAAATTCCAGCGGGAAAATCGTAAAGCCGCTTCCGCCCAGAATAAGGGGAGATTTTGAATTCCGGCGAATACGTCCTACCAGCTCCTGGTAGTCGGACAGGTATCCCCGGCAGTCGATGGTATCCGTATTGTCTATATTGCGAATCGAAAGGCCGATATAATCCGGCTCATACTCACGGATTCTTTCTCCCGCAGACTGTGCAACACCTGGTTCATTCATATCCAGAATTTCAACGTGATAATCAGACTGCAGGGCCCCGGCAACATAATCAAGCCCCAGCGGGTAGACCGCATAGGGCAGCTTCATCATGTTGGCGGAAATTAACAATACTTTTTTCATGAAAACTTCATGAGCCTTATGTTGTGCAAAGACACGGCGGACACCCGCGGCAATTACGCACCTTCCTTTTTCGCCTGTGCGATATGGCTCGCCAAAGCGCGGACGGATGCGAACACCTTGATGCCCAGTTCTTTGCTGTCGATTTTCACTCCGTAATCTTTTTCGATCATCATCACCAGTTCCAAAACGTCGATGGAGTCAATACCAGTATCTCCACCGACGAGGGGATCGTCATCACCGATGTCCGCCGGTGTAACGTCCAAAAGACCCAGCGTGGCGATAATTTTAACTTTCAATTCACCGATAATTTCTTCTATTGTAGCCATGATTCACCTCAACATTATATATTCAGCGTCAACACGTTGTATCAGGAAAGGGGCCGTCCGAAACGCTTTCAGAAAGCACCCGGATATCGTCGCCGAGAATTTTTTCCAGCACAACTCTCACGGCCCACCGGCAAAACACATGGAAATACTTTTTCCCCGCCAGTCTGATACCGATCAAAAAAATAATGGTGGACACACCATAGATAAGCGGCCCACCCACCACGACGATCAGCGGCCTGTCCAGCTTTACGGCGCAGACACTCAGGAAAACGACTGCCGGCAGCCCGATAACATAGCTGAAAGCGACAAGAATTAGCCCGGCAATCACCTGCCGGGCAGGCTTTTCACGCATGGCCGACAGATCGGCGCGCTGTTCTATCGCGTCCTTGCAATATTTCTTGCGGGCCAGAAAAAGGGCCGCCTTCTTAATGATGTTCAAAACCTGTCCAATCACCGAGTTGCTGAAAACCCGGTAATCATAGCCCCAATCGGAAAAGATTTTCAATATGTTTTTAGACAATCATCCGTTGGGCATCTTCAGCGCTGCATGATCCCGCCTACGGAATTTTTCGAGCGAGCGGGATAATCAGGGTAAGCAATGCCTTGGAAGATGCCGGTCCTTGCCTGAGCTACCGTGTAGATAAGATCGTCATCCACATAGACTCGGCCGTCTCCAATGACTACCGACGCACCGGAGGCCTTCAGCCTTGAATAGCGGCGGATATCGATCTCGTAGCGGACGGTTTTGTTAAACGGCCGTATCTGTCCGTTGAAAACCACTTCACCGCATCCCAGCGCCCTGCCCGTTCCCAGCGCTCCGCACCATACACAGAAAAACCCCAGAAGCTGCCAGATCGCATCCACCCCGAGACACCCGGGCTGAACCGGATCACCCGTAAAATGGCACTGAAAGTACCAGGCATCCAGGCGAATATCCTGTTCGGCAACGATTCTACCCTTATTACCCTTGCTTTCCACGGAAACGATGCGATCCATCATTAAAAAAGGCGGCGCGGGCAGGCGGGCCTCGAAACCGTCGGGCGGATCGCAAACCAGAGCCCCGCGCGAGAAGGCAAGAATTTCCTCAAAGGAAAAGGATTTTTTCTGTAAGAACTCCTGATAAGAGATCATGCTTTTCTCTTCGCTGTCATTTCATTTTCCAATTTTACACGCCGATCAGGAAACATCGTACACATATGTCCGGATTGCATAAACGAACCGGCCAGTGCAGTTTGCATGACACCTATAAGAGAAACCATTGTTTGTCAAAACAAAAAACCGCAAAGAATTATCATGGTAAAATAATTTAAATTCGGTTATAGATTGCGCCATCAATAACATAAACCGAACAAAGGAAAGCACACATGAACAGAGCGGCACTGCATAAAATCGGATATGGCATGTATATTGTTACCTCCGGCCAAAACGGAAAATTCAACGGTCAGATCGCCAACGCCGTTATCCAGGCCACATCCAGACCGGCCAGCGTGGCCATTTGTATCAGTAAGGACAATTACACACATGAATTGATCAGCGCCAGCCGTAAATTTGTCATTACAATTTTGACGGAAGCGGCGCCGATGACTTTTATCGGCCTGTTCGGCTTCAAAAGCGGACGCGACCTTGACAAACTCGAAGATGTTAAAACAAAACCAGGCGTGACCGGGCTGCCCATCATTGTGGATCACTCGGCCGGTTTCATCGAAGCGGAGCTGGCAGGCCAGCTCGATTGCGGCTCACATACGATTTTTCTGGGCAATGTCGTAGAGGCGGATGTGCTCAGCGATGCAGAACCGATGACTTATCTGTATTACAAGAATGTCAAGGGCGGCAAGGCCCCGAAAACCGCCCCGACATTCGACGCGGACGCGGCAGCAAAACCCAAAGCCCCTTCCCCGTCCGCCCGTTACGTCTGCAGCGTGTGCGGCTATGTGTACGATCCGGCACAGGGGGACCCGCAAAACGGTGTCGCGCCGGGCACAAGTTTCGAGGACATCCCCGATTCCTGGACATGCCCGGTTTGCGGTGTGGATAAAACGAAGTTTGAAGTTGAAAAATAAGCGGAGAAAACACACATGCAGATATTTTCTCCTGTGTTTTTGGCCGGAATGCAAGCCGGCCGCTTGTTGTTTTATGAAAAAAACCGGGCTTCTTTAAGCCCCAGGCTTTCTTTGGTGCAACCCTTACATGTCGGAGATGACACATGGACACCACTCCCCCGTCGGCAGACAACACGACGGACGGCAATGGGCCGGCCATGAAAGAAAAAGACGTAAAAACTGTATCCACCGGCCATGAAGATTCTGGGGAAACTCTTAAGCATCGCGAGGAAAAGCTCCGTCAGGCCTTCTCCTGCGTGTCGGATGTCATTATAATCACAGACCAGGCAATGAAAATCACCGCCGTTACGCCCAGCGTGGAGGCGCTGTTCGGCTACAGACCGGAAGAGCTGCTCAACGTGCCCTTCCATCAGCTGAAACTGTTTACATCCCCTTCCCTGGAACTGATCATGAAAAATGTCCCCAGAGCACTCGCGGGAGAACCGGCACAAAATCATGTGCATGAATTTATCACCAGGGACGGAAACGTCAGACTCGCCGAAGTAACATCGACCCCGATACGCGAAAGCGGTGAAATCACCGGCACGATCACGGTCGCGCGCGACATTACCGAACACAAGGATATGGAAGAGCGGTTATGCCGCCTGGAGGAGCAGTATCGGGATATACTCGATACCATCCCCGACGGTTATTTTGAAATCGATCTTTCCGGAAAGTACACTTTCGCCAATGATGTAGTCTGCACGCACCTGCAGCGTACGCGGGAGGAACTGATCGGAAGGGACAACCGTGAATTTCAAACTGCTGAGGATGCCCAAAAAGCCTTTCGCCTGTTCAGAAATGTTTATAAAACGGGCATACCGGAAAAGGCCGTGGAACTTGAGATATTAAGCAAGGACGGTTCTGCGAAGACGTATGAACTGTCCGTATCTCTGATCAAGGATGCGCAGGGAACCCCCGTCGGTTTCCGCGGGATTTCGCGTGACATCACCGAACGAAAAAAGATGGAAGAAGAGCTCATCAAAAGCGAGGTGAAATACCGCACGATTGTGGAAAACGCGCAGGAGGGGATTTTTCAAGCCTCGGCGGACAACCGCTCTTTAACCCTGAACCGCACTTTTGCGGACATGCTCGGCTACTCATGCACTGAAGAAGCGGCTGAAGAAATCATCAACGCTTTTCAACAGACCTTTGTAAATCCCGATGAATACCGGAAAGCACTGGAAATCATCAGACAACGCGGCAGCATCAAAGGCTATGAAACCGAATTATACCGCAGGGACAAAAGCCGGATCTGGGTCAACATGAGCGTTATGGCCATGAAAGATCCGGCCGGAAACCTGCTGTATTATCAGGGCATTGTGGACGACATCACACCTCAAAAGAAACTCGAGCAGGAACGGCAAAAGAGTATTGACAGTCTGCGCAAATCCCTGGGGGCGACCATCAAGGCCCTTTCGGCAATTTCAGAGGCGAGAGACCCGTACACCGCCGGCCATCAAAGGCGGGTGGCCGACCTGGCCCGGGCCATTGCCACAGAAATGAAACTTTCCTCCGACCGGATTGACGGCATCCGTCTGGCCGGCATGATTCATGACATGGGGAAAATAGCCATCCCCTCGGAAATCCTCACCAAACCAACAAAACTCACGAATCTGGAGATGGAAATAATCAAGACCCATGCCGAAGCGGGTTACGACATATTGAAAGACATAGAATTCCCGTGGCCGATCGCGCGCATGGTGCGAGAACATCATGAACGCCTTGACGGCTCGGGCTATCCCCGGGGGCTGAAAGACGATAATATTCTCCTGGAGTCAAAGATTATCGCGGTTGCCGATGTGGTGGAGGCGATCTCCTCCCACCGCCCATATCGCCCCGCCCTGGGAATCTCGGTCGCGCTGGAAGAAATTGAACGCAACAGCGGCATTTTTTATGACAAGACAGCATCCGAGGCCTGCCTGAAACTATTTCGGGAAAAGCGCTACACAATGCCGGAGTGAAAAGAAGGCTCAAATCCATCGGCGGGTGACCCCTTACCCTGCCCCCTTACCCATTGTCTAAACCCGTAATCTTCTCATCCGTGCCCTTCCCGGCCGACCAGTTTATGAATCTGTGTGGCAATTGCCTTGGTTTCTTCAATCCCCTGGTTCTGTGCGGCGGTTGATTTGGCAATGCCGTCAACGAGCTCGAACACACGGGTGACGCTTTCAGCCAGCCTGGTGAAATTGTCGCCTGTCTGTTTTACAAGCATCTCACCGGTCCGGATGCGGTTGATGGTCTCTTCGATCATGCCGGAGGTGTTTTTCGCCGCCTCGGCCGAACGCATGGCCAGATTGCGCACTTCGTCCGCCACGACGGCAAACCCCGCACCCGCTTCGCCTGCGCGGGCCGCTTCGACGGCAGCGTTGAGCGCCAGCAAATTGGTCTGGAAGGCAATCTCGTCAATGGTTTTTATGATTTTGAAAGTCTCCTCGCTGGTGCGTGTAACATCGGTCATCTGCAAGGTAAGGGCCTGCATCGACTGGCTGGTCTGCTCGACCACCGCGCCGGAAGTACCGATCAGCTCGTTGGCGGCGGCGGCGTTGCGGGCGGAGTTTCCGATCAGTTCGGTCATTTTTATCATCACGTTTTCCGTCAGGTGCTCTGTGTAACGGCTGACCTGTTCAAAAATGGAAGCCAGCTTCTGTGCCAGGGAGTCCGATTTTTCCGCCAGTTGGGCCTGTCTTAAATGAGCCGCGCGGCTTTCATCCGCCGCAGTTTTCTGTGCGACCAACGCCTGCTTCAAGCCGTGATTTCCAAAAAACAACGAGATCGCCATTGTTAAAAAAGGTCCTAAAATATTGGCAATCTGTGTCTGAAGCAACTGTTTGGGGGTGAGTGATACAGACGGCAGGGGAATGCCCCCTATATGAATTACCAGAAAAACGATAAACTCCAGAAATATGAAGGAAGACCAGAATATGAAACTTCCGAATCCCAGAAAGGTGGCCGCGAAGACGGGGATCACAATATTCCAGGCCAGCGACGATGAAAGAATGCCCCCGGTGACAGCCGGAAGAACGGAAAAATGCCAGACCATCGCGGCAATGACGAAATTCCCCATAATGGTAAGCGATCTGCTTATCTTCAGAACAAACGGCCCGATCACGGCCACACAGACCATCACACAAAAAATGCTTACCGCCAGCCCCGCAAAACCCATCTTGTACCATTTGATGACGTTGGGAAGAAAAAACAAAGGCGACAATTGTGTAAAAACGGTAAACTGGAAAGCCCGCCGGTATTCATCCGCATCGGTGCGAATGTGTAAAGGAATGAAATAATTTATGTAATCCCTGATCATGAGAACCTCCCGTGGAATTTATGACAATCTTTGTCTATATCGGCATATGAGTTTTTTAATTGATTCGTTTTTTGTCTTTGACGCAGATAAGATGCTTTAAGCGAAAAAAAGAGCGGCATGGCTCAAAGGAACACTGACCGATGCGCTCTGAAAGAATCCGGCCTGACCGGCTCCGTCAATCAGCGCGTAAAATTGCTCCGACGACACATGCAGCTTCGGTTCGGCCAGTAAAAAACGTCCGGTGGGTTTCAGCACCTCACGAAGCTGATTAAAAAACCTTTGGGGATCACGAACTTCGTGGACCATCCAGAATGCCAGAATAAAGTCCGCCTTTTGTCCGGCATAGATGCGCTCATTTGTTGCCAGGTGCAGCTCTATACGATCGCGCACGCCGGCCCGACGGGCGCGCTTTTCTATCCCGCGCAGCATGGGCTCCTGAATGTCGGCGGCAATCACTTTGCCTCCGGGGCCGACTATTTTGGCCATCTCGATAGTGAAATAGCCGATGCCCGGACCGACATCCAGCACGACATCCCCTTCGCGTACAAACGGCCCGATGATGCGCCGCGGATTCTGTATCATTCGCCTGAACCGGTTATCGAAGGTGAAGCACATCCACCTGGGACATGGCGGATGTCTGCGGAAAAACACAATGTCGGCAAGTTTGCCCATAAACGTTCATGCAGCCAACGGCAGCGACTGAGTGTCAGGTGACATCAATGCCTCTGCTTTTCAGATATTCCCTGACTTCTTTTATTCTCAGCCGGCGGAAGTGAAAGACGGAAGCGGCCAGTAAAATGGAGGCGTGCCCCTGCGCTACGGCAAGGTAAAAATCTTCCAGACTGCCCGCTCCGCCGGATGCCACAACCGGCACGCTCACCGAGTCGGCAACGGCCCGTATATAGGGAATGTCATAGCCGGCACCGGTGCCGTCCTCGTCCATGCTGGTCGGCAGTATTACGCCTGCGCCCAGCTTTTGGCATTGCACGGCCCATGCCGGCGCATCTTTGCCGACAGGCAAGGTCCCCCCTGATACAACCAGTTCGAAACCGGAAGGCATCGCCCGGTTTCGTTTCGCGTCAATGGCCACGGTAATTTTTTCCGACCCGAATCTTTGCGCCGCCTGGCGCACCAGTTCCGGATTTTTCACGGCGGCGCTGTTCATCGATACTCTGTCGGCACCGGCGGCCAGCACCATCTCAATATCTTCCACGGAGGCGATGCCGCCGCCTACGGTCAGCGGGATGCTGATGACGGATGAAACTTTTTTTACCCACTCCAGGCGGGTCTTACGGTTTTCCAGCGTGGCTGCTATATCCAGCATCGCCAGTTCGTCCGCCCCTTCAGATTGATAAAACGCGGCATTTTCCACCGGGTCTCCCGCGTCTTTAATATTTTCAAAATGAACACCTTTGACTACTCGTCCGTCTTTCATATCCAGGCACGGCATAATTTTTACAGGTTTCATGACCAACCCCTTTCGGTAAATAAGCACTCCTGATCACAGGTGGAGTACTATCTAAAACGAACCGCCCATCTTTACAACAGAAAAATTCAAAATAATTTACGGCGCAGCGTCTGGTTTTTTCTTTATTGCTTGAAACGGGAGAGAATTTCGACTAAAAGATGTCTGATCAATTCATAATCGGGGAGCTGTGAACATGAAAATCAAAGAAATCAAAGCCGGCAGCATGAATGTGGATAAGTTCATCACGGATAAAGTCCGCGACATACAAAACGCCGTGGGGGACACTATGGCAATAAACGCCCTGTCCGGTGGAGTAGATTCCTGTGTCGTCACCGCCCTGGGACACAAAGCTCTGGGTGATCGCCTCAAAACTTATCTGATCGACAACGGCCTCATGCGTGAGAGCGAACCGGCACGTGTTCAGGCGGAATTCAAAAAACTGGGCATTAAGGTTGAGGTGATCGACGCGGCCAATACTTTCTTTGCTGCTCTCAGGGGCCTGACCGATCCGGAAGAAAAAAGAGAAGCCATTACACAGACATTCTACAAAAAGGTTTTCGGCAGACTGGTTGTCAAAAGCAAGGCGAAATATCTTCTGCAGGGCACCATCCTGACCGACATAGATGAAACGGTGGCAGGAATCAAAAGGCAGCATAATGTTTTTGAACAGCTGGGCATCGACCCGCAAAAGGCCTTCGGCTATAAAATTCTGGAGCCGCTCATCGAACTGCGCAAAGAGGGGGTGCGCAGAGTCGGGGCGGGCCTGAGGCTGCCGCCCGGCATGCTCAGGAGGGTTCCCTTCCCCGGCCCGGCGCTGGCCGCCCGTGTAATCGGCGAGGCGACCCCCGCCAGAGTGGCGCTGGTGCGCAAAGCGACCGCCATTGTCGAGACGGCGCTCAAAAACGTGGATGCCTTTCAGTACCTGGCCATTTTGCACGAAGACCGTGTCACCGGCATGCGCGACGGAAAGCGCGTATTCGGCAATCAGATCGAAATCCGCTCATGGGACAGCACCGATGCGCGCATAGCACGGCCCACCAGACTCCCCTTCGAGCTTTTAGAAAAAATTGCGGCGAAAATAACCAGAGACATTCCGGAGGTGGTCAGCGTTACCTATAACATTACGAACAAGCCTACCTCCACCATCGAAGCGGTGTAATTTTTCAAACCAACACAATGATAATGGTGATGGCGGACATGGCTCTGGATGCCTGCGGGGTGGACGCTGATAAACCTGTGGATAATGTTTTGCATAAAAAAAGGACGGGCCGAGCCCGTCCTTTTTGCTGGAAACCTGTAACTTTATTGTTTGTACCAAATTATTGGATTCTGTTTGGCCATGGTCACACTTTTGACTTTATCAAATTCCGCCTGAGTTTTCGGCCACCAGACATGCAGTGAGGTAATATCTGATTTACCGTTGGTAATCGTCTGCACAGATGCCGCAATCCACAGGCGGCCGGCTTTGGTGATGCCGAAAGCCTCATTGGGATACTTGTCGCCCAGCATGGGCGCGGCGGCGAGCGCCTTGTCAAAGCCGGCGCGGATCTTATAGATATCATCCACAGTGCCTGCGGCGACAATCGCTTTGGCCAGAGCGTGCATACCCGTGTAGTTGAGCGCGCATTCCCACGTCACCATCTTTTTATACTGCTGCACAAACCTCTTTTCAAATGAGGCAGCACCAGGAAAAGGCACACTGACCACACCGGCTGTTCCGATGAGGTTGCCCATCAGCGAGGTGCCGCTCAGCAGCTTGGCTATGTAGTCCTGCTTGGCCTGGTCGATCATCATGAAGCCTCCCTTGAACCCCATGGCGCGCGCCTGCTCAATGACCAAAGCAGTAGTGGCCGACGGGCCGCCGATGAGCATCACGTCCGGATTCGTGGCGATGGCCGCCGCCAGGGGCGCGGAAAAATCTGTTTCCGTGTAATAGTTGGCGGGTTTATCGGCGGTGATGATGCCTCCCTTTTTAGCCCAGATTTCCTTGAAGACGGCACGGTTTTCATCACCGTACGCGCCGAGCGTCACGACCATGGCGCACTTTTTCCAGCCTCTCTTGAGGGCCCAGTCCGCGTACATATCAAGGTACGGCATGAAGGTAACGGTCAGGCCGACCATGAGATTACTGCCCAGGTCCTCGAGTGCCGGAGTGCTGGTGTAGGCCATAACGATGAACTCGTTTCCCTTCTCCTCATTGATTTTCATCATGGGGGCGATGGTATTGAAAACACCGTTGAACACAGCGATTGCCTTATTGCCCTTGAAACGGCGCGAGTTGTTCACCGCCTGCACCGGGTCGGCCCGGTCATCGAGCCTCTCGAGGCGGAAGGTGTATTTTTTCCCCGCTACCGTGATACCGCCCGCGGCATTGATTTCTTTTACGGCCATATCGATGCCGCTGACAATATCCTGTCCGTATTCAGCCGCCGGACCGGACAAAGGGCCGGAAAAACCGACGACGATCTCGTCCGCCTGGGCCCGCCCCGCCCCGAACGACACGACAAGGACAGCTAACAGACAAATCAACAACTTCCAATGTTTCATGCTAATTTCCTCCCTGCTTATTAGGTTATTTCCCCTTTTACTCATGCTGTTTCACATTTTAGCGAAGAAAAATCATGAGTCAAGGAGTTTGCTTTCAGCAGGCAGACGCTTGGAGAAATAATTGCCCATACCCGATGCAAACAGCTTTAAGATCATTGTGAAAAAGATGTGACTATCACTCATTAAATATCTGGCGGTCATTTTGTGTGTTGTGCTTCTTCAATCAGTTTTTTGAGCTTACCGGGAAAACGGTATATTAAAGCGTCTCATAAATAATACCAACGGCCGGAACAGTTCATTTTTCAGTCATCTTCCCGGCAAAGACCGAAAAGCAGCACTGATCTTACAAAATGTCGACTTTCGTAACCTGAAGGCCACAAGACCGTTAATAACTGTGTCTCGGGGCCAGCGGGCACATTAAAATAAAAAAAAGGGACGGGCATTGCCCGTCCCCTCAAATACGAAAGTATCGGCTGACTACTGTTTGTACCAGAAAAACGGGTTCTTTTTCGTAGTGCTCCGCTTAACCACATTATCAAATTCCGCCTGAGTTTTCGGCCACCAGACATGCAGTGAGCTAACGTCCGATTTGCCGTTAGTAATCGTCTGCACAGATGCCGCAATCCACAGACGGCCGGCTTTGGTGATGCCGAAGACCTCATTGGGATACTTGTCACCCAACATGGGTGCTACGGCCAGCGCCTTATCGAAGCCGGCGCGGATCTT
>LSQX01002788.1_pt1 | contig 12461 bp, 8 predicted proteins | sample 654561 | NCBI WGS metagenome assembly LSQX01 (sample SAMN04489861, study PRJNA283612) | anaerobic digester metagenome | isolation source: 4 biogas reactors fed with cattle manure at either 37C or 55C with and... | place: Denmark: Kongens Lyngby | collected 2014 | reverse complement strand
GTTATCCATATTCCTCCCCTTTTTTGCGGAGACTTAATTAAATTATAAAGGAGCGATCTCAGACCGTCAATCAGGAGCGATCTCAGACCGTCAATCAGGAGCGGATTGAAAGCGTTGTATAAAAGGGTAAACGCTTAGCACATTAAATCGGCTTTGGTGTGGAGAGGTTTTTTAATTATAAAGGGGCTTAATCACGTTGTTTTTTTAAAATGTTTCTTAGTTATCAGAATCAAAACATAAGGAGCGAGGTTTATAATGGAAACCAGAATTGTGAATGCTTGTTTGGTTCTTCCTGACCGGTTGCTTGAAAATGGCGCCGTGACGATCAATGAGGGAGGAAAACTTGATTTTGTTGGGGAAATGAAAAATCTTCCTGCCGGAGATGCTTACACAATTGATTTAAAGGGAAAATATCTCGCATCCGGCTTTATCGACATCCATGTGCATGGCGGCAATGGCGTCACTTTTGGGGATGGTGATTTGGCTGCGGAGACAGCGAAATATTCTGAGTGGGTTGCCAGCACGGGGGTCACCGGCTATCTGATGTCCATTGCAGGGCGAACCCCGGAATTACTCGTTAAGATGATTGAAGGTTATACAGAGGTCTTTGCTGATCCTTGTGGGGGTGCTGAAACCTTAGGGCTTCATCTCGAAGGACCTTTTTTAAATGTTGAGAAAAAAGGAGCCTTCAATCCGGAATGGCTGAGAATTCCCAAACTGGATGAGATGAAGGCGTACATCCGGGCTGGGAAAGGCTGGATCAGGCAAATGACTCTTGCGCCCGAACTGCCAGGCGCGGATCAGGTTGCAAAATTGTGCAAAGAAGCGGGCATTTTAGTGGCGTTGGGTCATACCAACGCAAGCTTTGAGCAAGCTGCGAAGGTATTGAAGGGAGATTACGGGCATGTCACCCATACCTTCAATGCCCAAAGCGGTTTCAGCCACCGGGCACCGGGTGTTTTCGGTGCAATCTTGCTATCCGAGGGAATAACCGCTGAATTGATCGCAGATACTGTCCATGTTCATCCTGGCGCGATGAGGCTGCTTGTGAAGTGCATTGGAAGTGACAGGATTGTTGCAGTGACGGATGCAATCACGGGGGCGGGATTCGCGGACGGTGTTTATCATGTTGCAGGCTTTGATGTGTATGTCAGGGATGGGCGGGCAACCCTGGCAAACGGCACCCTGGCTGGCAGTATTACGACAATGGATCGGTGTGTTGCCAATTTAGTTGAACACGTTGGGTTATCTTTGCATGAGGCTGTTCAAACCGCGAGTCTGAATCCTGCACACGCCATTGGTGTGGCAGATCGGCTGGGAAGCATTGAAACAGGCAAAGATGCCAGCCTGACGGTATTTGATGATCAGATCAATGTTCAGCTCACAATGGTCAATGGTCAAATCGTTTACAATACATTGGATTAATTCAGGAGGGGCTGTGGTTAAGAGACTGAATGTTGGCATTGTGGGGCTGGGCTATATCGGAAAGATTCATACGAACGCATATCGGATGATACCTCTTGCTTTTCCTTCAGCGCCTGTCAGGGCTGACCTGAAAGCGGTTTGGCGGACATCACTTGGACGTGATGAAGCATTCATCGAAGATTGTGGATTTGAAATTCAGACAAGTGATTTGAATGAATTTTTTGATGCGCCGCTGGATATGGTGGATATCTGCACGCCCACAGGTTCGCACACCGAGTATGTTCGGCGGGCTGTTGAAAAAGAAAAAGCAATCTATTGTGAAAAGCCTTTGGGCAAAGACCTCGCCGATGCAAGGTATATGCATGCTTTGGCGCAGGATGCAAAGGTGCCCACGCGGATGGCATTTGTGCTGCGATTTATCCCGGCAATCCGGCAGATGAAAACAATTCTCGATTTGGGTGAATTGGGGGATGTGCTGAATTTTCGGGGGCACATTTTCCACAGCAGTTATCTCGATCCGCAGCGCCCGATGTCCTGGCGTCTGAGATTCGCACAATCTGGCGGAGGCGCGTTTTCGGATCTTGGCGCTCATTTACTTGATCTTGTAAATTACCTCCTGGGGGATGTAAGCAGCCTGCGGGCAACTATGCACACATTCATCAAGCAACGACCTTCTAAAGCCGGATCGCTTGTGATGGAAGATGTTGACGTGGACGATTGGGCAACCTGCATGCTTGAATTGGAATCTGGCGTTACGGGCTTGGTGGAAACGGCGCGCACAGCACCAGAAGTTCCAGAGGACACGTCTTTTCAGGTGTTTTGTCAAAAGGGGTCGCTGATCTACAGCAGCCGGCGTCAGGAAATGCTGACCATTTTTGACCTGAACCAAAACAAGCAAATCCAGGGTGTCTTTGATGACGTCCCGCGGGAAAATGAGAGACCGATTTCTCTGCTTTGGCCAGGTGCGAAAACGTCGACGGATTCTTTTCTGAATGCGCACCTCGCCTGTCAATATGACTTTCTATTGAATATTCTTGAAGAGAAACACGCACCCCCTGATTTCAATTCAGCCTTGAAGGTTCAGGAGGTGCTTGAAGCAGCCTATACATCAGCTGCCGATGATGGCGAGAAAGTGACGCTCCCGCTGCCGTAGGGATATAGAATACAAAAACAGGAATATAATCCTTAAAGATTATATCTTTATAGGTTGTTTCATGGTTTCATACTGGTGCGCGTGGTTGATTTTTAGAAAGACTTTATTGGAGATTTAATGAATTACGTTTTAAAAATGCTAACTGCGATCAAAATTAAAAAAGTTCAGTTTCGTCAAAGGGCTGAAGAAAATCGGCACCATCAAATCCATGAGAAAGCGGCATGGCGAAGTATTAATCAGGCAATCCAGGTCAATGGTTGGAAATTAACTGAAGAAAATAAAAGAAAAGCCGACGAGTATGCTGTGGATGTGTTTGGTCGAAAAGAGTATGCTCCCTGGTTGTATTTTTTTACGCTTTTCAGTGGGGAATTTAAGGAAGGGTGGATTCCTCTAAATTATTATACTAAGTATATTTTGCCGGATCCATCGCTTTCAAGAATTTCAAGCGTAAAGACATTTTCGAAAACGGTGTTACAGACAAACGCCCTTCCTGATATTGGCTATTATGTCAACGGACGTTTCTATGACCGGGAATTCCTACCAATAAAAATTTCTTATTTAAAAAAATTGGTAGCAAAAAACTTTTGTTCGATATTTGTAAAAGAAGATAATTCCTTACGCGGAATGGGCATTCATGTACTTGGTGCTGAAGATATTACTGAAGAAAACTTTCAACATATCGGCAACAGTGTGATCCAATACCCTGTCCGGCAGCATCCATTTTTTGAGGAGTTTATGCCAGATTCTGCTGCAAATGTGCGGGTGATCACCGTAAGAAACCTCAATGGCGAAATCAAACATAGCGTATCCTATTTAAAATTTGGGCGGCAAGGAAAACCATTTTACCAAGCGAGCTTAGCTGTATGGGTTGCAATTATTGATAATGCAGGTTTTCTTGATGACCATTGTTATTTAACTGACTTTACAAAATTGTCCGCACACCCCGATACTGGAGTCAAGTTTTCTAAAAAAAGAATTCCTCGGTTTTCCGATTGTGTTTCGCTTTGTGTCAGTTTGCATCAAAACATTCCGCACTTCCCCATCATTGGTTGGGATTTGTCGGTAGATCGCGAAGAAAAAATTCAGATTTTTGAATGGAATGCCGGGGCGCCTCATCCTGATATCAAAACCGTCCAGGCTGCGGTGGGACCCTGTTTCTCCGGTTTGGGTTGGGAAGATCTGTGGAAATGAATCAGCGTCAAAGAAATTGTAAATTGCCAGGCCGATATTACTTGAGAAAGCTTCTTTTTTCTCATAATCAGTGAAGGACAATGCATTGTGAACATAAATAATTTAAAGGCCAGAGTCGGACAAAAACGAAATCAGTTTCGAGCCAAAAAGGATAAAAACCGCCATCATCGAGCGCATAAAAAAGCGGCATGGCGGGCGATTAACATGGTTATGGAACTGAACGGGTGGGAGTTGACAGAGAAGAACAAACGACTGGCTGATGAGTATGCCGTTGATGTATTTGGTGGGAAAGAATATGCCCCCTGGCTGTATTTTTTCACGCTTTTCAGTGGCGAATTTAAGGAGGGGTGGATACCTCCGAATTATTACAGCATGTATGTTTTGCCGGATCCATCTCTTACACGTGTTTCAATGGTAAAAACATTTTCGAAAACGATATTCCAAACAGATGCACTTCCGGATATTGCTTATTATTTGAATGGCAGGTTTTATAAAAAAGATTTTGTGCCCATATCTCTGGGGGAATTGCAGAACATGGTAAAAGAAAACAATCGGGCGGTGATCGTAAAAAGGGATCATTCCCTCAGGGGGATGAACAATCATATCCTTGGTCCTGATCAAATCATGCTTGAGACCTTTCAAAATATTGGCGATTGTGTGATCCAGGAACTGATAGAAGAACATGCATTCTTCAAAGACATTGTTGATGGACCGGCAGCAACCATCAGAATCCTGACGGCAAGAAATCTGATGGGTGAGATTGAATTTCGGGCGTCCTGGCTTAAACTTGGGAGGATACACCAACGGGAGTATCGATCAAATATGGTCGTCAGAGTGCCTGTGATTGACAGCTTTGGCGCGCTGTCTTCTTTCTGTTATGGAGGTAATTTTCAAAGATTGAGCGCACATCCTGATACAGGGGTTGGTTTTGAAAACAAAGTCATACCCAGGTTTGCTGATGCGGTAGCGTTTTGTGTGGGGCTTCACACAAAGATTCCGCATTTTCCGATTGTGGGGTGGGATGTGACCATTGATCATGAGAATGCGATCAAGCTCTTCGAGTGGAATGCTGGCGCACCCCATCCCGGCATTAAAACCGTCCAGGCTGCGGTGGGCCCCTGTTTTTCTGGTTTGGGTTGGGAAGATCTGTGGAAATGAAGACGGGGTAATCTTTCTGATTGGAGAATCCTGTGCCTCGATGGCCGTTTGTGAGCGATATGCATTTGCTGTGGGTGTTTTTCAATTTGAATGGACGATTCATTTAAGTGAAAAACCTGTTTCTATGGTAAATTTATGGTGGCATGTATTCTTTTCTACCGATTCGGGTTCAGGTAATTATCAGAAATAATTGGATGAAGATGCTCAATGGATAAAAGCATAAAAGACATTTTTACTGCCCACAAAGGGAAGATTGCTGATCGCTGGATGCTCTATCTCAATGAATGGGATCGGATTTTCTCGCCATATCGCGAACGTGAGATCCAGCTGCTTGAGATCGGGGTTCATAATGGGGGATCGCTTGAGGTCTGGTCTGAGTACTTCTCCCATGCAAAGACCTTAATTGGGGTTGATATCAATGAGGCTTGTAAGGATCTCGTATTTGATGATCCACGCATCAAGGTCATCGTCGGAGATATTAATGGCACCGAAGTCAGAGATCAGATCAACAAAATTTCACCCGAACTTGATATCGTCATTGACGATGGATCGCATCAATCGCAAGACATTGTCAAAACCTTCGCCCATTATTTTCAAAAACTGAATTCTGGAGGAATCTATATCATTGAGGATCTGCATGCCAGCTACTGGGCGGAATCTGGCGGTGGGTTGTTTAACCCTTATTCAGCGGTTTCCTTTTTGAAAAGACTTGTGGATTTGATCAATTTTGAGCACTGGCAAAACGATCGATCACGCGAAAAATTTTTACAACCTTATGAATCTCACTTTGGCGTCTCATTTGCTGAATTTGATTTTTACCAGCTGCACGCTATCGAATTTATCAATTCATTATGCATTATTAGTAAGCGTCCGCCTGCAGAGAACACACTGGGACAACGAGTCGTGGTTGGGTCAGAAGAAATTCTTTCCGGTCATTATAAAAAGTTGGACGGTACGACGATCCATGATCTCCCAAAGCAACCCGTCGATGATTCGAAGCTGGATTTATTTTCGCTAATTGCCCATAAAACTGCCACGGAAGCGGATGTGCGTCGACTGGAAGACAATCTCCAATTGCATGTGCAGACCATTGAGCAGCTCAGAGAAGAATTGAAAGAACGAGAAGAGACTGTCCGAAGGATAGAAGAAGAGATTGGCAATCACGAACAGGCTTATCGGCAACTTACTCAGGAGATTTCCGAGCAAAAGAAAAAGTCTCTTGAAACTGGCGATTTGATTGCCGATCAAAGCCGGACAATGGTGAAACTTTATGATGAGATCAGCCTGCGAGATCGCTCCATTCAAGAATTAGAGACACAGATAGCGGATGAAAGCAAGATGCTTCAAGCAAGTGAACACCAGCATACAATTTTGAAGCAAAAGGTTTCAAAACTGGAACACGAGACCCTTTTCTATGCCCTGAGCAAAAGCTGGCGTTATACACGCCCGTTCAGGAAAATCCTGGGTGCTTTCAGGGGAAGGCGGCATGCATAAAGATCGCAAGGCTTATCGCATCATTAAAAAAAGCAAATTATTTGATAACATCTATTACCTTTTAACGTATCCGGATGTGCGTCAGGGGGATATTAACCCCTTGAAGCATTACGTTGAAACAGGGTGGAAGGAAGGTCGCAACCCTTCGATCGAATTTGACACCCATGCTTATCTCGACGAGCATCCAGAACTGCGCCAGGCCGATCAAAACCCCCTTGTTCATTTCATTGAAAATAATCCATTAAAACCTGAGGGATTGTTTCGGGCCGTCAAAGCCCAGCTCAGGATTTATTATGAATACTTCCTGCTCAAGCGGAGCGGTCTTTTCGACGCCAGGTATTATCTAAAAACCTACGCTGATGTGCGCCGGGCGGATATTAATCCTTTAATGCATTTTATCAAGAAGGGGTGGAAGGAGGGGAGAAATCCCTCCAGGACTTTCATTACCAATGTTTATCACGAGCTCAACCAGGATGTGGCTTATTCAGGGATCAACCCCCTTTTCCATTTTGATCGAAGCGGCAAAAACGAAGATCGGATCACGAGTTATTTCCACCTTGAGAATGGACAACTGAAATATGCTGATCTGTCATCCCATTATTCCAGGATGGACGCCATTGAGCATTTTGCCAGCAAGCCGCCGACAACTGCCGATATAATTTTCTTTCCGATCATTGACTGGGACTTCCGTTATCAACGCCCTCAACATTTAGCCAGTCAACTTGCTGAGCTTGGTCACAGGGTTTTCTATATCAAGACAAATTTTCATCAGGGAAAATCGCCGCTTGTAAAGTTGATCAAGGAAAACATTTACTCCGTTCAATTACACTGCCAGGACCCATTGTTAGAGATCAACACCATCTTATCAGATGACCATATCCGTGATCTAACGCACAGCCTTGAATTATTAAAAGACCATTTCTTGATCGGATCGGCGCTCATGCTTGTTAATTTGCCCTTTTGGCGTAAACTGGTCGTTGATCTAAAACAGGAATTTGGTTGGAAACTGGGTTTCGATGTTTTAGATCTCTTCAGGGCTTTCTCGAACCGCAGCCCCACGACAGAAGTGGATGAGAAGATTTTGTTACAAGAGAGTGACCTTGTTCTGGCTTCATCATCCATTCTGTTTGACCTTGCAAAAAAAGAAGAGAAAAACCCCGTACTGCTTCACAACGCTACGGAATTTGAGCATTTTCATAAGGCTGTGGCTCCTATCGAGTGGAATGAAATGCGGAATTACAGGCATCCCATCATCGGTTATTATGGGGCGATCGCAGATTGGTTTGATACCCATCTGGTTGCCGATCTGGCATTTGAGAACCCGCAATGGACTTTTATTCTGATTGGTGACACCGAATTGGCTGATCTTGATCCTCTCAGGAACCTCAAGAATGTACATTTGTTAGGCGAAAAACCTTATGCACAAGTCCCTGCGTACCTCAGCCATTTTGATGTGTGCATTATTCCGTTTAAAGATATCCCCCTGACCCATGCCACCAATCCATTGAAAATGTTTGAATATCTTTCTGCCGGTAAACCCGTTGTTGCCACCCATCTGGATGAAATTTCAAAGTACCAGGACTACGTCAGACTGGCAGAGTCCTCACAAGAATGGACCGATGCGATCAGGGAAAGTCTGGCGGAAGGCAAATCCGAAGATCTGCTCTCACTTCGTTATGAATTTGCACAATCCAACACATGGGAAAACCGCACAGCGATTTTAAAGACGGAAATCCACAAGCTTTTCCCGATGGTATCTGTCATCGTCGTCACTTATAACAACCTTGAGCTCACCCGGCTTTGTTTGGAAAGCGTTCTTCAATACACGGGTTACCCCAATTATGAAATAATTGTTGTTGACAATGGCTCAGGTCAGGAAACGCGAGATTATCTTGAAGGCTTTGCCGGGGGCCATGAAAATATTAAACTGATTTTTAATCAGAAAAATGAAGGGTTTTCAATCGCCAACAACCAGGGTGTTCAAACGTCAATTGGCGAATATCTGATCTTTTTAAACAATGACACAATCGTGACCCCTGGGTGGATGCACCGCTTGTTATTGCACCTGAAAAAGGATCCGGAGATGGGGATGGTTGGCCCTGTCACCAATTCGATTGGTAATGAAGCAAAAATTGATGTGACCTATCAGTCACTGGATGAGATCAATGTATTTGCTGCCCATCGGGCAAAAAACTTTGCAGGTAAATCCTTCAGGATCAACAATTTGGCATTGTATTGCGCTTTGATTTCACGGAAATTATTCGAAGATGTGGATGGACTGGATGAGCGTTACAGTGTGGGGATGTTTGAAGATGATGACCTGGCGATGAAGATTCGTCAGAAAGGGCTGGAGCTCTTTTGCGTTGAGGATGTATTTATTCACCATTTCCACGGGGCAACTTTCAAACTGCTGACAAAAGAAGAATATATTAAAATATTTATTGAGAATAGAAAGAAGTTTGAAAGTAAATGGGGGATCAAATGGGAGCCGCACCGCCATAGAGAGATTGTTTTTTAGCCGCTCTGTTTACATGTCGAGCCTTGACGAAATCTCTTTTCGCCGATCTTCAAAGTATCCCTTATGAAGAAAATCCTTCTGTGGTTAAACCTCGAATGCTGCGCTTTGCAATGGTGAAAAACAGGCAGACAATTTTGGCTTCATCGTTCATCCAAAATCAAGTATGGCTATGATAAAATCTCATAGCTGATGTGTGCAGCCCTGATAGGGCATGGCGCGCAAACCATCTCAAATAAAGGATAATGGTGTGTTCAAGTTTCTTCGAGAATATTTTCTTATTTTGCTGAGCGGCATGTTTGACAAGCAATATTACCTGGAACATTATCGGGACGTGAAATCTTCAGGCATGAATCCGCTGGTCCATTTCATAAAATATGGATGGAAAGAAAACAGAAATCCGTCCTCGCTTTTTAATCTTGAACATTATCTTGAAGTGCACCCTGAGCTTGCGCATCAGGAGATCAATCCGCTGATCCATTTTATTCAATTGAAAATTAATAATGGAACGAAAGTCAGATTCATCCCTTCGGACCTGATTGGTTATGATTATGTCACCCTGACATCGGAAATTGTTCAAAAAAATCTCTCAGATCGCGGGGTGGAAGCGGCGAAGAGAGCAACGGATATTATTATTTTTCCGATCATCGATTGGGGTTTTCGATTTCAACGCCCTCAGCAAATCGCCCGCCAACTTGCAAAGCTGGGGCACAGGATTTTTTACATCAATACAGGCCATGATGACTTTCAAACCAGCGCCCCCTTGATTAAAAAGCTTCACAACGATATTTATGAAATCAAACTGGTGGGCGGGCATAAAAAACTCACCCTGCTGTCCGCCCTGACGAATGAAGAAATTGATCAGCTGGAAGTATCGATGAGGGTCGTTCGAGAGCTGTTGCTGATGGAGACTGCCATCATCAAGGTTGACGCGCCATACTGGACAAAGCTTGTACTTCGGTTGAAAGATGGTTATGGATGGCATCTGGTTTTTGATTGCATGGACCTCTTTACAGATTTTAAAAGTGAGAGCCTTGCCGATTTTTCGGATGAAGAGTTGTTGTTAACCCAAAGTGACCTGGTGCTGACAACTTCGCACCCCCTGTATGACCACGCCAGGGTACATAACCCGAATGTCATCCTCGTCCCCAACGCGGCGGATTTTGATTATTTTCATCAGGCAAAGGATTTTGTTTTTTGTGAGGAGATGAAAAATCTTTCCCCGCCCATCATTGGCTATTATGGAGCGGTTGCCAACTGGTTTGATTCTGAACTGATTGGAACCCTGGCGAGCGAGCATCCTGAATGGACGTTTTTTATCGTCGGGCACACCTATCTGGGTGATCTCAGCCCCTTTGAAAATTTGCCCAATGTCCATATTACGGGCGAGAGACCCTACAGGCAGCTGATCGGGTTCCTGAGTCATTTTGATGTTTGTATTATTCCATTTAAAAAACTTCCCCTGACTCAGGCAACCAATCCTGTCAAATTGTTTGAATATCTCTCAGCAGGCAAACCCGTTGTTGCCACGCGATTGGAGGAGATGTCAAAATATAGCGAGTGGATCAGGCTTGCTGAAACGCCGCAAGAATGGGAAAAAGCCCTTCAAGACAGTTTGGTGGAAGAGAAGTCGGCAGAACTTCTTGAAAAACGATTTAATTTTGCCAGAACGAATACATGGGAAATCCGAGGAGCGCAGATTGAGGTTGAGCTGTCAAAGCTGATTCACAAATGACCTGATAATCGGGTGGCATACTATGCTATCCGATTCATAATGCATAGCCTGATTGTATTGAAAAAATATTTTGAAAAATTAACGCATAATAGAAAGACGATCGTTTGGGGGTTGTTCTTGCTGTTTTTAGCCGTGATGCTCTTGCAGCATGCCTGCATTCATTTGTATCATGATGATTATGGTTATGCCACGCTTTCTTATCTGGGCGATTTCAACGAAGAAATCCGGGGTCATCAGTTTAACTTCAATCAGATGCTGACATTCTTAAAAGCACATTATCTGACCTGGGGAGGACGGGTCATACCGATATTTACCCTTGCAGCCATGCTGCGGTGGGATTTTTGGGTTTTCCGCATGATGCAATCGCTTGTGCTGACAGCGATCCTGTATTTCTCAATGCGCATGGTGACGGGAAAAGATGTGCCTGACACAAAGAAGATTCTGGTCAGCCTGATTTTGATGTGCTTGTTTGGCACCATCCCAATTCAAATGCATAAGGACGGAACCTATTGGGCAACGGCTTCTTTAATATTTGTGTGGCCGTTCCTGGGGTTATTTTTCGCGGGGTTTCTGCTGCAGGAACACAACGAACGATTGCAGAATAAGTGGTTTTTAGTTTTGTTGGTGTTTTTGTTTTTAATGATTGGGATGACCCAGGAACAGTTTGTGATCGTTGTATTTTTTATGCTTTTTGGTTTTTTAGTTGCACATCTCATACAGGAAAAGCGTGTGCTGATCAAAGCAGACCTTCTATGCTTGCTGGCATTCTCCGTTGGCGCAACAGTCTTATTTTTGGCGCCAGGAAATTTTGTTCGCGCCAACAATGCAATCTATGCAGCGTTTTATAACCTGAGCGTCCCCGAACGGATCAATCGCAATATCCCGGCATTGCTTCGGATTGTATTTGTAAAACAAAACTATCCAATTTTCATTATCTTTCTGGTGACAAATATCCTGTACTTGATGCCATTTGTTGTCAAAGAACAGAGAATGCGAACGCCCAGTATTGTTTTAGCTGCTGCTCAAATCATATTTCTTTTGCCCCTGTTGACCTTCTTTACGGCATCGTTGGTGCATGGCAGTTTGCCTTTATTGAATCACATCATGGTGTGGTTGACCCAGGAACTTTTCAGATCACTTTTTTTCTGGTTGCTTCTGATCCTCGTGATGAGCATTCCAGTTTGCCTGTATTGTTTTCAACAACGCTCGCTTCCCATCCTGGGGATCTATCTGGGTGGTGTGTTGTCGCAGTTTACGATTCTTTTTCTACCTTCTGAAAATTACCGGATGGCGCTCATCTTTGTGTTTTCAATATTCCCGGTTCTTGCGGGGATGCTGGCGCATGCTGTTGAAGCCATCCAACCGATCGCGCTGAAAAAGATCATATTGGGGCTGTTGCTGGCAGGCGCCGTGATGAATACGGGAAATATCCTGTTCGGATATCAAAGAAACGACCCCATTCACAGGCTTAACCAGCAAATCCTGATCTCTGCACAACACAATATTTCCCGGGGGCAGGAAGTTGGAACGATAAATTTGCAGAAGTTGGAGAATGATTTGTATACAGGCGCCATGCCAGCCATGCAGGGTTATGAATATATAAATAAGTGGATCAAAAAGTATTACCAGATCCCGATGGAGATTGAACTCCACTGGGAATAGGCTTTTTTAGTTTTTACTAAGGCGACAGCTCAATGTAGAGCGGCTGTGTGAATTCAATTTGTCCTTCGGGAGCGAGCTCAACAGAGTTGCCATAGATATCATAAGCGTTCTCAAAATCATCGGCTCTG
>LSQX01261065.1_pt1 | contig 12462 bp, 12 predicted proteins | sample 654561 | NCBI WGS metagenome assembly LSQX01 (sample SAMN04489861, study PRJNA283612) | anaerobic digester metagenome | isolation source: 4 biogas reactors fed with cattle manure at either 37C or 55C with and... | place: Denmark: Kongens Lyngby | collected 2014 | reverse complement strand
GACTTTGATGGTGACCAGATGGCGGTGCATGTCCCCTTATCCGCCGAGGCTCAGGCAGAATGTCGTTTATTGATGCTGGCTAGCAACAATATCCTCAATCCCAAAGATGGGAAACCGGTTTGTACACCTACCCAGGATATTGTCATAGGCATCTACTATCTGACCTACATGGATAGCCGTAAGGCACCCGATGAACGGTCAATTAGGGCTTTCAGTTCCACAGCTGAGGCTCAGATGGCTTATGAAATGGGGGGGATAGGTTTGCACGACCCCATTAAGGTTAGAATGATGCTACCGCAAAAGACAACCGGGCAACTGAAACATTCTGAAGAGCAACCGGATGGCATGGTGACTGTGGAGACTTCGGTTGGAAGAGTGATTTTCAATGAGATCATCCCTGACAGTATGGGATATTATAATGAAGTCATCGACAAGAAAAAGATGGGCAACGTAGTGTACGAAGCTTATCGTATGGAGGGTAACGCCAAGACGGCTGAAATGCTTGATGGCATCAAGCGGCTGGGCTATAAATACTCCACCAAGGCTGGAATCAGTGTTGGGGTAACCGATTTCGAAACGCCTCCTGAGAAAGCTGAGATATTAGCTGAAGCAGACAAAGATGTCGATTCAATCGAAAACGACTTCCAAGTAGGGCTGATCAACGAAGATGAAAGACACAATCAGGTAGTGGAAGTTTGGAGCCAGGCTACCGACGATGTTACAGAGGCTCTGAAGAAGCATTTGGATGAATCCAACCCAGTGTATATGATGGCTACTTCCGGGGCCCGCGGGAACTTCCAGCAAATACGGCAGCTGGCTGGGATGAGGGGGATGATGGCTGATCCGTCCGGGAAGATCATAGACTTGCCCATAAAGGCGAATTTCCGTGAGGGATTGACAGTTTTGGAGTATTTCATTTCGACCCATGGTGCCCGTAAGGGATTAGCAGATACTGCTCTCCGCACTGCCGACTCGGGGTATCTGACCCGCCGTCTGGTGGACGTATCCCAGGATGTGATCGTGCGCGAGTACGACTGCGAATCGGCGGAAGGGATCTGGGTGGAGAGGATTATGGAAGGCTCTCAGCTGATTGAACCGCTTAACCAGAGGATTATCGGACGGGTATCGGTTGATACCATATACCATCCGGAAAGCGGAGAGGTTGTGGTGGAAGAAAACCAGATGATTGATGATGATAGCGGCTCTCTTATTGAGAAGCTGGGCATTGAACGGGTCAAGATCCGAACCACCCTCACCTGTAAAACAAAACATGGGGTCTGCACCAAGTGTTACGGCCGCAACCTGGCTACCGGCTATGATGTTGAGATCGGCGAAGCGGTTGGAACTTTGGCGGCCCAGTCGATTGGTGAACCGGGAACCCAGTTGACCATGCGCACCTTCCATACAGGTGGTGTGGCCGGTGAGGACATAACCCGCGGTCTTCCCCGGGTGGAGGAACTTTTCGAAGTGCGCAAGCCCAAAGGCCAGGCGGTTGTGGCCGAAGCCTCGGGGAAAGTGCGGTTTGGCGAAAACAAGGGCCGCCGGGAAGTCGAGGTTCTAGGTGAGAATGATGAGATTCTAGGTGCATATCCAGTCCATTACGGATCGCGCTTGAAAATACGCGAAGGGGATATGGTTGAAATCGGCGATGCCCTGACCGAAGGCCCCCTCAACCCTCACGATATATTGAAGACCCAGGGTCTGCAGGCAGTGCAGAGATATATCCTACAGGAAGTCCAAAAGGTGTATAGGTCCCAAGGGGTTGACATCAGTGATAAGCATATCGAGATAATGATACGGCAGATGCTCAAGAAGGTCCGGATTGAAGACTCCGGGGATACCACCATGTTGCCCGGGGCATTTATCGATATATCCTTCTTCGAGGAAGAGAACCTTAAAGTCGTTCAAGAAGGCGGTCTGCCTGCGGTATGCTCACCCATGTTGCTTGGCATCACCAAAGCCTCACTGAATACGGATTCCTTCCTGTCGGCAGCGTCGTTCCAGGAGACCACGAAGGTACTGACGGAAGCGGCTATTAAGGGTAAAATTGATAATCTCATCGGCTTAAAGGAAAATGTTATTATCGGCAAACTGATCCCGGCGGGGACGGGTTATTCGATATACCGCGACATCAAGGTGGAAGAGAATCCCGAATATGCCGAGATTCAATAAAGTGAGATTCAAAAAATGCGTATGCAGCTAAAATCATTTGACTGCGGGAGGCCTTGGTGCTAAAATACTAAGGCGTGCGAAAAACTGAGTTATACCGTCATATGCCGCTTTCGTGTTCAAAGGGAGGTAGCAGATTGTTACTGGAGGAGATTGAGAACAGCAAGAAAGTTGTTGGCAGCAAGCAGGTTAGAAAGGCGGTTACCAAAGGCGCGGCCAGAGCAGTCTATCTGGCAAAGGATGCTGAACCTCACATTACCAAGCCGCTGCTCGATATTTGCCGTCAGCATGAGGTAAATGCGGGGATGATCAATACCATGAGTGAGTTAGGCCAGGCTTGCGGAATTGAGGTTGGTACAGCAGCCGTTGCATTGTTGAAAGAGTGAGCATTTTCAGGGAAGGAGGTGCAGAAATGCCAACGATTAACCAGCTGATTAGAAAGGGACGTCAAGAAGAAGAAAAGAAGTCTACCGCACCTGCCCTAAAAAGTTGTCCCCAAAAAAGAGGGGTGTGTACCCGTGTTTATACAACCACCCCCAAAAAACCGAACTCGGCACTGCGAAAGATCGCCAGGGTTAGGTTGACCAACCAGATTGAGGTGACTTCGTATATCCCGGGGATAGGACACAATTTGCAGGAGCATTCGGTAGTGCTGATCAGGGGTGGTAGGGTGAAAGACCTGCCTGGCGTAAGATACCATATTATAAGAGGCAGTCTGGATACTGCTGGTGTGCAGAAACGCAACCAGGGCAGATCGAAATATGGGACCAAGAGACCCAAGAAGAAGTAGAAGGGAGTCAAGTCATGCCAAGAAAAGGACCTGTTCCCAAGAGAGATGTCTTACCGGACCCCATCTATAACAGCAAGATATTTACCAAGTTGGTTAATCAAGTGATGTGGGACGGTAAAAAAAGTCTTGCGGAAAGAATCTGCTATGATGCTTTTGACCGGATTGAGCAGAGAACCGGGAAAAGCCCCATGCAGGTGTTTGAAGAGGCCATGAAAAATATAACCCCGGTGCTCGAGGTTAAAGCCCGCCGCGTCGGTGGAGCCAACTACCAGGTTCCAATTGAAGTTCGAGCGGACCGAAGGCAAACCCTGGCTATCCGTTGGTTGGTGGGGTATACCCGTAAGCGGGGCGAGAAGACTATGGCCGAGCGGTTGGCCGGCGAGATTATGGATGCTGCCAACAGTACCGGTGCATCAGTAAAGAAGAGAGAAGATACACACAAAATGGCTGATGCCAATAAAGCTTTTGCTCATTATCGCTGGTAAGAAGCGAGGAGAGATTCCATGGCCCACAGGATTGACCTTAGTTCTATCCGCAACATAGGCATCATGGCCCATATAGATGCTGGGAAGACCACCACAACCGAGAGAATGCTCTTCTATACTGGTAGGGTTCATCGGATGGGGGAAGTCGATAAAGGCACCGCTACCATGGATTGGATGACTCAGGAACAAGAACGGGGCATAACCATTACCTCGGCGGCTACCGCCTGCTATTGGCGGGATTACACCATAAATATTATCGATACGCCCGGCCATGTGGACTTCACAGCTGAGGTTGAACGGTCACTCAGGATACTCGACGGGGCAATTGGAATATTCTCCGCAGTCGAAGGTGTGCAGCCCCAATCAGAAACTGTGTGGAGGCAAGCAGACCGCTACGGGGTTCCAAGGATCGCGTTTGTTAACAAGATGGATCGGATTGGGGCCGATTTTGCAAGGGTCGTCAAAATGATCAACCAGCAACTGGGCAGTCATGCGGTAGTAATCCAGTTGCCACTGGGGAGCGAAGACTCATTCACTGGCATCATAGACGTCATCCAGTCGCGGGCCCATGTTTATGGAGAGGGTATTGGAGACAAATTCTTGGACCGGCCATTGGATGAAAAGGAATATATAGAAGCCGAAGCCTTCCGGGAGAAATTGATTGAAAAGCTCTCTGAAGTTGATGATACCATCCTTGAAAAATACCTGGAGGGCAATCGGATCTCCGCGGAAGACATCAAAAGTTCTTTGAGAAAACAAACCATAGCCAATTCATTAGTTCCGGTATTATGCGGTTCATCATTTAAGAACAAAGGTGTGCAAATGCTGCTGGATGCCGTGGTCGACTACTTGCCTTCGCCATTGGACATTCCACCTATAATCGGAACCGACTTGGAAACCGGACAGGAGGCAGCAGTTTCAGCAGATCTGGATGCGCCTTTTTGTGCCTTGGCTTTCAAGTTGGCGACTGATCCCTATGTCGGTAAATTGACCTATTTCCGCATCTATGCTGGACGTGTCCAGCTAGGAACCCAGGTAGTAAATACCCGCAAGAATAAAAAGGAACGCCTGACCAAGCTTTTACGTATGCATGCCAATCACCGCGAGGAAATACAAGAGGCATTGGCCGGAGATATACTGGCGGGAGTAGGCTTGAAAGATACAGTTACCGGTGAAACCCTTTGTTCCCCTGAAAAGCTAATAATTTTGGAGCCCATGGATTTCCCAGCGCCAGTCATAGATGTGGTAATCGAACCTAAGACCAAAGCGGACCAAGATCGCATAGGCGAAAGCCTGAGGCGTTTGGCGGAAGAAGACCCTACTTTCCAGACCGGTTACGATGAGGCCAGCGGCCAAACAATTATCTCGGGCATGGGGGAACTCCACCTGGAAATAATAATCGATCGCTTGCTGAGGGAATTCAAAGTCAATGCCAATGTAGGTAAACCCCAGGTCGCTTACAAAGAGACTGTTAGTACCAACGCTAAAGTTGAGGCCAGATTTGAAAGGCAAACGGGGGGACATGGGCAGTTTGCTCATGTAATATTGGCGGTGAAACCGTTGCCGGAGGGCTCTGGAAAGGTCTTTACAGACCAGACACCACTAAATATGTTCCCCAAGGAGTTTGTGGCAGCTACCGAGATAGGCGCCAGAGAATCCTTGCTGGCTGGCATACTGGCTGGGTATCCGGTAGATGACATAGAGGTGGTTCTATTAGGGGGATTCTACCATGAGGTGGATTCCTCAGAGCAGTCCTTCAAGGTAGCAGCTAATATGGCGATGAAGGAAGCCTTGAACAAGGGGCAGACAGTTTTACTGGAACCAATAATGAACATAGATATCATCTCTCCGGAAGAATATGTGGGGGATGTGATATCGGATTTGAATGCCCGCCGGGGAAGGGTCGTAAGTTTTGAAGAGAATTGGGGTAACCGGATTATCAAAGGACTGGTTCCTTTAGCCGAGACATTCGGGTATGCAACCAATTTGAGGTCATTAAGTCAGGGTCGGGCTACTTTTTCGATGGAATTGAAGAATTACGCTCCGGTGCCCGAATCCAAGAGCAAGGAAATCATCGGCAGAAGATATGGTTCATCTTTAAGAAGACAATTATAAGCTTAGAAAGGAAAGGTGAAGAGGAATGGCAAAAGCGAAATATGAAAGGACGAAACCGCATCTAAACATAGGTACAATAGGTCACGTAGACCACGGCAAGACCAGTTTAACGGCAGCGATAACCCTGGTGCTGTCAAAAACAGGCGGAGCGGTAGCGACCAGCTATGATTCAATAGACAAAGCCCCGGAAGAGAAAGAAAGAGGGATCACCATCAATACCTCCCACGTGGAATACCAGACCGAGAAGCGGCATTATGCCCACGTGGACTGCCCAGGTCACGCGGACTACATCAAGAACATGATTACCGGAGCGGCCCAGATGGACGGTTCAATCCTGGTAGTATCATCGGCAGACGGCCCCATGCCCCAGACCCGTGAACATATCCTCCTGTCCCGCCAGGTAGGGGTACATTACATGGTAGTATTCATGAACAAGATCGACCTGGTAGACGATGAAGAACTGCTGGAATTGGTGGAGATGGAGATCCGCGAATTGCTTAGCACTTATGAATTTCCCGGAGACGACATCCCGGTAGTGATGGGGTCAGCCACCAAAGTCCTGGCCTGCGGTTGTGGCGGCAGAGACTGTGAATGGTGCGGACGCATCTGGCAGTTGATGGATGCCGTCGACGAATACATCCCCGAACCGGAAAGAGCCACCGACAAACCTTTCTTGATGCCCATCGAAGACGTATTTACCATAACGGGTCGCGGCACCGTGGTGACCGGGCGAGTGGAGAGAGGCCAGATCAAAGTAGGGGAAGAAGTATCCATAGTAGGGATGAGAGATGAGATAAGGAAACACGTGGTAACCGGGGTAGAGATGTTCCGCAAGCTGTTGGACTATGCCCAGGCCGGGGACAACATCGGCACCCTGCTGAGAGGATTGGACCGCAAAGACGTAGAAAGAGGGATGGTACTGGCCAAGCCGGGGAGCATCAAACCCCTGACGGAATTCAGCGCCGAGGTCTATGTACTGACCAAGGAAGAGGGAGGGAGACACACCCCATTCTTCAGCGGATATCGCCCCCAGTTCTATTTTCGTACCACTGATGTGACTGGAGTCATCAAGCTTCCGGAGGGAGTAGAGATGGTAATGCCCGGCGACAATATCCAGATGGCGATCAGCCTGATAACCCCGATCGCGATAGAAGAGGGACTGAGATTCGCGATCCGGGAAGGAGGACGCACGGTAGGTTCCGGAGTTGTAACCGGTATCGAAGCCTGATCCCAGCATACAATACGGCCAAGACGAAACAAATTGACATGTAATCAGGCAATATGATAGATTATTGTAGTATTTTTGCACACAGGATGGGGGTAACGTGGTGAGGGTTGGAATTACATTGGCATGTACAGAGTGCAAACAGCGCAATTATAGAACTACCAAGGACAAGAAAAAGAACACAGAGAAGATGGAAGTTAGAAAGCATTGTAAATTCTGTAATGCTCACACCATTCACAAAGAGACCAAGTAAAGCAGGAGAGTGAACTAAATGGCCAAGGAAAGTGTTTCTCCTAGCAACACCGAAAACGCCAAAAACTGGCTTACGAGTGTAAGGGCATATTTTATCGGTACCTACAATGAGCTAAAAAAGGTGCACTGGCCGAATCGGGTGCAGTTGATTGCCTATACCGGCGTGGTCTTATTATCAGTTACCATCATTGCCATTATTCTATGGATCTTTGATAGTGGGCTTTCCTTTATGCTGAACTGGTTGACCGGGCTGGTTACCTAAGAGGAGATGGTTGAGATATCTACCGAACATAATATGAGTCCAGAAGAATATGGCAATACGGAAGATCCGGCTCTGGAAGAGGAGACTGCTATACCGGAAAGGAAGGGCGATTGGTATGTTGTCCATACCTATTCCGGTTATGAAAACAAGATCAAAGTGGACCTCACCAAGCGGGTCGAATCCATGAACATGCAGGACAAGATCTTCCAAGTTATCATACCCGAGGAACAGGAAGTCGAATATAAGGGTGGCAAGAAGAAGGTCACAACCCGTCGGGTTTTCCCAGGATATGTAATCGTAAACATGATCATGGATGAGGATTCGTGGTATGTCGTTCACCACACCCCCGGAGTTACTGGATTTGTCGGCAGCGGGACCAAACCAATCCCATTGATGGATGAAGAAATCAACAAGATCCTCACCCAAATGGGTTTGATGGGCAAAAAGCCGCGGATTATCAACCTGGAAGTAGGAGAGAACATAAGGGTCAACAGTGGACCGTTCGAGAACTTCGAAGGGGTGGTCAAAGAGGTACTCCAGGACCGGGGCAAGGTCAGGGTAAATATATCCATGTTCGGCAGAGAAACCCCTGTGGAGCTGGATTATGAACAAATAAACAAGATATAAGGAGGTGTGAAAGTGGCCAAAAAAGTGAAGGCCAAGGTAAAGCTGCAGATAGCGGCTGGCAAAGCTACGCCGGCTCCGCCAGTAGGCCCTGCCCTGGGACAACACGGGGTTAACATCATGGGTTTTTGCAAGGAATATAATGCCAAGACGGCCAATCAAACAGGCTATATTGTACCTGTAGAGATAACCATATATGAAGACCGTTCGTTCAGTTTTGAGATTAAGTCGCCCCCGGCTTCTGATCTACTAAAGAAAGCAGCCAATCTGGAAAAGGGTTCGGGCGACCCTAAAATCAAACAGGCCGGTAAGATTTCCCGGACCAAGTTGGTAGAGATAGCAGAGGCCAAGAAAACAGACTTAAATGCGGCCGACCTGGATGCCGCCGTCAGGATGATTGAGGGCACAGCCCGCAGTATGGGTCTGGATATAGTCGACTGAATTTGATTATGCACCAAGCATATAGGTGGGAGGAATAAGATCCGCTTAACCACAAGGAGGATTGTTTTATGAAAAGAGGAAAAGCCTACACGGAAGCGATTGCCAAGATAGACCGCCACAAATTATACGAGCCGACTGATGCTATCAAGTTGGTTAAGGAAACAGCGGCCGCGAAATTTGATGAAACCGTCGAAGCTCATGTAAAATTGGGTGTAGACCCGCGTCATGCTGACCAGCAGGTTAGAGGCACAGTGAGTTTGCCCCATGGAACTGGCAGGACTCTAAAAGTGTTGGTATTTGCCAAAGGAGAAAAATTAAAAGAAGCCGAACAAGCAGGAGCCGACTATGTAGGGGCCGAAGATCTGGCCGAAAAGATTCAGGGGGGGTGGTTCGACTTCGATGTGGCTGTTGCAACCCCCGATATGATGTCGGTGGTGGGCAGACTGGGAAAGATATTAGGTCCCAGAGGATTGATGCCTAATCCCAAAGCAGGCACCGTCACATTCGATATAGAACGCACCATTAAGGAACTTAAGGCCGGGCGGATCGAATTCCGGGTAGATAAAACCTCCATCGTTCATGTACCGATAGGTCGAGTCTCTTTTGATGAACAGAAACTCCAAGACAACCTCAACGCATTTGCCGAGGCGCTTATTAAAGCCAAACCGGCAGCCGCAAAAGGGCAATATATGCGTTCCGTCAATATATGTTCCACAATGGGGCCGGGCATCAAAGTCAATCCCTTGATATTGATGGCCACCAACAAATAGTAGCTCTTACTGAAACTGAAGATTAAAACTGAAGACAGCCGGTGGCTTGAGCCTTAATAATTATATTTGCCCGCTGAGGTTTATTTAGAATAGAAGCTGACATTCTTTAATGGGTTAGCATTTAGACCTCTGCGCGGCTAAGCGTTGGGGTCTTTTGATATTTTCGCTGGTTACCATTAGGCCATAGAAGCCAAGGATTAAGAAAAATAATGCCAAGGGGGTGAGACATGAATGGCGAATATTGAAGAGAAAAAACAGGTGGTCGAAGACATAAAACAGAAGCTGGATGGCACGATGCTGGTTATATGCACCGATTACCGCGGTCTAAATGTTGAGCAGATTACCCAGTTGAGGAACAGTCTGCGGATGCCCGGCGTTGAATACCGGGTATTGAAAAACACCATGTTTCGGTTCGCTTTGCAGCAATGTGGCTATGAGGATATCGCCGCTCAGGTAACCGGACCCAATGCGGTAATATTCAGTAATGACGATCCGGTAGGACCAGCCAAGACCATAACAGAATTTGCTCGCATCAACAAGCAACTGGAAATCAAGATGGGAATACTGGAAGGCAAACATCTGTCTGCCGAGGGGGTAAAGGCTCTGGCCAACCTGCCTTCTCGGGATGTGCTGCTGGGGCAGGTAGTAGGCACAATGCAGGCCCCCATAACTTCATTCGTAAGGGGCTTGAACGCCAACCTTACTGGTCTGGTAAGGGTTTTGGACGGTATTCGGGAGCAGCAACAGGCTGGCTAGAAACGGTGGGCCGGCAGCAGCAAGACAATAGTATTGAAATTAAGAAGGAATAGGGAGGTATTTAATCAATGAGTAAAGTACAGGAAGTAATCGAAATCGTCAAAGGTCTTACGGTACTGGAGCTTTCTGAGTTAGTCAAGGAATTGGAAGAGACCTTTGGTGTTAGTGCGGCTGCCCCGGTGGCTGTAGCTGCCGCTGCTGCTCCAGTGGCTGCTGCTCCGGCTGAAGAGCAGACTGAATTTGATGTCATTCTTACCGCTGCCGGAGATAAGAAGATCAACGTTATCAAAGTCGTCAGAGAGCTGACTGCTCTTGGGCTCAAAGAAGCCAAGGCTTTGGTTGACGAAGCACCCAAACCGGTCAAGGAGAAGGTAACCAAGGAAGAAGCTAATGACGTTAAGGCCAAGTTAGAGGAAGCTGGGGCCAGTGTAGAAATAAAGTAAACAATCATAATCGGAGGGTGTGCATTTTGGCACCCCCTTTTTTTTATGGAAAATTTAAGGCTTATACTATAATATGAGGTATAAAGCGGGAACGAAAGGGGACAATCACATTGAAAAAGCGCTTATTATGCCTCGCCTGCCTTATGACGCTAATGATCTGGGCATTACCCTGTCAGGCAGCTAGCCCAGTTGAGTGGCAACTGGAATGGATGGAAACCGGAGAGTTGAGGGAAACGGCCAGGATTCCAGGGTATGTTACTGAAGTCCCTGCTGGCAAGGAATGGAGCCGTGTCCAGGAGAATGATGACGTGGTTTATTATCGTAACGTTCAAGGCTGGTCCGAATATCAATCCTATGATGATGGATTACCCTTAATAATTAATGAAAACAAAAACATCCTGTACAGTTTAACCACAATAGAGACTGACCCCCAATTCCGTGGGGATTGGTTCCAACAAATTGCAGGGGCCAATGAACTACAATTAACTATTGAGGTGCCGGGTTTCATCGTTACCAGCACCGCTGACCAGCGGAATGATCTTCTTTCAAGCTGGTTTTTTGCCCAGGGGACAGACCTGGGCAGTGAGGGTCTTATTCTCAAAGTGGTGCGCGTTGACGGCTTGGTATTGGGGATGGGAATAGTAACTATAGGGATTATCCTGGCAGTGCTCATATTCTATAGACGACTAAAAAGAGCACAGCAGATAATCGCCGAGACGTTCGCTATGCCTCCGAAGGATGACAGTCAAACCGAGGAAGGCTCTAAATAACTGCCGATGAAAAGACGGATAAAATAAAGAGCAATTTTCTTGACTAGGCAAGATGGCTATGCTAAAATCAATAATTGCCATTATAGTGGTATAGAATGCTATAGGCTCGATATATATGTTTCTCTTAAAAGCGAGGTTTTAGGTTAGCCCCGCTTTTATAACGTTGGCTAATTATGCAAAGGGGTGGTTTGATGGCTCATGTTGAACAATATGGGAGTACTGAGAGGCTTACTTATTCTCAAATCAAAGAGGTAATAGAGCTGCCCAATCTAATTCAGATTCAACTAAGTTCGTATGAATGGTTTTTAAATGTGGGTTTGCGCCAAGCCTTGGAGGAAGTTTTTCCTATCAGCGATTTCAGCGGCAATTTGGAACTTGATTTTGTTGATTACAGTCGTGGTGAGCCTAAGTACTCGGTATTGGAATGTAAAGAAAGGGACGTTAGTTATCAAGCCCCTTTAAAACTGAAGGTCCGCTTAACGGACAAGGAAAATGGGGAAATCAAAGAATCCGAAGTTTACATGGGAGATCTTCCCCTAATGACCGAGAATGGAACATTTATTATTAACGGCGCCGAAAGGGTAGTTGTAAGCCAATTAGTAAAATCACCGGGAGTATATTTTAATGAGAAGCTTGATCTATCTGGCAACTCATTGTTCAGTGCCACGGTCATTCCCAATCGGGGTGCTTGGTTTGAGTTAGAAATGGACAGTGCGGGGATTATCTATACTCGAGTAGACAAAACCAGGAAAATCCCGGTTACAGTTTTGTTACGTGCCTTGGGTTATGAGACCAACGAGGACATTTTACGGCTTTACGATAATCATGAAGCAATTCAAAAGACTCTGGATAAAGACACCACCAACAACAAAAAGGAAGCTCTGATTGAGTTTTATCGCCGGCTCCGGCCGGGCGAGATGGCTACCGAGGATGCTGCTCAACAGCTGCTGAAGAACCTGTTCTTCGACCCCCGGCGTTACAACATGGCGGTGGTGGGTCGTTATAAGGTAAACAAAAAGCTTGGTTTGGAAATACCGGTGGAAACCCGCTATCTCACCATAGAAGATATAACCAGTACTATTGGTTTCATCTTGAAGCTGATTGATGGTGAAGGTAAAACGGATGTAATTGACCACTTGGGCAACCGCCGACTGCGCTCCATTGGAGAACTGTTGCAAAACCAATTCCGTACCGGACTGGTGCGTATGGAAAGGGTAGTGCGCGAGCGCATGAGTATTCATGATGTGGAGACGATCACACCACAGGTGCTGATCAATATACGGCCGATTACGGCTGCGGTCAAGGAATTCTTTGGCAGTTCCCAATTATCGCAATTTATGGATCAGACCAATCCTTTGGC
>LSQX01013797.1_pt1 | contig 12462 bp, 16 predicted proteins | sample 654561 | NCBI WGS metagenome assembly LSQX01 (sample SAMN04489861, study PRJNA283612) | anaerobic digester metagenome | isolation source: 4 biogas reactors fed with cattle manure at either 37C or 55C with and... | place: Denmark: Kongens Lyngby | collected 2014 | reverse complement strand
GTAGCGAAAACCAAGGGCAATTTTTCTTTGCCTGGGCTTTTAATTATTTTAATACTTTTAAATGCTTTTAGACATGCTGAAAGCCTTTGTTCACAATACTTTCAAGGGTTATATGACTACGTTTACCTACCAATATGACTACGTTTACCTACCAATATGACTACGTTTACCTACCAATATGACTACGTTTACCTACCATAAATCTACTTATTTTTTTTTGTAGATTTAACTACGTTTACCTTGCATTTAACTACATAATATTTTATATAGATTTATATTCAGAAATAAAAAAGTAGACTAATAACATGCGAGATCTAGTTGTAAAAGATAATGCTTTAATTAACGCAAGCTATAACCTAGATCTAGTTGAACAGCGACTTATTCTTTTAGCTATTGTTGAAGCAAGAGAAAGTGGTAAAGGCATTAATGCAAACAACCCTTTAGAAGTCCATGCAGAGAGCTATATCAATCAATTCAATGTTGCAAGACAGACTGCCTATCAAGCATTAAAGGATGCTTCAAAAGATTTATTTGCTAGACAATTTAGCTATCAAGAGATGAATAAACGAGGAAATATCGAAAACGTACTAAGCCGATGGGTTAGTGAGATTCGTTATGTTGACGCTGAAGCGACTGTTAAGTTAATTTTTGCACCTGCTATTGTTCCATTAATTACTAAACTCGAAGAACAGTTCACTAAGTATGAATTACAGCAAGTTAGTAATCTCAGTAGTGCTTATGCTGTACGTCTATATGAATTATTGATCGCATGGCGTAGCACTGGCCAAACTCCTGTTATAGAGCTTGAAGAGTTTAGAAAAAAAATTGGTGTGCTTGATGATGAGTACACAAGAATGGGGAACTTTAAAGACAGAGTCTTACATCTAGCTATGGCTCAAGTTAATGAGTTTACAGATATCACTGTTAAGTATGAGCAGCATAAAAAAGGACGTTCAATTTATGGCTTTTCATTCTCATTCAAGCAAAAGAAAAACGTTAACAAACCAAATCTAGAAGCTAGAGATCAAAACACCTTAGATATTTTCACCAAGTTAACAGATGCTCAGCGTCATTTATTTGCTAACAAGTTGTCAGAACTGCCTGAAATGAGTAAGTATTCTCAAGGCACCGAAAGCTATCCGCAATTTGCCGTACGAATTGCCGAAATGCTATTAGATGCTGAAAAATTTAAAGAACTATATCCATATCTAGTAAAGGTTGGCTTTCAAACAAAATAAAGATAATGTTCAGTAATATGCTCACTTGAACATCCTTGTACATGAACAGAGGGATTGTATTGAACACTACAAAATTTAGCGTTATGGACGCAAGTAAAGCCTTTAAAAAATCACGGACAACAATATATGAGGCTTTAAAAAATGGTGAATTATCAAGAGATAATGATGGTCTAATAGACTTATCTGAACTTATCAGAGTTTATGGCAACCCAGTCGGTGTTCAGTCCAGTACACGTACTGAACAAGTTCAGAAGGATGTACAGGTACACGTTCAATCTGAAGTCGAAAATCTATTAAAAGATCAGATTTCTTTACTAAAAAATCAGTTAGATTTAGCAAATCAAAGAGAAAAGTCTTTGATGCAACATATTGAAGATCTTACTCATAGAATTGAGTTTAAAGGCACCTTAGAACAGTCACAACAAGAAAATATTGATAAGCTAAATGAATCTACAAATTCAAATATAGCAACGGATCCTCGGTCACAGACTGACTCTAACTATGACGAATTGACTACTTCCGAGAGTAAACGGATCCATCTTCCTGAGCATGTTGAACCAGAACCTAAAAAACGTAGCTTATTTGGCCGAGTACTGAGTGCGGTATTCAATGAGGACTAAGCTCTCCAAGGAGCATTACGTATGAAAAAACTGAAAGAGATCCTACAAGGCATTGCATTTCTATTTATCGGGATTCCTATCATGATTATAGCCAGCATTATGGATCAACGAGCCTTTAAAAAGGAGAAGGATCAGCGCCAAAAAGCCCAAGAGCAAAGCAAGTGATTGTTCATCAAAACTTATTAAAACCGTGGAACATTGATCAGTAAGTAAGCGTGGAACATGAAAAATCATAAAAAAAGCCCATTCGAGGGTGAATGGGCTATAAAACTTGAATCAACAAATTGAATTATAACACAATTTCAAAAGCATTTCGTATAACGTGTATTATGTTAATTTTAGGAAAACTTAAACGAAATCACCAAAAACTATGAAAAAAAAATCAGCTTTTTTATATTATTTAGATGTTACAGCACCATTTTATTATTTTTATCTTGTACCCACTGTAATCGCATTAGTCATAGTCAGTTTTGATTTCTCATTTCAGGGCTTATTTCCGACCACAATTGACTCTTCGATTTCAAGCCAACATAAGTTTCTAAATGACTATTTTGCAATATGTAATTTTTTCGTGATTGGGCTTATTGTTATTAATTATTTAAGACACCCACTACCAGCCAAATATGTAAGACAAATACGTCAGCATTATGCAACATTAAATAAGAACCAGCAGTCTATCAATGGCTGGCTTGGCATTGTATTTTTCTGTTTTACTTTAGGCCTAATGAACCTGACTTGGTTTATTATTAATGATGAGCCTCTCCCACCATATAAAGAATGGCGCAAAGGCGATACTCTTACCTACTTAAACAGTTTCGCACATCCTTATATTTCTGCTATTGCTTTTAGTTTGCAATATGCCCTCATGGTATTCTTTACATTAATATTTATGAACATATTTGATAATCGTAAATATAGACAAAATTAATATGCTTAGTGCCATTTAACATAATGGCTGTTATACGCAATACACTTGTATATTAATATAAATATCAAACACTTAATAAAACCATAAAAATGTAAAAATGCCCAAAAAGCCGACTTTGAAACAAGTCGGCTTTTTTATGATCAGTTTTGGAATGTTTTGCCAATAATTTTGACTAAAAATTACGTTTTTCAACTTGAGTGATACAATTTTGTGATACATTATTGTATATACAAATTTGAATGTTTTTTATGAAACAGTATTTCGAATGGGATGAGGCAAAGAATCGAAAGAATCAGAAAAAACACGATGTCTCTTTCGAAACGGCAAGCCTTGTTTTTGATGATCCATTAAGGATCTCAATCCAAGACAGACATACCGATGGTGAAGAACGGTGGCAAACCATTGGAAAAGTAAAAGGCGTACTAATGCTCTTAGTAGCTCACACCATCTTTGATGAAGATGACTGTGAAATCATAAGAATTATTAGTGCAAGACAGGTAACAAAAGCGGAGCGAGATAAATATGAGCATGGTTAGACACTCACGCAAAGAACTGAATGAAAAATTCAGCGACAAGCAAGATGCTGAAATTGAACGCTTGCTTGCTAAAGGCACGGTTCCTGATGATCAGTTAGATCTATCAGATATTCCTGAAATTACCGATTGGAGCAATGCTGTACGTCATAATCAATTCTATCGCCCAGTGAAACAACAGACTTCCATTCGTTTAGATGCTGATGTACTTGCATGGTTTAAAGCTCAAGGCAAAGGCTATCAAACACGAATGAATGAAATTTTACGGGATGCCATGCTAAAAGAATTAAAAAATCATCAATAAAAATGGGAGCTTAGGCTCCCATTTTGACTGCGTATAACGTGTGTTATGTTAATTTTAGGAAATTTAAACATTTACCTTATAATTTAACTGTAGTTCATCCGCATTTTCCCCTCTAATGCCCCAGTTTTCTTTAGGGGTTTCAAATATAGTTATCTCAACATCATTTGAATCAATACCGCATAGATTGTTTATATTTTCGAATAGAGTCTTAATAAATGCTTTTTTAGTCTCTTTTGTTCGTCCATCGAACATGGAAATTTCAATAATTATATAAGATGTACTGCGGTCTGCTGGATATATAAAATTTTTGGATTCTAGTGGAATAAAACGTTGAAACCTTTTTTCTTCAGGGTATTTTAATTCTTTAACTAAAGCCTGATGGATAGCTTTACTTAAATTATCACGATGTAATTCTATAGTTTCATCTAAAGCATAAATTTTTATCTGAGACATTACTTTCTCTAAATTAAAACCCTAATTTTAGCTTAATCTCCCCTCGCATTTAAGATAATGGCTGTTATACGAAATGAAAAAACCTAGACTCTGGTCTAGGCTTAAAATTTAAAAAATATATAAAAATCAGTGTAATAAAATTATTCTTAGAGATTCGTATAACGTGTATTATGTTAATTGTAGAAATATTTAACGATAAATATGTTTCTCAGGATTAATACTAATTATCAAATGATCTTCAATATCACGAAATTTAGTTACTTGATAATCAGGTGTCTGCGGATTTTGTTTATCACGATTATCTCTTTTCACTCTGATAGCAGCATTGTTGTGACTTTCTAGAGCGATTTTGAATCTTTTTCCGTAATATTGGCAATTTTCAAAAGTACTAGCATCTCTTAGAAGATTTGTTAAATATAAAGCACCGTAGCTTTCATCTTGCGAGTATTCATTTAAAGAACATGAATATAAAATCAACTGCTGAGGTTTTGCCCTTTCAATTTGATTTTCATACAGTCTTCTAGCTTCTAATCTCGTCAACTTTAAAGAATCTCCAAATTTGTGAGACTCCATGCTCATTGAAGCTCTTGATTCAGTAAGAGTTTCTATTTCACTACGACAACAGTCATATATATTAATCTGCTTTTTGCATAAATTTTCTAATTCAGACTGTGCTATTAACTCTTTATCATTGTTTATTTGAACATAAGTTTGTTGACGCTTATGTCCTCCATGACCTGTAAAAAAAACCATCATGTAGTCATAGCCATGTAATTTATATATCGCTAATGCTAACTTAAGAGAGCTTAACTTAGGATTAATATGAACCTCAATTTCATCTGAGTTCCATGCCCCTCCAACAATATCTTTTAAAAAGACCTGAATATGATCTATATCTTTAGAAACACCAGTTAACAGAGGATCTTGGTTGGCAATAATTATTGCTTTTTTCTTCATCAGTGTTTCCCTAAACATTTATTAACAAGTGCTACAAACTTTTCATCATAACTATCAATATTTTCGTTAGGATCATTGAGTGGGTTATGCCAATTTTTATGATGTAGTCTAACCCATTCCTTCATATTAATATGCTGTTTTTGAATACATTCTAAATCATAGTCACAATATGTAGCCAAACGTGAAAGGTAATTAAAAACTAAATTACAAAATACATTATATCTCTGATATTTATCAATATCCTCACCTTCCTCAGCTTTCTTAACGTCCCATGTATCACAGAACTTCTTCGTTTCAAGATAAGGATATGAGATAGCTATCTTTAAGATATCATCGAGTTGTTTATCAAGAGTCTCTATTTCAGATTTCCTTTGATTTTCTTCCCTAATTTTTTTGTCTATATTATTTTTAATAAAAAATAAAATTACTGTCACTAGAACAGATAAAATAGTACCTAAAATAGCTGGCCATATTTTTGACCAATCAATTCCAGTAGCTACTTCAGCAACACAATTAACGTCCACAATTACTCTCTTATAAAGTCGTTTTAGAATTATACATTTTTAACTCTAATCATTGATATAACTAAAGTTTTATATAAATCTTACAGCCGATATAATATGCTGAAAATCTGTCATCTCGATTTTTTATCAATCAAATAAAAAAGATAAAAATTTAACAGTGGACCTGAGTTCGTATTTTTAGTATGATCCACACATTGTTTTTTCGGATCCTTATGTGAACTATCTCAGTTTTTTTAGTGGTGCTTTAGGTCTAGATCTTGGTTTAGAAAGAGCTGGTTTTAAGCCTTTGATGTATTGTGAATTTGATAAAAAGTGTCAGGAAACAATCAAGTTAAATCAGCCAAATGTTCCACTATTAGGTGATATTCGAAATTATTCAGCAAAAGATATTCTTAAAGAATTAAGTTTATCGGACAAAGATCAGATCGATTTAGTTGTAGGCGGACCACCATGCCAAGCATTTTCAACAGCTGGGGCTAGACGTTCATTTGAAGATGAACGAGGTAACGTATTTATTCACTATCTTCAATTAGCTACTGATCTAAAAGCTCGTTATATAGTGATAGAAAATGTGCGAGGACTATTATCAGCTGTTTACAAACCATCAGACCACGATGAGATTTCTCTAAAAGATGCAAAAGGCACGGCTCTAGAATACGTTGTTCAATTTCTGGAAACTAAAGGATATGGAGTTTCTTTCAATCTATATAATTCTGCCAATTATGGAGCACCTCAAATTCGTGAGCGTGTAGTAATTATTGCATCTGCCGATGGTTCTAAAGTCCCATATTTGAACCCAACTCATAGTCAAAATGGCGAATTTGGTCTTCAACCATGGAAAACTCTTAAAGAAGCGATTAGTAATCTAACTCCAGATCAAAATCAGGCTTGTGCTGTATTTCCTGAGAAGAGGCTGAAGTATTATCGCTTATTGAAATCTGGACAAAATTGGAGAAATCTGCCCGATGAACTTCAAAAAGAGGCTATGGGAAAATCATATTATTTAGGTGGTGGTAAAACAGGTTTTTTAAGACGTTTAGACTGGAATAAACCTAGCCCAACTCTTGTTACTAGCCCAACCATGCCAGCAACTGATCTTGCTCATCCCGAAGAAGATCGTCCATTGAGCGTGGCTGAATATGCTCGCATTCAACAATTCCCTGATCATTGGAAGTTTGCAGGTAAGTTAGTTGATCAATATAAACAAATTGGAAATGCAGTACCTGGTGACTTAGGTTATGCAATTGCACAAGCGATTATTAATCATGATCAAGGCAAGAATATACAGCCACCACAGGGTTTTCCTTTCTCTCGGTATAAGTTTACAACTGAAAAAGATTGGAAAAAGGCTTTTCAAAAGAAGTAATTAAGCTAGGTAGTCTCTTATAAATTGTAAGAATCCTTCTTCACTTAACTGATCACGAAATTCTTCTTCAGGAAAGTTCTCCCAATTTGTATTGGTCACTCTTTTTTTAGATGGTTTGGAATACGTTCTGAACCATTTTTCAATTGTAGTTCCCTGACGAATAGCTGAGGATGAAGAGTTTTCAGTATTATCTCTATTCTTGACTTGAACTGCTTCCCACAATTTAGTTGACTGATTGTATTTAATAAAATCAATCGCTCGAACAAAATCTCCTGCACACCAAACCCATCCATGTGGTTCAAGGACTTGGGCTATATATCGTTCCAGTAAAGCACCAACCAAATTCTCTGCTGACATAGATAATTGATGTTCAATTTTAATTTGCTCAGTTTGTTCTTTTGTAAACTTACAACATTGCTGAAGAATCACACTAACAGCATCATCAGGAATAGTTGTAGGTCTTGATAAAGTAAGTTTCTGATCTCTAGATCTCAGGTAACATTCATGTAAAGCATTTATGCCTTCATCAGAATCTAAATGGAGACTTTTACTTCTGCTAGAAAGTCGATCAGGATTATCTTTAAGAAAATTCAGTAAGACTTTGAATTTTGGATCGTACATTTATTCTAATCCATTGAAAATTCACTATCTTATGCCATGAGCTAAATAAAAACTATTTTATCCTTCATCTAATTCACCTCGCTTTTTTATATATTCCAAAGCTTTTTCAACCTCATTAGCCTTAGACTCTAAAACCAAGTTAAAATCTTTTAAATGTTTATATTTATTTAATTTTTTAACATAATTAGCCACAGTATTATTAGAACATCCTAAAAAACTTGCTATTTCCTTTTGATAAAGTCCATGATTTACATAAAGTTCATAAGCCAAAATTTGCTTTAAACCAATTGGACTATCAAAAAACTTCTTGTCGAACATGCTCACAAATAAACTGCAGAAAATATTTACACTATCATCCCATATATCAAAGGACTTAACATAAAATCTCTTATTCGAAATAGCATTGATAGTACTAACTAAAGCGTCAAGCGGTGTCGCAACAAGTCTTTTTTAGATTTTTTATTCTTTTTCATTTGGCTATCCTTATATTTCTTTAATAATTAGATAATTAGCTCCTTATTTATGAACAACTCTTTGAAACACATTATTGAATGTTTTGCAATAATTCCTTTAATTATTATTGGTTTAGGTGGGGTTTATTACTATTCATTTTATGACGCATTAGGTCTGAGTTGGATCTTTTCTCAAGGCTCTATCAGTACAATTTTACTCTCGTCTATTCCTTTATTCTTTAAAGCAGTAACTGGCTTAATTCTGGCTTGTACCATACATTTTATATTTTTTAAAAATTACGAATATTTTTTAGGAATCTTAATTATTCTAGGTGTGTTTTGCGGGTTGACGTTAGGAAGCCTCGTGATCTATGGTTTCAATTGGGCTAATTTTTTTCTTATTATTCATTCTTATTCGGTGATCGTCTTTACGTTTATATTGTCCATTATTTTATTTCTAGCCTTAGATTCTAATGGGGCAGAGCGCTTTATATATTTTGGTACTCTCTCTTTCTTACTAATATTTATTGAACCTATCGTAGGATCTCAGGGAAAAGATAAAGCTGAACAACTGCTATCTGGTAGTGGACAATTTTCAAAGGTTTCTTTTACCTCTGAAGGATTAAAAACAATCCCAACAACCCTTGAGGTAACAAAAAATGATAAAAAATATGATGAAGATATAGATTGGCGGATTCTTGATATGATTGGAGATAAAGTAATTATTATTGCATTAAATCATTCACAAAATATTAATGGAAAGAAAAAACAATTAGTTAGAATTGTTGATTATAAAAACATAGACAATATCTATTAATTATTTTCAATAAATAAAAAATTCACTGTTTCTGATCGGCTGGTACATCAAGGCCGATCTGAATTGTTGCATCAGCTCTTTAGTCAGTAGACGTGGCTGCTGGATCTGCATAATGAGAAGCTGTAGAAATTGTCCATGACTGAATACAGCCAGATTCTTCTCCACATAACGAGGGGCCAAGATCTTTAGCTTTTCCTGAAAAACCTGTACCCGAAGGTAGAAATCCTCAAAAGACTCTGCATCGTCAGCATCCCTGTGCTGATAATCCATTTTCTCCCAGTACGCATTTACCCATGCCTTACGGTCATTCAGATTGGTATTGGCACACTTACGCTCTGACAAGTAGCTGAACTCATGTAAATGCTCATCAACCTCTAATGAAAGGCCGTATTTTTCCAATATTGGCGCTGCGGTCTGCTGAGTCCGCAAATACTTCGACACGATCACATGATCGATTACAGGCAGTTTGGAGCATAAATCCTGAGCCTGTCTATGACCATGCTCACTTAAAGCAATTGAAGCATGAGAAAGCGTCTTTCCATTGATATTCGCTTCACTTTCAGCATGTCGAACCAGAAAAATAGCCATATTTAATTCCGTTGAAATGAATCCTATGAGATGGATCTGATCTGGAGATTAGTAATCCTGCAAATTGAGAATAGGAAAATCCTTCTCGCGCATCCGAGCATGTGCCATTTTTAACTGTTCAGGCTTAGCCATTGCCCGAAGCATCAGCAGCATTTCCAGACTTAAATTATCCACTGCGCCACTTTCTGTATGCGCTGGTTTTTCATCTTTCTGGGCCATTAAAACTTCCGTAATCAATGACGTTTTTTCATCCAGACTTTTAAACAATCTCAGCAGTTCTGCGAGCTGATTTGACGAGCTTGACTCACACTCATCCAGCAAACTTTTCACATAAGTCGATACACGCATTCCCTTGGCAGCCGCTCTCATTTCATACAAGAAATACTGCTCTTTGGACAGCCTGATCGTAACCCGATTATCATTACTCATTTCATTTTGATCTGTGACAAATACGTGACAATTATAAATATATAAAACAAATATTTATGTTTATATTTGTGACATTTGGCGTCATCTAAAAAATTAATGAAAGACAAGTAAAATTGATATAAGCCGTTGCTTTTAAATAAAAAATCGAAGATTTTTTAGCATCATGACTATGTGCGTATGGTGTATATCTAAAAATCGTCAAAAATCCTTCTTCAATTTAGAGCAGAATTTAGAGCGAAAAACAGCAAAAAGGGCGTATATATCAATTTACTACTGATTTACTATCAAAAAGTTATCAAAAGGATATCAATTGGGTATCAAAATCAGGAATTTACGACTGAAAACATATCAATTTGCAATCAAAGTACTAACAATTTACTATCAAAATGAATTATTCCACTGAAATCTACAGTCATGCTGCCAAAAATCAAATCTAAAGCCTTTATTCGCCTTCTCCCCCAGATTTTTGAACTCAGAGAACAGGGCTATTCTTATGAAGAAGTGACCGCAATTTTAGAAAAAGAATATGGACTGATTTTGAGCGTCAACCAGTTTTCGGTCTATCTGGCACGGTATAAAAATGCCACTACTTCTAAAGTAAAAAACCCAGTCGAAACATCTCCTGCTCCAAAGCCGCATCAGGAAAATAAAAAAGATGTATCCCACATTGAGAACACTATAAAAACTTATGGTTTTCTATCACCTGAACACAAAGCAGCAGTCCAAAAAGAGAACGAAGAAAATTTCCGTAAGTCCGATATGCGTATTGGTCTAGGACTAAAGCGCCCCTAAAAAGCCACCAGATCGCATAGAAGACATTATTTTAAAAAAGATCATAGAACTGTAGGAAAATTAAAAAATTGGCTTAAATCGCCAAATAAAGCCAAATAGGAGCATTCTTTTTTCTATTGTTGAAATATGAAATCGAAAGTCCTCACTACGATCTTTTGAGCAGAATAAAATTTATTGCTTATTCAGAGTTCTGTAACCCTTACAGTATAAGGCTTACAGCCTTATACAATGACATTTTCCGATATTTAATGGACATCGTTTTTTATGTCCGTGAATAAAAATATAAATATTAATAATCAATAGTTTGTTTAGCGAGTGTCTACGAGCGACACAACGAAAAGTCGCGTCTAGACTCCCTGAAAAACAGCTTTTTAGGCTGTGAAGCCTAAATGAGCGTAAATCACATATAAATATTTGCACCTAGATCGAGCGAAAGCGAGATTCAATAGAGTTTGAGCGAGTGAAACGAAGCGAAAACCAAGGGCAATTTTTCATGACTTGGGCTTTTAATTATTTTTAAATCTTTTAAATCTTTTACTTCCTCTGTAATCCTTATAGATAAAGGATTACAAAGTTTAAATATGACGGATTGACTACTGCTACACCTAAACAGATCCCGATCCCTGAACATATCGAAGCTACACCTAAAAAACGAGGTTTATTGGGTCGTTTAACGAAGGCTCTGTTTGAGGACTGATATCAACCTACGCTAAAGAAAACCGTGGAACATGAACAATCGAAAAAAAAAGCCCATTCGAGGGTGAATGGGCTATAAAACTTGAATCAACAAATTGAATTATAACTCATCGTCAGTTACTTGTCTTTTTGCATTGTAATCTGTTTTTCTAATTCAGCTATCCGTGCATTTGCATTAGTGAGTTGTGATTCCACATATTTGATCGAGCCTGATTTTTCGAGTAGCTGTTCATATTTGGCTTGCAAGGCGTTGTGGTCTTCTTTTGCCTTATCTGTACTAGCAAGAGCGACTTTCAGCTTGTCGGTGGTGTCATCAGTTTGTTTGACCTGTTCATCAAGTTTGATTTGCACCTGTTCCAGTTTTTCTGTGGTATCTGCAAGCTGCTTTTCCAGTTGTTGCACTGTTTCCGCATATCCGCCTTGTACTGCATCAATCCGTTCTTGCAATAGGGTTGCAATGACTTGTGACACGGTAACAAGTTCCGCATCTTTCAGAGTTTTTGCCGTAGTAACGGCTGCCGCCAGTTGCTCTTCAAGGATCTCTTTGCGGTATTTATTGATAGTGGTCTTTGATCCGCTACCAAGAACCGCAAGGATATTATCGTTAGTTGGGTTTGAGCCTTGTGCTGCAAGGGATTCGATGGCTTTTGCCACATCTGATTTAGTGATTGCCATGGGTTTATTTCCTATTGTGTACTGTACTGTATCGTATTTTAGTACATTACAATACAGTACACAATCGATATTTTTTATGAATTATGACTAGCTAAAACTCTCTGCAGCTGTTCGCTAATGTTTTCCAATTTAGCAAAAGCCGATAGAAGATGATTTTTATTAGATTAATTAAACAATAACAAGTATTTATTAGCGAGTGTCTACGAGCGCCACAACAAAAATTCGCGCCCAGACTCTCTGAAAAACAGCTTTTTAGGCTGAGAAGCCTAAATAAGCGTAAATTATATGCAGATATTTGCACCTAGACCGAGCGGAGCGAGCAAAAAAAGCTCTATGAGCGAAGCGAATTCATCGTGCTTTTGCTTTTTATTAAAGTCACAACGAGATGAGCCAAAAAATTGCCCCGACGAATCGAGCGAAAGCGAGATTCAATAGAGTTTGAGCGTAGCGAAAACCAAGGGCAATTTTT
>LSQX01004305.1_pt1 | contig 12462 bp, 8 predicted proteins | sample 654561 | NCBI WGS metagenome assembly LSQX01 (sample SAMN04489861, study PRJNA283612) | anaerobic digester metagenome | isolation source: 4 biogas reactors fed with cattle manure at either 37C or 55C with and... | place: Denmark: Kongens Lyngby | collected 2014 | reverse complement strand
AGCTAATCCCTCCAAAATACTTTTACAACAGATTTTAATGCTGACCTGTACAATTTGCAAATTGTTTTCAAATTATTACGGCTTGCTTTATTAAAAATGGACTCCTGTAGTCTGACGATCTATGAGGAGATTGGCACTTTTTAATCTGACAACCTACAACACGGGCAGATATAGAGCTGCATTCATTTCACTAACGGGGGAAATGCTTGTTAAGAAAAGCAAAGAGGGCATTGAGCCCTCTCGCTCTTGGACGTATACTTCACCCTTCTCTAATCATCTGAAAGAAGCCGTTTCTCACCAGTAATTTTTTGTATAGGGCCAATATCCTGTGTCACTTCAATTACTCCCAGGTATTCGCCTTTTTCGTTTCTCACAGCAAAATACCTGATATAAACATATTTTTCGCCCATCCTGATCCAAAAATCCTCATGATCTTTTCGTCCTGATTTCAAGTCTTCCACAATCTTTTCCACGATGTGCACACTGGCCGGCGGATGACAGTTTTGCACATGTCTTCCAATTATTGTCTTCGGGCGTGCAAAAATTCTTTCCTTCCCTTGTGTGAAATATTTTACAGCACCGTCCTTATCCACAAAAGTAATATCAAGCGGCAGAGTATTGAGCATCGCATTTATTTCGCCCGGAGTAAGACATCCTGCGTCAAATTCAACACAGCCCCGGTCTGATGAAGGTCGAATCCCTTCTTTTTGCGCCTTTTCTGCGATATTCGTCCGTACAGGTTCCCATTCATCTTCAGGTGTTATCAGGCAATATCCAATTTCATTACCCGCCCTAACTATTTCGATCCATTCATCCTCTGTCAGAGTATCTAAAGCCATTGGGAAAAGAATGTTTTCCTCTTTAAAAATCATCTCTATAACCTTATTTACCGCTTCTTCCGCTTTCTCCAAGAATATATCTCTGTTTTCAACAGAATCTGAAAGAATACTGTTTACTTCTTTAATACCTGCCCGGATTTCATCATCCACACCCCACATTACCTTAGGCGGTGCGGTTATGCCGTACTTCTCCAGGTACGGAAATAACAGGTTCTCTTTTCGTGAATAATGTCTGTCTATTTCCCATAGCCTCTGAAACCCATCTTTCAGCTTCTTCAAGCTTTCAGTTGTGTCGCCGCTTTTATAAAGCTCTAACTGCTGTTTGATTTCACTGTTGATAAGTTTTTCTATTTCAGCATTTTCAAGCTTAAAAGTATGGATGGGATGCCCCGGCACTTCTTCGGGATTCTGCTGCCTGTGTATTTCTTCAATAGAGCCTTTAAAAACGGCAGCGTGCACATCACAAAGCCTTTGTATTTCTTCCACCGGCATACCTTCCATAATCAGCGCCTGTTCCATTTCAGTTATCTCCGCGACTGATATTCCTTTAATCAGCTCTTCAAATCTCGGTTTTATTTCTTCGACACTTTTACCATTGTGCAATTCTTTTATTAATTCCTTTAAGACTTTTTGCCTGTACTCACGGTTGTTTATTACTTCACTCATAACGCCATCTCCTTTTCAAAGGTCTTTAAGGGTCCAATTTATCATGTTTAGTTACAGAACCCTTTGTCAATATTTGTACCACATTTTTTATCCTTTACATCATGATTTTCCAATATCTATTCTGTCAACTATAACCTATCTTATTCCAGACAAAATGCCTTAGCATGCTTTAGTTAAATACTTATTTAGTTATATAAAATTTGACTTTATATAGGCATATTAGGGTGAGTCCTGCCTTTGGCATTTGAAATACTCCCTTTATATCTTATTTAGAAGGCCTATTAACTAATATACTGACGGTTGACTTTATAATCTTGTTTGAATTTCGTGATATCCAAGCGGTGAGATTATTGGGAAAAACGTAAAAAATCAGGGCAATTACTTTCGCAGAAAGCGTTTTTTTATCAAGTTAAAGGATTGAGTGGCTATCCTTTGAAGTGTGATGGATGCTTCTCTCATTTTTTCACATGATGAGCAGTAATTATTGTATAACTATACGAATTCACAGTTATCCTCAAACCGTCAACTTCACAATACCAGTTTTTCCCTTGCCGGAATATGTTGCAGTTGTTGTTCTGTATCTTATTTTTACAATATTCTATTACGTCATCCGTTGTAATCTTGAGATTCCGTTTAATTCTATCAGCTCCCATTTCTGTTGTATGAAGCTTATCAATATTAGATAAAAATGCATCTTTGCTTGCAGATTCTTCGCAATCAATCTTATTTTTCATATATATCAACCCTTCAACTCTTGTAATAGCAAAAACTCAGTGGTGTCAATAACACGAAAAAAGTGAAATGAAAACTGGTATGTTACAGCAAGATAAACCCTTGTTGTGTTCCCATGAACACAACAAGGGTTTAAGCTCAGCGGAAATATTAATAAGAACTAATTATATGAAAACCTTTTTTTATTAATCAAACTTTGAAATCTTATATTTTAAACCTTGAAACACTCTCTGTCAGGCTTTCGGAACTCTGCTTAGTCGCATTCATCAATTCCAGAACCCTGGCTGCTCTCTCGGCAACATCTAAAGCTTTCTGGGAGATAATTTGCGTTCCCTGTGCTCCCTCGTTGTTGGAAATAGCCAGTTCATTTATAGATTTTACCATGCTTTGTATTGCAGAAAGCAATTCATCGCAAGTTGTTGAAAAATCGGTAACAAGATCATTAAATGCTGCCGCGTCATTGTAATATTGTTCTCCGATACTTACCATGGTTTTGTAATCGCTGATAACTTGTGTGCCAATGAAATTCAAAACTTTTTCCGAGCCTAAAGCAAGATCCTCCACTGACTCTATAACTTCCATTGTAACGTTTTGAATTTTATTCGCAGCATGCCTGGAATTCTCCGCAAGCTTCCGTATTTCATCGGCCACTACAGCAAAGCCTTTTCCTGCCGCTCCGGCTCTTGCGGCCTCAATTGAAGCATTAAGTGAAAGTAAATTTGTTTGTTCGGTAATCTGAAGTATGGATTCTGTGAGGACATCAATGTTTTTAACGGCTTTGGATTTTTCAAGTGCCTTTTTCATCTCTAAATCTATATCATCACGTATTTTATTTGCAGCATTTTGGGAAATAGCAGCATTTTCTCTTAATTCCTGAGCACGTTTACTTATACTGTTGGCTGCTTTTGCACCGTTTTGGGCTTTTTCCGCAATATTCCTGATCGCATTTTCAATTTCCTGTGACGTAGCATTCATTTCTTCGGTAGAGGCTGCTGTTTCCTCTGAAGCAGCAGACATTTGCTGGGTGGTGACAGATACATCCTTGATTCCCTCTGATAATTCAGCTAAATTCTCTGATGATACAAGGATAGTATTCTCGACATTTGCACTCTCATTAATGACATCATTAATGAGATTTCTTATGGATTTAGACATAACATTGACCGATTTTATTAGAATGCCAAATTCATCTTTCCTGTTCGCAAAATGTTCAGGTAGGTCTTTTGTAAAATCAGCCTCAGCTAATGTATTAAGATGATCGGCCGCAATTTTGACCGGTTTTGATATACGGTTTGCCAAAAGTACTGATACTACCACCACTATGACTGCCACTAAGGCAATTAATATAACTGAAACAAGCATTGCCATGTTGACCTGTTTATAAACTTCATTTTCAGGTGCTGTCACTATTACCTTCCAGCCTGTAGACGGAACAGTTGCAAATGCTGCAACCATCTCCACCTTTCCACCTTCAAAGTCATCTTCCATGTAATTTATAAAACCGCTGTCATTAACTAATACACCCTCATCGAAGGCTTTTATTTTACTATCGTCTGTTGTAAATTGCTTATAATTCTTCCCAATCCTTTGCCATTCCCTGTGAAATATTAAATTCCCTGTGGGTGACATCAAATAAGCAAATCCAGATTCTGCAATTTTTACAGTTCCAATGTTGTTTTCCAACGACTTAACAACAACATCGCTCTGTATTATACCTAAAAAATTATCTGATTTATCAAGAAGTGGCACCACTACGGCGATTATTCTGGAGCCTGTCCTTTCGCTGTCCATTATATCACTTACTACAGGTTTTTTTGTTTCCTTTGCAATAATAAAATATTCTTGATTTGCAATATTAGGCCGTTTACTGTAATTATCAACTATACAATTTCCGGAATTATCTGCAACTAACGACGTTTCGACTTCATAATCAGATTGCTTGATTATCTTCAGGATATCCATTATTTCTTTCATTTCCATGTTGTTAAAATCAGGATAGGCTTTATATAACTCAACAAGCTGCATCATCTTGGAATTAACCCATGAATCTATTATCATCGCATTCGTGTTCGCAATCTCTATTTCCTGATTTCTTGTATTCTCAGTAATATCCGTAATATACTGTGATAATTGAAAAGACGCAAGCGCGAGAAGGGGAATAAGAGCAACCAATAAAAGAATCAGTGTTAGTCTGAATTTCAAGGAATTAAAGAATATCAAAATAACCCCCCCAAAAAACAACTATCTGGTGCATACATTACTATGCACTCTATATAATTTATACCCCTTTCCGAGCAAGTTAATCGCTTTCATTTTTGCTTGTTTTCCCGAACCTCATCCATTCCGGCAGCAGAAGCCTAAAGTGGCCCTTTTCACGGATAGCAAGGATTACACTTTGGAGTAAAATGAAGAAGCATAGCATAAGACCGGTTGTAATGCTTTGATAATATGGCTTAGTAAGACCCGAAGCAATCACAATATTGGTAATGGTCTTTAAAGAAAGCATTCCGAAAAGCGTACCAATTACATTTCCAACCCCGCCGGTTAATAATGTACCGCCGATAATATTGGATGCAATTGCTTGCATTTCCGCCTGCGCAGCATTGGCAGCATCCCCTGCTCCCGTATGCAGCAGATAAACATAGCCACTAATTCCGGATAACAATCCGGCGAATAAATAGGCATAGAATTTTGTGCGTTTAACATTAATACCGAGCGTTAACGCACTATGGCTGCTTCCACCTACAGCGTAGAGATTGCGGCCGAATCGTGTCCATTTCAGAATCACCGCTATAACTAATACTATAGTTATAGCTACTAACACTCCAGGTTCAATTTGGGCGGGAATAAAATTACCTGTCTTTCCATAATAACCTATACCCGGTAATGTGATTCGTGCCTGTTTAAGTTTGAGAAATGCTTCATGTGCCGCTGTGCGCGGTGCAATGCTGACTATTGTTATCATCCCTCTTGCAAAGAACATACCTGCTAAAGTGACAATGAATGGCTGTATTTCCAAATAAGATACTAATATTCCATGAACCAGCCCGAAAGCTAATCCTATACCTAAAGCTATAAATAATGAACCTAACACAGTGCCGCCATGATCTTCAAGATAAACAACGCAGACCATAGTCACAAGAGCAGTTATTCCGCCGCCAGAAATATCTATTCCACCTGATATCATAACCATCGTCAGCCCACAGGCAATTATAAGCAGGTACGCGTTGTTATTGAAAAGATCAAGAAACTGCTGGGGATTCAAAAACCCGCCGCCCCAGGCAATCATTGCAATGACATACATACAAATGAAGGTACAAACTGTTATTGTCATAAGTAAATTGGTGTTGGAAATAGGCTCCCTGCGTAACAAACTATTATTTTTTTTCATAGTATCCTTTCCCCATTACTCCGTCGGTTTTTCGCACAATTGAAAAGAATAATCTTAAGCAATTGGCGAATTAGTTACGATGATGATTATATAAACAATTTGTAAGGCCACTAAATGCTGTTTAAGAAGCCTTCATTGGAATATTCGTTCCGACCTGTTTTTTAAACAGTTTTTTATAAAGATTAATTGCAAATTCTTTTACAACGGGCGAACTAATCATAACGATAACTATAATAACAATTGCCTTATAGGCTTTTACCGCCGCCGAAGGAACCTTCATTGCGTAAAGAGTAACTGTCAGAGCCTGAATAATGTACGCCCCAATTACTGAACCATACAAATTGAATTTCCCGCCGCTGAGAGCAGTTCCCCCAATAGCAACTGTCAAAATAACATCCATTTCCGCATCCAAAAGCAGAGTTTCATGGTTGATAAGCCCTATTCGGCATACAGTAATACAGCCCGCAGTTGCAACGCAAATTCCCGATATCATAAACGCTATAAGTTTTATCAAAATAGGATTGATTCCGTTTAGATGTGCGGTTTCTTCATTTATTCCAACCACTTGCGTGTATAATCCAAGATTGGTAAACCTTAAAACAAGTGAAATCAAAATCAGGAACATAACCATGATAATGATCGGACTTGGTATGGGAATTCCCGGTATAAAACCTCCGATACTGGACAGCAGCGGGCTTGAAACAGTGGGTGTAGCCCCGCCGTTTATCCAATAAGCGATAGAACGCCCCGCGGAAAACAATATTAACGTTGCAATCATCGGTTGAATTTTGAATATCGCAACCAGTATTCCGTTAAATGTGCTGAAAAGAACGGTAACTAAACAACTGAACAAAAATGCAAGAATAATTACCGGTACTGTAATTTCATTTGAACGAAGCACACTGACAAATACACTGCCTGCTATTGCAGCTACTGCCGCAACACTTATATCCTGTCCTTTACACGATGATGTTATCAGCGTCATGCCTATTGATATAATAGCAACTGCTGACGCACCGTTTAAAATGCTGATCAGATTCCCCGAAAGAACACGGTTCCCCTGGTTGTTTGTTACAATGCTTACAGAAAAAAATTCAACATCCCTGATTAAGTTAAAAACAACAAGTAATAAAAGCGAAAACAACGGTATAACCAGTTGAGATCTTGTAAATTTCTTTAAACCATTACCCATTTTGTACCGCCTCCCCCGCTATCATATGCATAATGTTATCCTGGGTCATATCCTCGCCTTTCAATTGACCAACTACTTTACGATCGCGCATAACAATAAGCCGCGAACAAGTGCGAAGCATTTCCTCTATTTCGGATGAAATGAATGTAATACTTACACCGTCCTCGGCCAGCTTGAGTATAAGTTTTTGTATCTCGACTTTTGTCCCGACATCAATGCCGCGCGTTGGTTCATCCAGGATAAGATATTGCGGATTTGTGAGCAACCAGCGTGCTAATATTACCTTTTGCTGATTCCCACCTGAAAGCGATTTTATTGGTGTATCCATTGAAGCGGTTTTTATTCCTAATAATTTTATGTACTCATCTGCAAAAGCTTCGGCCTCGGCCCTTGAAAACGGCCTGAAAAAGCCTTTCATTACTTGCAGGGCGAGTATTATATTTTCACGTACAGACAAATCCTCGACAATACCGTCTCGCTTTCTGTCTTCAGGTAAATATCCGATACCATGCATCATAGCATCTTTAGGTTTTTTAATTTTAACGTCCGCCCCGTTTATCTTAATTCTACCGTCAGTGATTTTATCAGCGGCAAAAACAGCGCGTACACTCTCGCTTCGGCCAGAACCAAGCAGTCCGGTAAATCCGTTTACTTCTCCCTTTGATATTTTAAAATCAAATGCATTAGGACAGTTAGTACTGGATAATCCAACCGCTTCGTAAATCGGCAGGACATCTGACTTTTCATCTGATATCTTTCGCTTCTGCAGTGTTGAAACATCCTCAAGGTCTTTACCCATCATCATTGAAATGAGCTGCACACGCGGCAAATCTTTTACTTCATACTCCCCTATCAGTTCACCGTTACGCAGAACAGTTACCATATCGCTTATCTCATACATCTGGTCAAGAAAGTGTGTTATAAAAATTATACCTACACCGCGTGACTTCAATTCGCGCATCAGAGAGAAAAGTTTTTCAACTTCTTGCTCATCCAACGAGGAAGTCGGCTCGTCGAAGATAAGAACTTTGCAGTCCATATCAACGGCACGGGCAATAGCCACCATCTGTTGCACGGCTATCGAGCAAGTACCAAGCTGTTGAGTGGCTCTTGCGGGGATATTTAATTTTTTAAGTATCTCCGCTGTTTTCTTTTTCATAGAGCGCCAGTTTACCAAACTGTAATTGCCGCGCCCTATAAACATATTCTCGGCAACAGTAAGGTTAGGACAAAGAGTTATCTCCTGGTAAACCGTACTGATGCCAAGATTCTGAGCCTCGTAAGGCGATCTTACATTAATTTCTTTTAAACCGCTGTTTAAATTTAAAAATATTTGACCTGAATCTTTCGGGTATACCCCTGTCAAAACCTTTATCAATGTAGACTTTCCGGCTCCATTTTCACCCATCAGTGCGTGAATCTCACCTTTTCTAAGAGTAAAATCTACATTTTGCAGAGCGCGAACACCCGGGAATGACTTGTTTATATTCCTCATTGATAAGACAACGTTGTTTTGCATTGCTACCATCCTTAAGCCTTTTTTAAACAGCGATGCAAGTATGCGGAAATTACCGCATACTTGACATCGAATAAACTTACATTAATTTTTTAATCAACAGGCGAATCAATATTTGTTATTAATCGCCAAGGCCATATTTGTCTATATCTTCTTGTGTAATAGTCCTTGCATCAAAGTATGTTTCATCATTAATAACGATCTTTTCAGGTAATGTCTTGCCTGCTTCAAGATCCTTTATCATTTCATCGATTTTATCAGCCTGGAAGGGGCTACACTGAACATCTAAGTTCCAGTTGCCCGCAAGCAATTCTCTGAGAGCCCACTTATTGCAGTCAAAGCCAATTATAATTACTTCTTTGTCAACACCGTGGGTGATTCCTGCTTCATCCAATGCCGCAACTGCACCCTTAGCCATACCGTCATTCTCAGCATAGACAACATTGAATTTTTCTCCTGAATTGATTACAGATTCTACAATCTGTTTAGCTGTTGCTTCGTCCCAGGTAGCGGTCTGCTGAATAACGCAGTTCATAGTACCCTTTGCAAATTCATCATCTAAAGGTGTTGTACGGCCAATCTGAGCATCGCTTCCCATTGCGCCTTGGATATGTACAACATTGTATTCAGGAAGCTCTTGTTCTTTCAGCCACTGAACAGCCATTCTCCCCTGTGCCGCCATGTCAGAAACAACGGCAGCTTCAAACAAGCTCTCGTCAACGTTCATCATACGGTCAAAAAGGAATACTTTAATGCCAGCATTCTTTGCGTTTTCAAGAACATTGGTCCACCCATCCGTTGCAGCCGCTGAGATAAGGAGATAGTCCACACCATCAGTAATAAACTGCTGAGCAGCGTTCAATTGCTCATCGTTCTTAAGGCTGTAGAAGGTCGAGGCCTTGTATCCGTTTGCTTCATTGAATACTCTTTCAAAGTCTGCTACGTTTGCAGCACGGTATCCGGACTCGGAAGGCGGATTGTTAACAATACCAATTTTGATAACACCGGAAGATGTTCCAGTTGTTTGTCCCGATGCTGGAGGTGTTGCAACACATGCTGCTAATCCTAACGTTAACACAGCGATCATGATTAAAGCTAAGATTTTTTTCATTGTCTATTCCCCTTTCATTACTTCTTTTGTGCAGATCGTATAACTTTTGAATAAAAAAAACAAGATTTCCGTATGAAGTGCATAAGATTTTCAACAAATTCATTTAAAAAACAAACAATTCACTTCTAAACATTCGTTTATGCCCCTTATTTTTTATTATGTACCATTTATTGCCATACGACCATCATAAAATTTCAAACATTTATAGTAAAAAAACTAACCTCAAAATTTCCTGCTGTCAATTATTTCCCGAGTGATTTTATCAGTTCGATATTTTGGGGCAATAGACCGGTATATGATATTCACTGTTTTGCACCTTTTCGATAATCGCTTGGTGTGCAGCCCGCAATTTTTTTAAACACAAAACTAAAGTAACGTGAATCCTTATACCCGACTTCTGACGCGATTTCAAATAAAAGTTTATCTGTTTGACGGAGCATACGTTTTGCTTCGTCAATTCGTTTAAGGGTGAGATAATCTATTAGCGTTTGTCCAACTTCCTGACTAAATATCGCTGATAGGTAGTTTGGACTTATATTCACTTCTTTGGCAACTCTATCAAGTGAAATCGACGCGTCTGAAAAATTCTTATCAATGAAATCCATAGCCTGTCTTAAAATATCGCGCTGCTGCTTTATGCTTTCAAGATCGCGTAATTCGATTGTTTGCTTAATAACTTGATGCACATATCGGCTTGCTGCGTCAATAGTCGATATACTATCATCCGGCCGAAACTCCGGTGACCACAAGATGTCAATACTGCATCCTATTGAATCTAAGTATTTTATAGCCGCAAAGTAAATAGACATTGTCAGGTACCTGCAAAATATGGGAAGCGAAGCAAATTCCTCCCCAACATTTTGCAGTATTTGATCTATAAAGTCATCAGTTTCTTTTATAGTTCCACTGCTTAAAAACTTCCTTACATGTTCCAGATCAATTTCCTTATTGCCTGCGTCTATTTGCGAGCGGCTGTTTTCCCGCAAATTCATTATACTGGTTTCTGAAAGAATATGCTCCTGTGGACACAAATAGCGGTAAGACAATATACGGCTGGCCTCAGCAAAACAGTTTGGAATAGCACTAAGCCGTGATACCGGCGTACCGCACGCAATATACCAATTTACATCTTGACCGGCTATGGCACAACGGTTTTTGATATTTTCTATACAACTGTTTGTATTACGCTCAATATTGCTTTCTGAGCCCTTAACTAAAATAGCATATGTTGTAATATTCCATCTGAAAAAAATCAGTTTGGGGTGATCTATGAAATACTTGGTAACATTGCTCTGTACCGCCGCAAGATTCTCAGTGTAGCTTTCCGGCACGCTTCCGTCGTATTCAGCACTGCTGAGAGAAAAAAGTACAATATTATAGAACGGAGCGATAATATCGATGTTCAGGTTCTTTGCAGTTTCGCAGATTTCTGAAACACTCAAACCACCAGTAACAATTTGTTCAAAAAATCTTCTGCGTGAAAAATTTTCGTATTCCTGAGCTTCTAATTTAAAATTCTCTATGTATTGCTGCTGATATCGCTCTTCCTGCATTTTCTCACGCATTTCAATCAGCATTTCTACCAATTTATCCTTAATTATTGGCTTAAGCAGATACTGCTCTACGCCCAGGTGTATAGCCTGCTGTGCATATGAAAAATCATCATATCCGCTAATTATAACAATTTTTGTCTTAGGAAGTTCTTTACGCACCAGTTTAATTAACGACAATCCATCCATAAATGGCATTTTGATATCTGTAATAAGAAGATCGGGCTGAATTTTGCGAATCATGGGAAGCGCAAGTTCACCGTCGGAAGCGTCGCCAGTATAATGAAAGCCATACTGTTCCCATAGAACATTCTCACGTATACCTTCGCGAACCACTTTCTCATCTTCGACAAGAAAAACCTTAAACATGCTGGTTCTTCCCTTCTGATGAATGCCTGTACTCATCATAGAATGCATTAAAAGATCAATAATATCATAATAGAAACTTATTAATACTATTTATGATATAGACTATAATTCCATATTGTAGAAACCTATGTTACATACATATAAATAATAGCACCTTAAATGCCAAATTGCAACAATATCTGTGCGTTAGGCGTGAGGGTTTGGAACAAAAAATTTCATTAAATCGTCATATAAGGGTAGATTAAGTTTTAGTGTTTGCGTCGTAATGTTGCAACTTTGAAAAAAGTTTGACGCAGGTATGAAACACAATGTTGTAATTCTGTATTCAGGAAGAATCGTAAGGCACAATACAAAGGAGAATTTGTAATGAAAAGAAAATTTGCGGTTATACTTTTACTTTTTGCATTGATATTAACATCGTCGGCCTGCGCGGTCTTGCAGCCGAACGAACGAAATATCAGTGATATTGAAAAACAGGATACCAACGGCGCCGCTCAGGATGAAGACGATGATGGAGATAAGGATACAGATAAAGGTGCGCAGAACAGTGAGACCGATGATAAAAACGATGTGCTTGAGGAAGACTCCGAGGAGTATATCAAAAGCATAATTGAAGACAGAGCCGCCAATGTTCTGACTGCAATTAAAAACTATGACGTGGAGAAGCTTGCCGATGCGGTACATCCCGATAAGGGAGTCCGCATCTCACCATACGGATATGTTGATGTTGACAATGATCTTGTGTTTCCTGCAGAGGAAGTGAAAAACCTTGCTAACGACTCAAAGACATACCTTTGGGGATATTACGATGGTTCCGGTGAGCCTATAACACTTAAATTCTCCGACTATTACAAGAGATTCATCTATGATGCGGACTTCTTAAACGCTGAACAAGTAGGCTACAACAAAGTACTGGGCCATGGTAACACTCTGAACAACAGCTTCGACGTTTACAAAAATTCGATCATTGTCGAATATTACTTTTCCGGTTTTGATCCCCAGTACGAAGGTATTGACTGGAGGAGCCTCAGGCTCGTGTTTGAAAAGAAGGATGATACCTGGTATCTTGTTGGAATCATTCATGATGAGTGGACAA
>LSQX01281619.1_pt1 | contig 12463 bp, 11 predicted proteins | sample 654561 | NCBI WGS metagenome assembly LSQX01 (sample SAMN04489861, study PRJNA283612) | anaerobic digester metagenome | isolation source: 4 biogas reactors fed with cattle manure at either 37C or 55C with and... | place: Denmark: Kongens Lyngby | collected 2014 | reverse complement strand
ATTAAAACAACTTGCCTGGATTCATGATTCCTTTGTCATCAAAAGCCTGTTTTACTTTTTTCATATAATCAACGGCATTGCCGTGTTCTATTTCTGCATACTGTCGGCGCACAGCCCCTACTCCATGTTCACCGGTAGTGGATCCGTTTAATTCGATAGCCAAAAGATGAATATCATGGACCAACCGGTTGGCACGTTCAACTTCTTCCGGTATTTCCGGATTGATTACCGGTGCAGTATGGACATTGCCGTCACCGATATGGCCGTAGTTTACCACTTGAACACCATGTTTTTCCGAAAGCTTTCTGATGGCCCTTAAAGTATCAGCTACTTTGGCCAGGGGGACACTTATATCTTCTCCGGCAAAAACTCTAGTCCCGTCGGGTCTGATACGGGCAGCAGCAGTAGCAGTGACACTGCGTCCTTCCCAAAGCTGTGTCATTCTTTTCGGGTCTGTGGCCCATTCGACATTTCTTGCCCGGCGGCCGCAGACTTCTTTTATCACATTTCCTTCATATTCAACAGAAGGAGGGTTCCCGTCAACTTCAAACAATAATATGGCTTCAGCATCGGGAAGCGCGATTTCCGGTTTATATTGATTCACCGCTTTGATCGCGGAACTGTCCAGTATTTCAATACCGGAAGGCATGATCCCCGCTTGATAGATCTCCAGGACCGTAGCTGGTGCATCATCAAGCTGATCGAAAACGGCCATGGCAATGCCACGGGCTTTCGGCTTCGGCCAGCATCGCAGGCGGATCTGGGTGATAACCCCTAATACACCTTCAGAACCGACCATTAACTTGGTAAGATTTAAGCCGGAAACATTCTTAATGGTTCTGGCTTTTATACCGCCGGTATAAATGATTTCTCCATTGGGAAGCACAACTTCCAGGCCCAGAACATATTGTTCTGTACATCCATATTTCACTGCCCGAAGGCCGCTGGCATTATTAGCAACCATTCCGCCCACGGTACACATTTGACTGCTTCCCGGGTCCGGAGGGAAAAACAAATTGAATTTTGCCAGTTCTTTATTAAGCTCAGCATGGACAATACCCGGCCTGACAATTACCTGCATGTTTTTTTGGTCTATTTCCACAATCTCATTGAAATTGGACAGATCAAGGACTATACCGCCGTTTAAGGCAACGCTTCCGCCTGTTTCACCGGTTCCAGCCCCTCTGGGGACTACATTGATATGGTGTTCATAAGCATATTTCATTAATTGCTGAACATCAGCGGTGCTTTCAGGTAATACCACTGCCCAGGGGCTTTCTGGGTTCATTTTGGTCAAAAATGAGCTGTCATATGAGTAGTACATCAAATCCAATTTTTCAGTCAATACTTTTTCTTTGCCCAACAGGCTAAGCAAGTGGTTCTTTACTGCCTGTACATCCATAGATTTCCACTCCTTGCACGGAAATAGTCGAATCAATTCCTAGCTATTATAGCATAAAGACGGCTGCTTCGTTTATAAATTAATATAAGATAAGGTATAATCTAAATAATTGCAACCTATAGGGTCAAAGGCACAGGTCTGTTTTTACCCGGACGACCCTGATGTTTATTAAAAGGAGAAAAATATGTATTCTGAACTGAACAGAATCCTTCCGGCTGAGATCATTAAAACCAATGAATTGATGAAAGACCATACTACCTTTCAGATAGGCGGTCCGGTTGATATAATGATCCTGCCGCAAAATATTGAACAGCTTGAAACGGCAGTAAAGTGGTTTGAGAAAAACCATATTCCGCTGTTTGTATTTGGCTTGGGCAGCAACCTGCTGGTTCGGGAAAAAGGTATCAGAGGAGGAGCTGTAAAGATCAGCGCCGGCTTGACCAATGTTATTTTTAAAGATCATGAAGTATATGCGCAATCTGGCATAAGTCTGTCAGAATTAGCCCAAATGGCTGCCGACCATTCGTTAAGCGGTCTGGAATTTGCCGAAGGAATTCCCGGCAGTTTGGGCGGAGCTGTGGTGATGAATGCAGGTGCCTATAATGGAGAAATGAAAGATGTGGTCAAGGAAGTGACCGTTTTGGATACAAAAGGAATAATGACTGTTTTAAGCAACCGGGAACTACAGTATGGTTACCGGCAATCTATTCTGCAAAACAGCGGCTATATTGTGACCGCTGCCAGACTGCAGCTGACATCCGGTAATAAAAACCAGATAAAAAAACAGATGGCTGAACTGGCTCAGCAGAGAAAAAGTAAACAGCCCCTTGAAATGCCCAGTGCAGGCAGTGCTTTCAGACGCCCTACAGGTTTTTATGTTGGCCCCATGCTGGAGCAGTTAGGTTTAAAAGGATTTACGGTGGGCGGTGCACAGGTTTCTGACAAGCATGCCGGTTTTATCGTCAACAAAGGCGGAGCAACTGCTGATGATGTCCTTGAGTTAGTTCATTATATCAAGGAGAAGGTCAAAGAAAATTTTGATGTTGATTTGAAAACAGAATTTTTGGTGGTGGGGGAAGAATAACCACCTGGGAATAGAGGTATTATATGAAAGTTCTGCTTACGACCCTGAATGCCAAGTATATTCATTCTTCACTGGCATTGGCTTATTTTAAAGAGTATTTAAAAAAAGATTTTCCTGGCATACATCTAAAGGAATATACCATCAATGAGTTATCTTCACAGATCATGGCTGATATCTACAGCTATAAGCCAGATATCATTTGTTTCTCCTGTTATATCTGGAATATTGAGCAAATTACAAAGCTGTGCTCTGATCTTAAAAAAGTGCAGCCAGATGTGAAGATCGCCGTGGGCGGGCCGGAAGTATCTTATGATGCCGGGACTTTTTTACGTGAAAATATAGCGGTGGATTATGTGATCCGGGGGGAAGGGGAGAGAACCCTGAAAGAATTGCTGTATTGTTTAAAGCAGCAGATCACTCCGGAAAAAGTCTCCGGTTTGACCTATCGTGATCAGCAAAGAATTATAGAAAATCTTGACCGGCCTTTGATTGAGGATCTGGATGAAATACCATTTCCTTATGATGAGGATAATATACATGATTATCAAAACCGGGTTATCTATTTTGAAACCAGTCGGGGATGCCCCTTTAATTGTTCCTACTGTCTTTCTTCAACCATCAAAGGAGTAAGGTGTTTCAGCCTGGAAAGAGTTTTTGCCGACCTTGAGTTTTTAATGATTCGTGATGTGCCTGAAATCAAATTTGTAGACAGAACCTTCAACTGTAACGAAAAACGTTCTATAGAAATCATGGATTATATTATACATAACAATCGGAAAACTAAATTTCACTTTGAAATCGATGCCTCTCTCCTGTCAGATCATATGCTGTCATTCCTCAGTCAAGTCCCTGCCGGGATATTTGATTTTGAAATCGGTATTCAATCAACCCATCCAAAAACACTAAAGTCCATTAACAGACATGCACAGTGGGAAAAAGAAAAAGAGAATATCAAAGATCTCCTGGCAAATAACAACATTCATATTCATCTTGATTTGATTGCCGGTTTGCCCTATGAAGATTATCAGCGTTTTAAAACATCTTTTAATGATGTTTACAATATTAATCCCCATGTGATCCAGCTGGGGTTCTTAAAACTATTAAAAGGCTCAGGGATCCGCAGTGAAAGTGAAGCCCACGGATATACATATGAAGAATTGCCCCCTTATCAGGTTCTAGGGAATCACTATTTGGACTACCATGATTTGCTGAAACTAAACCGGATCGAAGATCTGGTGAACAGATATTATAATACCGGCATAGTCAAAAACAGTCTTGACTATATAACCCGGCAAATATATCAGGGCGATGCTTTTGCATTTTATGAAGAATTTGCAGGATTCTTGGAAGAAAAGGATTTCTTTCGGGTAGGACATAAAAGAGAAGAGGAGTATTTACTCATTTACGAATTTGTTGCCAGAAGAAAGGACAATAAAAGCTCCGCCGGGGAATTAATCAAGCTTGATTATTTACTCAATAATCAGTCTGGCAATGTTCCGGCATTTTTTACCGATTATAATCCGCCAAATCGCAATGAAGAACTTTATGCAGTTATAAAAAATGAGGATTTTATTAAGCTTAATCTGCCTGGCTTAAGCAGTAAACCCCCCCGTGAGAGAAGACGTTTGGTCCATCTGGAATATCTGTTGCTGAAGGATGATCTGGCTCTGGCTGAGAAACCGGTACCTTTTTTATTTGTTTACGATTCAACCAGCAAAAAGGCAGTTTCATTTTTAGCAAATATCTTTTTATAGGCATAAAAAACTGTATAGAAACTTCCAGGCAATTCATGGTTGCAAATCAGCAAATACTATATAATATATAAATAGTAACTTTTTGTTTTTATTTCATATAATAATAAGGAATATGGTGATTCCGATGTCACAAAAAGAATTAATTGCCAGAGATGGCTGGGCTATTATCGGATTCTTTGCTGTCATAACCATTATTATATATTTAATGGATTTCATTATACTGAGCTGGGTCTTTTTGGTTCTGACAGCTTTTTGTATTTATTTTTTCCGCAATCCGAACCGGGCAGAACTTGAAGAAGAAGGGATCGTAGTAGCTCCTGCTGATGGCCGGGTGAAGTCCATCACCAAAGTACACGAAGAAAGGTTTATCAAAGGTGAAGCAATCAGGATCAGTATTTTTTTAAGTTTATTCAATGTGCATATTAACAGAGTCCCAATCACCGGAACCGTAAGATATACAGAAAAGCAAGGCATGAATTTCCGCCCCGCTTATCGTTTAAATGCTCGGGATACCAATGTTTCCAATTACATTGGGCTGGAAACGGCGTACGGTAAAGTTTTGGTGGTGCAGATTACCGGGATCGTTGCCCGCCGTATAGTATCCTGGGTCAATGAAGGTGACCTGGTTTATACCGGGAAACATTTGGGATTGATACGTTTTGGCTCCTGTACAGAAATTTATTTGCCGGTTGATGCTGAAATATTGGTAGAAGTTGGCCAGAGTATTAGAGGAGGGGAGACAATCATTGCTAGATTTAATGACTAAAACATTTGCCAATGTAGTCACATTATTAAATATAATCTTTGGTTCCTTATCATTGATCTATACACTTAATAATGATTACAGAACTGCTGCGATTCTAATATTGGTGGCAGTTGTCATGGATGGATTGGATGGGAGAGTGGCCAGGAGACTGGATGCTGAATCTGAGATGGGCAAAGAACTGGATTCTTTATGTGATTTGGTTTCTTTTGGCGTAGCGCCAGCTATATTGCTTTATTCCCAGGTTTTGTATCAACATTTTACAGTACTCAGCTTGCTGGTAACACTTTTGTTTATAGTATGTGGAGCACTACGTCTGGCACGTTTCAATATTCTAAACATAACCGAGTATTTTGTTGGTATTCCGATAACCTTGGCAGGACTGCTTTTAGCATTTATTTCTTTAATTGCTGCCTGGTTGCCCCCAATTCTCATAATGATCCTGGTTTTTGTCCTGGCCTTGCTGATGGTGAGTAATATAAAAGTACCCAAGGCAAAATAAGTATTGATAAATAATAAATCACCCTTTGTCATTCAGGCAAAGGGTGATTCTTTTTTCAACGAGCATTTAGTTTTGATGATGTTTGATGGTACTTTTGCTGTACATATTGTCTATAATCGAAGCGTAGTTTTCCAGTATGGCTTTTTTCTTGGTCTTCTGGGTGGGGGTAAATTCTCCTCTTTCTTCGGTAAATTTGTTGGGCAAAATCGTGTATTGTTTGATAACTTCAAATTCTTCCAATTTGGTATTGGCATTCTTGATATCTTCTGCGATCATTTCCTGCAACATTGGGACATTAATAAAGTCTTCACCCACCTGTTCACAGATGGGGGCACCTGCAGCATGAGAAAATACCAGTTTTTCTTTATCATATTTGATACCGTTCTTATCAAAAAGCTCGATAAAGTAATTAAAATTCGGTACTACCAGCATGCTTACGTAGTTTCTTTCATCACCTATAACAAACACTTGCTCGATTGCCGCACTGGTGGAAAAGAGATTTTCTATTTTGGCAGGAGCGATGTTTTTTCCGGTGGCCAAGCAGATGATGGACTTTTTCCGGTCAACAATCTTGTAATAACCTTGTTCATCCTGAATCACCATGTCACCGGTCTTAAAATACCCGTCTTCGGTAAAACAGGCCTGGTTTTCTTCCGGTTTGTTCAAATACCCGATAAAAATTCCGGCTTCGCCTATTTCCAGTTCACCATCTTCAGCGATCCTTGCGGTTGAACCATTGGCAGCAGGGCCTACATAACCAGGCTTGCAACCAGTTATTGGGTTTAACAGGCAGGCATTGGTGGATTCAGTGGAGCCATAACCTTCGATGACCGGAAAACCCAGGGCATAGAAAAATTTCAGCAGATCCGGTGCAATGGAAGCACTGGCAGAGAATGCATACCGGAAACGGCTGCCGAATAATGCACGCACTTTGGCAAATAATTTATCAGCAATTTTATATTTGATTTTTAAGCCCAGGGGCAGTTTGGATACTACATCAAAATGAGGGGACATGTTGATGGCCCCGTGAGCGTCTGTTCTGTACTTAAGTACTTCCAAACCTACTCCTACTGCCCAGTCAAACAGTTTCTTTTTCGCCGGACTTTCAGATAGCTGCTGATTAAACTGTATATAAATTTTTTCATAAAGCCGGGGAACACAGTTAAACCAGGTAGGATTATATTTCTGCATATCCTGAATAATGGTGGCGGGACTATCTGCATAAGCAATGGTTGCCCCATTGACCAAAGCCATCCATTGGCAGGAACCACGGTCAAAAATATGAGCCAAAGGTAAAAAGCTCAAGGTCAGGTCGTTTTCGTTATTGGTCATGCCATGTTTGGCAAAATATTCATTAACTCCTTCCATGCGGGAAGCAAAACACCAGTGGGTCAGGATCACACCTTTACCCAGGCCGGTGGTGCCTGATGTATAAAGGATGGTAGCCCAGTCATCAAGACTGTTCTCCTGCCAGCGTCTCTCATATTCTGAAAAATGATCCTTGGCATACTCCCGTCCAAACTCCATTAACTGATCCAGGTTGATGACGCGGCTGTCATTGCTTTGAAAAGCTCGGTCCAATACGATTATTTTTTGCAGGGAAGGCATTTCATTTAATCCCGGGAGCACTCTTTTCAGGATATCTCCATTGCCGATAAAAAGATATCGGGACTCTGAGTCATTAATTATGTAAGTAGTTTCAAACAGGGAAAGAGTTGGATAAATTGTGACCAAACAGGCACCGGTATTCATCACTGCTACATCCGCCTGGGTCCAGTAAGGGCTGCTGGCTGACATAATAGCTATTCTTTCCTGGCGCTCAACACCAAGAGACAATAAACCACAGGCAATGGCTTCGATCCGGTCATTCATTTCCTGCCAGGTCAAAACGCCCTTGTCTTCCAGGTTATAAAGTTCATGATTGAATAGCTGGGCATTTCGTGATGAGAGCCTTTTTGCTGAATGATAATAACTTTCGCTCAGTGTCTTTAACTGATTTTGCTGCATAGAATGTTCCTCCCCATAATTAATTTAAAATAATCGATTTATAAGTGAATGAGTCAAAATTTCTACTTATATGATTCTTTTTATGTTTCCATAATTCCTGCTTCGAAATATAAATATTCGTATCGAAATAATATTGCTAAGCTATTTATTCCTGCATAGGGATAACAATGGTCGAAAATAATAGAATACAAGTTTTTTTACGAAAGGAGGTAAAAAAAATGGCAGGCACTGATTTGCCGGGCGGCGTGTATATAAATCCGATCCCGCCTTCACTAGGCAGTGAAGTAAAAATAGAATATAATGGGATCTTATCACAAAAATCAAATGATTCAATAAGCATATGTATAGGATACGGTTTTATAGATAAGCCTTTTAATCAAAAAGAAATTCAGATGCAAAAAAGCCATAACGGTTTTATTGCTAATTTCCCCATTGATGCGCCTGACACCTTAAATTTCTATTTCAAAGATTCCCAAGGTAATATTGATGATAATAAAGGAGAAAAATGGGGAGTTGCAGTAGATACTGAGAATTTATCCTATGCCTAAGTATTGAAGATGGTGATTTAATGCACAGCAATAATCTTGTTGTGCATTATTGTATTTTATGTTTTATCATATAAAATAAGAAAAAACAGTGAAGGAGAAATGTCTTGATCAGCGAAAAATTAAATCTATTGCGTTCACGGAAAGCAGCCATTTTAAGTTACAAAAAAATGTCTAAATCTGCAGTATTGCTGCCATTGATAGAAAAAGAAAATGAATTGTATATTCTTTTTGAAAAAAGAGCCCAATCACTTAAGCGTCAACCGGGGGAAATATGTTTCCCCGGGGGCGGGATCGAATCTGATGACAGAAACCCCATGGAAGCAGCTATACGGGAAACCTCAGAAGAATTAGGGATCGATGAGGAGGATATCGATGTCATATGCCCCCTGGATATTGTTGTCAGTCCTTTTAATGCAATTATCTATCCTTATCTAGCTGTGATCAATAAACCGGAAAAGATCGCTCATAATAATTTTGAAGTGGAAGATATTATTTTGATTCCCATGAGTTTTTTAAACAATCATCCGCCTCAGGTTGAATACCTGAAAATCAGTCTGGAGCCTTCAGAAGATTATCCGTTTCATCTGATTCCCCATGGGATCAATTATCCCTTCAGGGCATCCAGGTACCCGCAGTTCTTTTACAAGTATGAAGAAACGGTAGTATGGGGGCTAACAGCACTTATTCTGACTCATTTTCTGGAATTATTTAATAGTCAATAATACTGTATTCTTTACGCTAGTAAATTGACCAGCTTAACATTTTAGTTTAATTTTATTATTGAATAATGAATCAGATATTGTGAGGAGGATAATAATGGAGCCCAGAATTAAAGCAGCCATTATAGGATATGGTAATATTGGCAAATTTGCTCTGGAAGCAATTAAAGCATCACCGGATTTTGAATTAGGCGGAATTGTAAGATCGGCAAGACCCAACCCGAAAAACGAAACCAAACATTTAGGTGTTCCGATAGTAAAAGATATCAGGGAATTAAAGGATATAAAAGTGGCCCTGTTGACTTTGCCCACCCTTTTAGTTCCTCAGGCAGCAGATGAGATACTGGCCATGGGCATCAATACTATTGACAGTTATGATATCCATGGAGAACTGGCTGATTACAAAAAAAAGATCGATCACACTGCCCGTAAAAATAATACGGTAGGCGTTATTTCTGCCGGATGGGACCCTGGTACAGACTCCATAATCAGATGCATGTTTGAATTTATGGCACCTCAGGGGATTACATATACCAATTTTGGACCTGGTATGAGTATGGGACATTCTGTTGCTGCACGGGCTATCCCTGGAATAAAAGATGCTCTTGCCATAACCATGCCTCAGGGTGCAGGCATTCATAGACGAGTGGTATATATAGAAATTGAGGAAGGTTATGATTTTGCTAAAACAGCCGCAGAACTTAAAGCAGATCCTTACTTTTCCAGTGATGACACCACAGTGATTCAGGTTGACGATATCAATAACCTGATCGATATGGGACATGGCGTATCCATGGAAAGAAAAGGCGTCTCCGGATTGACCCATAATCAATTGATGAGTTTTACAATGCGTATCAACAATCCTGCTGTCACAGCCCAGATCATGGTTGCTGCCGCCCGGGCATCTTTGAAACAAAAGCCGGGAGTCTACACCATGATAGAAATCCCGATTATTGACTATATGGCCGGTGACAGGGATACCATCATCAGAAAATATGTCTAATTCTATCAAACAAAAATAAAGATCAAACCCGGTATTGGATATCTACCCTGAAGGCAAATACTGACAGGACGCTTTTCAGACCATACCGGGTTTATTGTTGTCTTTTGGCTGGTGCTATCAGTTGAACTTCTGCCGTTACGACTTTATGGGCTTCATTATTAGACAATTTAAACAAACGGCTTTAAAGTTTATAATAGATAAATACTTCTGATTTCAGGTGAAAAGCATGAAAGATAATGAGAATAGATATTTTCCTGAGGAAATTGAATTCGAAGATCCTTTAGAACAAGAGGATGAAATATACCCTCAAAAGAGTAAAAGGTTTTATCTGGCTATAGTAGCTTTGATCATACTGCTCTCTTTTATTATCTGGTCTTTTCCCCAGATCGGATTGCTGTTTGCGGATTTTTCATTTCTAACACAGCACCAATATTTAAAAGACGAAGAAATCGTTCAAAACAGTCTGCCGGCTATTGTTTCTATTGAGGCAAAAAGGGAAGGGAATCTGAATAATGCTCGGGGGACTGGATTTAATATGGGGACAGAGGGGTTCATATTAACCAATTATCATGTGGTTGAAAACAGCAGGAGTTTAAAAATCGAATTTCCCGATGGGCAGGTTTTTTTCAGTGATACCTATGAGCAAATCGGCGATGCTGATATGGCTGTGATCAGGCTGGGGCAAAATAATTTACCTTATCTCTCCCTTGAATTGCAGGAAAGGGTAGAACCCCGGGATGAGATTATTGTGATTGGCAATCCACTTGGTTATAAGCAGGTTTCCGTAAAGGGCCAGGTGGAATCTTACCATCAGTTTAGGGACTATGAGATATTAGAAATCAATGCTCCCATCAGGAAAGGCAGCAGTGGCAGTCCGGTCCTTAATCATAATGGAAAGGCAACAGGAATCGTCTTTGCCTATCGGGTATATGAACTGGAGGATGAAAACCAGTATCGAGCACTGGCCATACCGTTGAAGGATTTTGCTGCAGATATAAAAGAAGTAGTTAATAACTAAATAAAATCTATGAATACATTAAGACAACCGGAGTAAGAGCTCCGGTTGTCTCTGTTGACAAGTATCATTTAGCTTACGACCATAATGGCCTTCATTTTAATCTATGATCCATCTGAATAACTGATTTTGCAGCTATTTTGACGAAGCATTTTGCTTGTTCTTCATCGGTCTTGTCTCAGTTACTACAGCATTCCAAGTTCTCTCAACAATATATTGGCAGCTTTTTGCTGTTGATTGATCCTGGTGGATAAGGTTTGTTTCATTGAAGTTTCGAAAATAAAAGCATTGACTCCTAAAAATTGACCGCTGCTTCTGGCCAGGCTTCCTTTTACCGGATATCTGAGCAAAGTAAATTTGCGATAGGATTTGGATATATCTTTGTTTACTGTATTTACGATCTTTTTGGCCATGGGTGTCATCTTTGATGAAGGATAATAAATCAAGGTTTGTCCCACCGAATTGGTTTTCTTGTTTTTGTAATAATCGAATCCTTCATGCATGTCTATCAGCCAGTCTACCTTATAATCTTTTACCGTCTTATATATGTCTCTGGCAATATATGTATTTGCGCTCCCCCTGCTGGTTCGCGGGAAACTGCGGTTAAGATCACTTCCCCGGGAAGCTGTTCTTCTACTGATTGCCACCGCTCTTTTATTAGCTTGTGGCAAAACTAATAACTTTCCTTTCTTTATTTTAGCATTGGTAAATTTGCTGGCTGCTCTGTAACCGGCTATTTCATTGCCATGAATGCCGCCTACAATCATAACTACCGGCCCGGGTTTACCTGAATCAATAATATAAAGCTCAGTTGCGCTGACTTTACTGCTGGCTAAAACTTTTTTGGTTTGACTGGCAGTAGCAGCTTCAATCTCAGCCGGGTTAGCGAATACTGCGGTCAAAATCATTACTGCTGACAAAAAAGAAACTAAGAAATAATATGTATTGCGCCTTACTTTTTTCATTGTTTAAAAAATCCTCCCTTTATATATTTTAATATGTTAAAAAAGTAATTAAAAACCATATTTCGACATTATTTCTTTTCTTCCTTTTCAAATTTGCTAGCAATATTATCCAGATAAAACTTGCTTATTCCTAAGATAACAATATATGACAGTAGAAAACCCATAATATAGGGGTTCTTCCAAATCTGCCTGAAGGCGAAAGAGCAGCATATGTAAATATTACCAGTGGGAACTTTTTGAATGGATGGAGTAGATGAATCTTCTTAAGAGGGAAAAGAGGGCATAAATAATCCTATCGACTGCAAGCTGTTTAATAAGACAATTTTTGCGGAAATATTGCGGCGAGATGCATCCGCGTGTGAAATTAGAGCAGGCTTAGAAGAAATCATTAGCCAGGAATATTTACAAGGAAGATCTTTCTATTCCATTGGATGCGGAATAGAGCAGCAAGCCTGTCCAAATGATAGCAAATGATACTAGATGGATCATTGAAAAGGTCTCATGAAAAATAAATATTCCCAACAACAGGCTGAAAGTGGGGTTGATATATTGCAAAAACCCCAGTAATGATAATGATAAGCCATTGACTGCCCGGGAAAATAAAAGCAGGGGAATGGAAGTAACGATTCCGGCACCTATTAGCAAAAGGGTGATAAAGGGATCACTATTGCCAAAAATACCTGAATCATTGCTATGTAAAT
>LSQX01278008.1_pt1 | contig 12463 bp, 9 predicted proteins | sample 654561 | NCBI WGS metagenome assembly LSQX01 (sample SAMN04489861, study PRJNA283612) | anaerobic digester metagenome | isolation source: 4 biogas reactors fed with cattle manure at either 37C or 55C with and... | place: Denmark: Kongens Lyngby | collected 2014 | reverse complement strand
TTCTCCCAATGGGGATAGACAGTCTGTGTGTAGGCAAGGAAGATACCATCAGAAATGTACTTGCCAAGTTCCAGCTTCACGCGGCCGTCACTTAAACCGGGTTCCAACTTCAGCTCATCGAGTCCCAACGCGGCCTCGAGGCGCCGTTCTAAGTTTCCCAGTAAATGCTGCTCTAGCTGTACACCTAAGAGCCTGCCCATTTCCCGCCGGATAGCTGTACCCAAACCCTCATCCAACACCATATTGACCGCCGCGGGAATGCCCAGCATGCTGAGAAGCTCCTCCTGGGAAAGACCCTCTTCGGATTTGAGGATCGGTTCCAGATTGTCGCCGGGGCCCTGGAGGATCAAAGTCACCATAGTGCCCTTGACATTACTTGACCCCTCCAGATATACCTCGGGAATCACGCCTTGATACGGCCAGAATTCTGCCCATCCCTTGACAATTTCAAAGGGGGTACCTAGATAGATAACCTGACCCCGTTCTGCTTCGATCCGCCCCCGGAAGCTAGGGCTTTTACTGCTGCCGCCGATATGGAGAGCACCGGAAGCAGTCAAATTCAGCATCCCCATGCCCGCTACCTTGAGACTGTCATTCATCTCTATATCCACTGCCAGTGGCAGATCAACGGACGTAAAGGCGAAATCCCCTGTCTGCCACAGCTTCCCGAGCTCGAAGCTGCCCTGCTCTAGACTCAGCCGGCCTTTTAACAACGGCTGCGGCCAGCTGCCTGCCAGAAAGATATCCCCTGATACTCTTCCAGCTAAGGGACCTGAACTGTATGCCACCTCGGAGACCTTTCCAGCCAAGTCCAATACGGGATGGGATGGGTCTTCCCATAGGATAGTACCTACCCCAGTGACAACTCCACCGCCGGCCTCTTCTAGAACTAAGCTCTTGACCTCAAGCTCCTTATCCCGCAGGGCAACCGTCGCCTTCCCTGAGAAGGCTGTATTTCCTATCTTGCCCTCAGTAATGGTCAAGAGACCTTCTCCTTGTAGACTTTCAGAGTCCCCAGAAAGACGAACATCCACCTGCAACCTGCCTTGCACAGGCTTGCCAAGGTGCTGGATATGCTGGATAACATCAACCAGGGAGTCGGTCTCCCACTGGGCTGAGGCCCGGTAGCCTCCGTCTAGGCTAATGGAGACTGTGCCTCTAGCAGCCTCTCCTAACCAAACTGTCTGCCAATCGGCCTCTATCTCTGAGAGATCCTCTCCCCTATGGAGGTGGACCATAACCTCCAAGTCTTCCAAGTTCCGGGAGATGGCGGCCGGCAGCGTAGACTCCCATACTTTGGTTAGTATAGGAACCTTTGCTGGATTTATACCCCTGAGGTTTAGGTGCAGGTGGTAATCCGCTCCAACGGTCACTAACCCTTGGCCTGTGATCCTGCTTCCTAGGATGCTGCCTTCTAGGGTGGAAAACCGCAAGTTCTCTCCGTCAAAGGTTACGGTGCCTTCCAGTCCACCCAACGGAATCGCCTCATAGCTTAGCTGGGAAACCCGAAAATCTCCTTCCCACCGAAGCCGCTCCCTCCGCCCTTCAATCTCCCAGTGACCGTTGAGTAGGCCGTCAAGGGAGCCGAGATCAATGGTAATCCCTGGGGCTGAACCTTGCAGGATGATCTCGGTCATGGAAAATAACTGAGCAAGGGCTAAGTCTTCCACGCCCACCGAAAGCTCTAGCTCACCTGGGCCGCTGCTATCGAGGCATCCCACTAAACTCAGACGACCTAGGTCCTTACTGGTACAGAGCAGATTGACATGAATCCCCGTCCCGGACCCTTTCCCGAGGACTACCTCCCCCTGAAGGTCCAGACGATGGGCTCCCCAGCTAAACTGGAGGTGATCAATCTCAAGCCCTGTTTCCCCGGTACCACTGCCTTTCAGGCCCAACGATACTGTCCCCGAGAGGTTTTCCAAGACCAGTGGTGCACTTAATCCAGTACCGCTATAGGTCAGCCTGCCGTCGTTGATGGTGACCTCTACATCAATATATCCCAGTCCTAAAACATCTCTTGCTTCCCCTTCCCGAGAAAAGGGCAGGAAAGGGCCCTGGATCTCAAAATGTGGCTGATGGACCTGTACGGTTAAGGAGGTTACTTTTTTCTCCCGCAGGTACTGCCACATATCAATCCCCACGATAACCCTCGAAATACGTAAAGATGAGCCCTGCCCCGACCCTTGGAATCCCGGCTTCCCGTCTTGAGGACTGTTCCCTCCGAGAGGTAGGCTGGTTATGTCCTCCAAAAGAACCCGGTTAAAGGACAGAAAGGATACCTTCCCGATTTGTACCGGCTGATCAAGGATTTGACTGAGGATTTCTTCTGCCCTTTGATGTGTAAGGGCGGTTAAAGGATTGCGGTCTTTTATGCTGTATCCTGTCCAAAGAAAGGTGAGCAGTAGAAAAAGGGCCAGCAGGACTGCTGTAATGACAAGGATTTTGACTGCTCTCTGCCTCAACAGCATCACGGAGTGCCCCCTTTCGCGGCATCCTGTGTAATTCTAGGAAGAAAGCAGCCATCCTTTTGGTTGTTTTTTCCACAAGCTCTGGGTATTCATTTGGGGACTTCGGTAGACACTAAACACCAAAAAACCCCAGGAGTCCAATACCCCTGGGGTGAGGTTGTTAACTGGTCATATTGTCAGCCTAAGAGCCGTCACTCCACTGGGTGCAGTCCCTGCCGAAACCGATGTTCATCGTTTTCTCCTTCTATCTCACCTTCGCCGTCGTCGACAAGTTCTTCAGTTCCATCACCGGCAGCGATGGCAATCTCAAAGGTGGTCTGGCCTTCGATGACATAGCGAGTCGGGAGAGTCACCCGCACAGGTTCTGTCTCATCTTGGCTCCAGCTGACCCCGGTACCGCTTCTGATACTCCCTATCCGGTCGGCTTCATCCTCAGCGGAAGCAGATTCCGCATCCTCTGCCTCCGTTTCTGCAAACGGCTCGCTCTCCTCTGCCGGAGGCAGTACGTAAGTATCATAATATGGGATGTATTCCATGACGATCTCGTGGTTCTTCTCCCGCTTTAGAATTGTCTCCAGCAGTTTTTCGAAACTATCGGCATTGCTGGGGGGTCCTACTGATTCAAAGTCAAGGGGATCCCCTTCCTCTTTGGCATCATCGTGGAAAGGCACCAGTTCTGAATATGGACAACCTAAGCCCCCGCCCCTGACGGTAACGTGGATGGCCCCGGGCTGCGCGGTTTCAGGTATAGGAAGGCGGAGAATTTTCGTTTCCCGCTGCCCCCTGTAGGGCCGGATTACAACCTCCACATCCACCAGATCCCCTGCATGGGCTTCTGACACTGTGGGAGTTGCCTTTTCAATAACCGCTGTCCGCCGCTCCTGTTCCACCTGAGCAGTGATCTCCAGTGAGTCGAGCTTGACCTCCTGAAATTCATTGTTTACCAAAAGCTGCAGTGTTTCCAAGAGTTCCGCCAAAGAAACAGCAGATACGTCCAAGGAGTTGTAGAACATATTATCCCTGACTATTGGCCCGGACAGTCCGTCCCCGGTGATCTTAAAAATGATCCTGGATGTACCGGGTCCGATCCGGTCAATCCCTTGATCCAACCCCTGCAGTGCCGCAGTGGATACTAAAGAAAGCAAAAGTCCCGGTTCATTGGCAATCTCGGCCTGAAGCTCCTTGGTTGTTCCCAAGTTCCGGTCTGTCACTTTGACGAGAAGATCCATTGTGTCCGGCAGCTTGCCTACATATCCGCCTACACCGGCACCCCGATCCTGGGTAACTGTGCCCACGGTTTCCATGGGCGCTCCCAACTTAAAGGGCATAGACAGACTATTTACCGTGGTGTAGATGTAGGCTGTGCCCGCCATGAGGTTAACGCCGCCCCGATTCAAGAAGGGATGGCCAAAACCCACGAATTGATTGCCATCGACATAAGTCACCGTCCCCAAGGAGGTGACCTGAACATCCCCTGTGACAAGCTGGACCGCCAAAGCACTCCCCGGCTCCAGTCTGACATTTTCAACAGCAAGAGCTCCTGCACTTCCCGCTGCCGCCACTGTTTCTATGCCAAAGGCCTGGAGAGAATCCGCCAGCTCCTTCCGGGCCCTGGGACCCATTCCGCCCACCAAAAGCGGTGCGGCCGCTGGAGTTATGGAAAGCCGTCCACCATCGTACGAAACCAAATCTTGAGCATTATTCCCCCAGGCAATGTGGATCTCTTCCACGGGGTAATCTCCCACAAGCCGCCTTTCTCCACCGCCGTCGGCCCAGGTCCATCGACCTACCGGCGGCTGCCAAGCTGTTTGTTTTTTATCATAGTCCATTATTTCCAGCATAGGCTCAATGGGAGTCACCAACCCCAGGCGATGGTCGGTAAGGCTGAATGTATAGCTGATGGCACCCAGAAGCTTACCGTCGATATAGACCGGGCTTCCGCTCATCCCCGAAGCTATGCCGCCCATGCGTTCTATCACATCGCCACTGACCTGGACTAAAATCAGCTGGCTGACATTCTGTTCTCCATGGAGCACACCCAGCACTTCTACGTGAAATTCTTCAATGGCCGTACCTTTGGCCACCGTCTTTCCAATGCCCTTCATGCCAGGACGCAGTTCTTCCAGGGCGAAGGGTACCACCGGTTGACCGCTGCTTTGCTCTCTAGACGCTGCAGCGGCAAACCCCTGTTTCCCACTGAAGGTAAAAAGCACAAGCAGCGCCAAGGCAAGCACTAGTGCACAATCCCTACTCGATCTTTTCAAGAACAAAACCTCGCCTTCTGCACGTACAAACTGATCCCAGCATATTTCCAGTTCCCAAATTTGCCGATTGGGACACCGCTATTCCGTCTCCGCCCAAACCAGCAAGGCATTGCTTACCGGCCTCGGCCTTCCATCTGACGGTGCATTAAGCACTATTCCCCGGACCACCATGGTTGAGGAACCGCCGCCATCGAGATTCATGGCATCAACAGCGCCCAACTCCTGCATCAGCTCTGCCAGTTCTTCTAGAGTCATGCCGATGCTGATGTTACTTTGCCGTCCGTTGACAGTGGCCAGAAGCAGCTCCCCGGCGGCTGTAACGCCCAAAGCAGTGCGGGGTGCCCTACCCTGGGTAATATCCGCCTGGAATCTTTCCTCTTGGCCGGTGACAGCAATTTGACCATTCCTTAAGAGACGGGGACCTCCACCGATGGCGTGGACAACACCTTCCTGGAGCCAATCGGGGATCAGCTTCCAGTCAGCTTCTATATAATCTCCAATTTCCAGGTTTCGTAACCATTGGCCTGCATTTCCATGGCCAGATAATACATATCCGTTTTCGGGAATTGTACTATTGCCCTGCCCCAGACCGATTACCCGGTTTCCTTCTACTATTACTTCCCAACCGTAACTATTAGTCCCGGTGGTTGGGCTGCTATCTGGAGTATACACAATCAGTTCATCGGCATAGCGGACCCGGTTAACTCCGTCGATTGGCCGCACATCCTCCACCGGCGTGCCGCTTTCCCCGGCCTCGGCGATCCACCTTACTTCACCGCTCATGGTGACATTGTCTATGCGCACAGTCCCATCGGCCCAAAGACCGGCAGCAGTTCGGTTAAAATACGGCGGGCTGATGAGCTTCCCGTCAATCACCACCAGTCCCAAGGGACGGCCATTGGCGGCAAAGTAAACACCGTTAACTCCGGCGATGGCACCGTATTCGGCAGCCAGTTCATGAACCATTTTTCTCCCTTGGTCTGCTACCACTGGGCCTACTCTGAGTCCCGGCTGATGGAGATCCACCCGCATGTAATTGACAAACAGCGGTCCTTGGAGAGTATCCTTCCGCCAGTGTCCGTAGGCCAGTCCTGGAACTATGAATGTCTCAAAACCCTGTCGAAACTCCTTCTCGGCCTCAATCAGCAGTCTCCTGCCTCCCCTGACCCGAAAGGCCAGAGGCTCCGGTATCTTGTAACGAAGGGATAGAATTACCCGAAGGCCTTCTGCTTCATCTTCTAGAGGACCTATGGTGACCCGGTATAACACAGAATCGTCAACTTCGACATCGCCATAAAAACTCCCGCCATCCACCCCAGGCAGCTCCACGATAATTTTATTGTCTGCCTCGCTATATATCATGTTATAGGAGACGGGCTTATCCAACTGCAGATCCAAGATGATCTTATCATCGGTGGTATAGTATTGACATTCCTCCAAGAGGATATGGGCCTCTAGGGATGCTGCTTCACCGCCGGCACTCCCCCAGGCTGCTGGACAGATATGTAGAAGCAAAAAGGCTAGCAGAAGCCCTCCTGCCGCTCTCCGTATCATGGAAAGGAATCGCCTGTCATTTACAAGTACCCAGTGATTCACTCCACCGCCTCCTTTAGGTCTCTATGAAAGTTCCTTATTTGTATGGATAAATCCTGCTGAAAACCGGATAGGTTCTCGGATCCTTGGCCCGCTTGGGAAACAAAAACAGGATGGGAAAGACTCCCATCCCACCCCACAAAAAATCAGGAGCCCTTTAGGCTCCCGAACCTGATTTCTTGGACTTTCCTTTTTCATCCAGCGACTGAACCAGCTGCTCATATAGGGTTCTAGCCAGACCCATTTCGCCGGATTCAGCCATTACCTTTGCCAGCTCTTCATCGAGCATACCCTGAAACAGCTCTTCAGCCTGGCTCCTCTTCAGCACCCCATCATCCCGGGGCACCGTACGCTGCATAGCGGAAACCATCTGCTGAAGAAAGATAGCTTCCAGTTCTTGGGATGCCTGCCAGAGCTGCTGCTTTTGCTTCTCAAGATTCCCTGCTTCGTCAAGGGCCCCCTGCCCAGCTAGGCTGGCTTTCCGCTGCACTGTTTCTATACGGGTATCCAGCCTCTTTGCTGCAGCAGCTTCTAGGGCTCCCTGCAGCTCTTGGGCAAAGGTTCCGGTAGCTGCCTGGGATCCGCTTTCCTCTCCCGCAGGGGGCTTTCTAGAGTCTAACCGATTGGTAGGCGGCAGATGATTGATCTTCATCGAACTGTTGGGTCCTGACGTTTCAAGGGACCCAGCTGCCTCCTTCCTATTAAGAGCCTGCTAGATGATCTCCAACTCTCCATACAAAGCTCCTGCTTCTTTTATGGCCTGCAGGATGGCAATAATATCCCGAGGAGTTGCCCCTACAGCGTTTAGAACATTTACCAGATCTCCTATAGTCGCAGTACCGGGCAGCACCATCAGCTGGCCGCCTTCTTCTTCCACTTCCAAGGTGCGGGTCCTAGTCACAACAGTCTCTCCATTTGAGAAGGGAGGCGGCTGCGATACCGTCGACTCTTCACTGATCTTCACCCGCAGGTTGCCGTGGGCAACGGCCACCGTCGCTACCCGCACCGCTTGACCAATTACCACAGTACCTGTCCGCTCATTGATTACCACCCGTCCCGCAGTATCTGGAGCAACTTCTATTTCCTCTACCTCCGCCAAGAAGCCGATGACATTCTGCCGATAAGCGGAAGGTATGTTAAGGGTGACGGTACTGCTGTCTAGCGCCCAAGCGGTACCGGGACCAAAGCGGTTGTTGATCTCCTCCGCTGTGCGGGAAGCCGTTGTAAAATCACCGCTGTGGAGAACCAAATTCAGCTTGCCGTCATAGATGGGAAGTGCTTCTCCCCAGATTTCCCGCTCCACAATAGCGATCCCCGGACCCCTGGCGATGGTAGGATGGTTGGTCTGACTCTGACCACCCCTGCTTCTGACATTAAAGCCGCCTATAGACAGCGGTCCTTGGGCCACTGCATATACTTGATTATCTGCCCCCCGGAGAGGTGTTTGAAGCAAGAATCCCCCCTGGAGGCTCTTGGCATCGCCAATTGATGAGACAGTGACATCCAATGTGTCACCGATCCGGGCGAAGGGAGGCAGGTTGGCAGTTACCATCACCGCTGCCACATTCCTGCTCCTGAGATCAGCAGGATCAATATCTACTCCAAATCTAGTGAGCATATTGGTGACCATCCGGATGGCCACCCCCCGGGTGTCACCGGTACCATCCAAACCCACCACTAAGCCCAAACCTGTAAGCTGGTTTTCCCGGACTCCGTCAAAGCGGGCTATATCCTTCAGTCTCACCGTAGGCTGCCCAAAGGGCGCCGGCTCCCGAAGGGGTTCAACCACAACCACAGGTTCCTGCGGTTCTATATCCGCATCCAGCCCATCAGCCGATGCTCCTGCCGATAAACAGGCAACCAAGCTGACCAGGGCCAGCAAGAAAACCAATTTCGCCAAACGAACTCGATGTTTCATTATCCTTTTCCCACCTTCCCTGTATCCGGCGGCAGGTTGTTAGAAAATCCAGTTGAAAATCTGAGTCAGTATCCCCGGTTTGTCTTGAGCACCCAAAATGCCTGAGCCTTGATAGGAAATAGTAGCATCGGCGATATAAGTAGATAGAACTGTATTATCCGGTGCGATGTCCTGGGGCCGAACAACGCCCCGCACGATGATCTCCTGAGTTTCCCTATTGACGATTAGGCTCTGCTGTCCTTCAATAACGAGATTGCCGTTGGGCAGGACTTCCACCACCCGGCTTGTCATCCTGGCGGAAAGGCTCCCACCCTGCTGATTCCTCCCGCCGACGGTGCGGCCGTCTCTGCCTCCTGCCTTAGCAAGGGGGATGAAATCCAAGATGCCCAAGCCCGGTCCAAATTCCGTCGATGCATCTTTGCCGGTGGAGATCTCTGTAGACTGACTGGCTTGGGTTCTTTCTACGATGATGATGGTCACCAAATCCCCAACATTCCGGGCCTTGGTATCTGAAAAGATGGAGTCTTGCCCATCCTGCCAAAGGGAGGCAGCTTGGACATCAATTCCCACTGACAAAAGCAGCACCACAGTAGCTGCCCAGCAAAAGAGCCGGCTCCAGCTTCTGCCTTTCAATCTATCCATCAGCCTGTCGGCCCTCCTTTCCTCAAGTCGACACGAGGCCAACATATCCTGCTGAAAGCGCAAATGGACCAATCATCAGCACGAATTAATTGCCGAGATTCAGGTCCAGACGCACAACACCTTTAGCCACAACCCGGGCTGTAACTATCTTCCGGGAATCGACGTTTTCTACCCGGATTACATCTCCTAATTTTCCACTCTGTCTGGCTCTTCCCAGTGCCTCAACCCTTATTGCCCCCGACACAACTTCAATGACAACCGGTTCCCCTGCCCTAACCAGAATAAGGCTTGTCCCATTGTCTATCGCAGACTCTAGAGGCTCACCCTGGATACCTTGAACGCTTTGGTCCTGGGTTGGAAGACCGACTTCCACCCCGGGCCTTCCGGGCCTTGGAGCTGCCGCTTGCGATGGCTGAAGCTGAACCCGAACTTGTATAGTTCTATACCAGTGGTCATCAACGTAAACCCTTACACCCACCTGATAGCTGCCGAACCCCGGCGGCACCGAATCAAGGCGCAGTTCCAACTGTCCAGATGGCACAACCAGGGGCAGTCCACCGGCAGTCTGCAGTCCAATCTCGAGACTGCCGCCCAGGTTTTCCTGCAGGTGCTGCCGCACTGCGTCAATTACCATGTCTTCAGTAACAGTCTGGGTGGCAGCGGTTACCAGCACTTCTCCTCCCGCAGGAGGGATAATGGCAACTGTGCTGGGGTGAATACCCGTCTGCCGGAGGCGTACCTCGACAGTTCCCACATTGAGCTTCCGGGATTTACCGGGGAGGGGAGCTCGTCCCACATATACCTTGGCTAGGTCCCGCTCGGGCTTCTCAGCGGCATCTTCAAGGTGATACTCAATCTGGGCTATATCACCCAGGAGTATATCGGCTCCTTGGACCTCGGCACTAGGCAGCAAAGTGATGGTCGCCCAGGGCAGTGCTGCTGCGAACAGTGAATAGGAAGACCCGCTTCCCACAATAAGCAGCATTACAAGTAACACCACCGCTCGTCCCTTTGGCCAAAAAGCCACAAGACCCTTAGTGCCGTGTTCTGCTATCTGGCCCACTTCCTCCCCTCCTAGCCTCGACCTCAATCGTTAATCCTCATCAGTTTATTAACGCCGCAAGTTGTTTGCCGTGTGGAGCATGTCATCAGAGGCCTGAATAGCTTTGGAATTAGTCTCATAGGCCCTCTGGGCTACAATCATGTTCACCATTTCTTCAACTACCTGCACGTTGGACATCTCCACATAGCCCTGAGCCACTGAGCCAAAACCATCTAGGCCCGGAGTTCCCTCGATTGGTTCCCCTGAAGAAGCTGTCTGGGCTAAGAGATTTCTGCCCATGCTCTTTAGGCCCGCGGGGTTAACAAACCGGGCCAAGCGAATCTGACGGAGGTTGACAGGCTCATTGCTCCCTGCAGTTAAGACCGATACCGTGCCGTCAGTACCGATATTGATACTCAATGCATCTTCGGGGATCACGATTTCCGGTTCTAATGGGAATCCATCGGAGGTGACGATACGCCCTTCTCCATCCCGTTTGAAGGAGCCGTCCCGTGTGTAGGCTATGGTGCCGTCGGGCATCAAAACCTGGAAGAAGCCTTCCCCTTCAATGACCAGATCAAGGGGATTGTCGGTCTGGCGGAATCCAACTTGGGTGTAGATTTTCTGAGTGGCAACCGGACGCACACCGTGCCCCAATTCAATACCGGTTGGAATCTGGGCACCGGCATTGACAGGGGTACCTGCGTAACGAACCGTTTGATAGAGCAAGTCCTGAAAATCTACCCGGCTCTTCTTAAAGCCAGTGGTATTGACATTGGCCAGGTTGTTGGCAATAGTGTCAATACTAAACTGCTGACCCGTCATCCCAGACGCGGCAGTCCACAGAGAACGCATCATAAGCTTGTCCTCCTCAGTGCCGCACTAAAGCTGGGGAGAATCTCTACGATTGAGCTGCTTCAGTCGCTCCGCAGCTCTGGGCCTCTGCCTTGCAGTCCTGCCCTTCCCTTCCCCTATAGTGCAGCATTATTATGGTATTCTTTTTAGACATTCAGTTCATTTACCAGTTTCCCCAAGGTGTCGTCGGCGGCTCTTACCGCCTTTTGATTGGCTTCATAAGCCCGCTGAACATTAATCATCTTGACCAGCTCGGTCACGATGTTGACATTGGATTGTTCCAACTGTCCTTGTAAGACCGTAAACTCCTCCGGCACATAGGCACCGGCCTCCGGCAGTGCTGCAAAATACTGTCCCGCCTGCCGCTCCAGCATCTGCGGTTCGGTAAAGGCAGCAATGGAAAGCCTGTCCACAAGTCGGTCATCTACATAGATATAGCCATCTTGGTCGATAACCACCTCAGTGCCTCGGACATAAATGGGACCCCGGGTCCCCAACACTGGGTTGCCGCTTCTGTCCACCAATTCACCGGCGGCATTTAGCTGGAAAGATCCGTTTCTCGTATAGCGCAAGCCGTCATCTGTCGCGATGGTGAAGAAAACCTCCGGCTCCAGCAGTGCAACATCCAAAGGATTATCGGTTTGGCGCAAACCTCCAGGGGCAAAACTGGTGTAAGTCCCATCCAGGGTAACTCCGATTCCCAGCTCCCCAATATTGGCCCGCTGCACCCTGCCGGCACTTCCCATCCTTTCCATCCGCTGGATGAGCATGCTCGGAAAGGCCCGCTGGATAGTATCTGATGAACGGTAACCAGGTGTACTGGCATTGGCCAGGTTGTTTGCCGTTACATCCATTTGGTGCAGCCCTACAAGCATCCCGGTCGCTCCAGTGTAAAGTCCTCTGATCAGCAGCTCCACCCCCTTTATTCAAGGATTTCCGGCTAATGTCATTGTTCTTATCCTAAAGTGCGGCAGCTGCACGGTATCTGCAGTGCCATTCAAGGCCCCTCGTAATGGGGCTTGTCTCAACAGTACCCAAGTATTTCTACACTGATATGGGAAGTCCTTCCTTTTTATGGACAAAGGGAGACCGTCATTGGAGGTTTTTTTCGACACTCTCAGGAAACACATTTTTTTCTGTATTTTTTCCTGGTAGCTTCCCCACCTCTAATATGCCGTTCTGCTTTGTTCACCTCCAACACCTTCTTAACCTGGGCGGCCAGCTCCTCATTGACGCGGGGCAAACGTTCTGTCACATCTTTATGTACCGTACTTTTGCTAACTCCAAACACGCGGGCCGCCTGCCGCACAGTGGCATTAGTATTGATTATATAAGTGCCGATCTCCAGCACACGCTTGCGGATGTATTCCCTCATCCCCCGGTCCCCCCCAACGGGTTGTTAGTTCATTTATATGCATGGGGGTCTGGGATATAACTGGAGAGAAGAAGGAACAAAGAAAGCGAGGCCCCTCCAGCTGATCTGTCTGAAGAGATCTCGCCTATTCCCTACATATGTTTTCTATACAATTGAAAGCTCGATAGCCCCAGCCTCTGTTAAGACATCTGCGGAAGTTCTGACCTTCCGGTACCGATCCTTAAGACGGCATCAAGGCAGGTACATCCGGGGCTCCAAGGGTGTATCTCCGTGACGGATTTCAAACACCAAGCGCCCAGTCTG
>LSQX01176470.1_pt1 | contig 12463 bp, 11 predicted proteins | sample 654561 | NCBI WGS metagenome assembly LSQX01 (sample SAMN04489861, study PRJNA283612) | anaerobic digester metagenome | isolation source: 4 biogas reactors fed with cattle manure at either 37C or 55C with and... | place: Denmark: Kongens Lyngby | collected 2014 | reverse complement strand
ACTTTGGATTGCGGCTTTAGCAGGGATATTTGCTATAATGCTTGTTAAAGAAATCTATGGTGGATTGGGACAGAACTTTATGAATCCTGCAGTGGCCGGTAAAATATTTGCTTTAGTTTCCTATGGAACATTAGTTGCTAATAAAGGATTTGCCAATGCTTCCTTAGCGCAAAAGATTCTAGGAACCGCTGGGGGTAACTTAGGCGAGAGTTCAATTGTTGCAATTTTAATTGGTGGAATTTACCTTAGCGTCAAAGGGATTATAAAAGTAAGAGTTCCTTTAACTATAATTCTTACAGCATTAGCGTTTTCCTTTGTTGTATTAGGAGATGTCACCATTTTAGGAGGAAACAGTAGTATTTATTTAGCCGCATTCTTTATGGCTAATGACTATGCTAGTTCAGCCATCACCAATTGGGGCAAATGGATTTATGCTCTATTACTTGGTGTATTTGCCTCCCTATTTATTGGAATTAGCAAAAATGGAGATGGAGTCTACTATGCAATACTGATTGCAAATGTTTTCGCACCATTTATTGATTCTTTCTTTACTGGAAAACTAGACAAGAAGAAGGAGGCAACAGCTTAATGAAGAAGAAACTTGATATCAAAGAACTTCTTACTTTAGGAGGTGTTCTGACATTAATTTGTGTTATTGTTGCGGGCATAGTCTCTACAGTATATATTACGACTGCAGAACAGATTGCCTTGAATAATGCTGTTAGCTCTGACGATCTAGCAATTATTATGCCAGAAGGCGACACGATTGAGGATATGACAGGAGAGTTTGAACCAAACGAAAATATTACAGAAATTTATAAAGCATTGAGTGGCTCAGAAGAGGTTGGGTATGTATATAAAACAGTTGTTGTGGGGTACAAACCAGATTTAACTGTGTTGGTGGGTGTAAGTCTTGATGGCAACGTAGTGGCAGCGAAAATTAGCCAATCTCAAGAAACCCCAGGACTGGGCTCACTTGTAGCTGAAGATAAGTTTATTTCACAGTTTACGAATAAAACCACAGAGGCGCCTTTCGAAGTCGTAAAAGCTTCAGCCTCTACTGACCAAGAAATAGAAGCTGTTTCAGGTGCAACCGTCTCATCATTCGCAGTGGCGAACGCTGTGAATATAGCAGTTAATTTTCATAAAGAAAATATTCTTGGTGAAGAAGTAGCTGAAGAAGTTAAACCGGAACCTACTATTGAGAACATGAAATTAACAGGAGATACTTTAGAAGAAATTGATGGAGAAATGATGACTTTCGCTGCTAAATCTGGTGAAGAAATCACAGGATATGTAGTATATGCCGAAAATCCAGGATATTATCCTGAGATGCCAATTACTGTAGCAGTAGGTTTTGATTTAGCAACAGATACAATCTCAAACATACTGATTGTTAATCAAAATGAAACAGCAGGTATTGGAGATGTCATCGAAGAAGATGGTTTTAGTGCGCTTTTCCAAGGAAAAGAAACTATTCCTCAAGATATCCAGATTTACTCCGGAGCGACACTAAGCTCTGAAGGATCTTACAAGGCCATTAATAAAGCTATCGAATACTATAATGTCACACTAAAAGGAGGAAACTAAGATGAAGTTACTATTAGAAAGATTACGAAACGGACTCTTCAAGGAAAATCCTATTTTTGTGCAAGTGCTTGCCATGTGTCCTACCTTAGCAGTTTCAACTAGTGTAGTTAATGCATTGGGTATGGGAATTTCAAGTACAATTGTCTTGATATGCTCTAATGCCATCATTTCTGCCATTAGAAAATTCATTCCAAGTAAAATAAGAATTCCTGCCTATATCGTTATAATTGCAGGGTTTGTGTCTGCAGTTGATATGTTTTTAAACGCGTATATTCCAAGTCTTTATGCCTCACTTGGAATATTTATCCCTCTAATCGTTGTTAACTGTATTATTCTTGGAAGAGCAGAAGCTTATGCCAGCAAGAATACAGTTATAGCTTCGATTTTTGATGCTATCGGCATGGGATTAGGTTTTACGCTAGGACTTACTGTATTAGGATTTTTCAGAGAGTTACTAGGAGCAGGAACAGTACTTGGGTTTGCAGTAATGCCTTCAGGCTATGTACCAGCGAATATCATGATTCTTGCACCAGGAGCTTTCTTAACACTAGGCTTAATTATGGCCTTTATCAATAATCGCAACTTAAAAAAAGGTAAAGCCTTATTAAATATCCATGATTCAGAAAGTGCTGGAATTGGCTTTCAAACGCCACATAAAGACACTCATGATGAAGCTATTGATGATGTTATTGTTTCAAACGGAGGGGTTAACTAATGGATTTACTTATTATATTTGTTAATGCAATGTTAGTTAATAACTTTGTGTTATCTAGATTTTTAGGGATATGTTCCTTTTTAGGAGTTTCTAAAAAGAGAGATGCTTCGATTGGTATGGGATTAGCTGTTTTATTTGTTATGGTAATTGCATCGTTTGGTTCATGGATGGTTTATACTTTCCTACTTGAGCCCAACGATCTAGAATATCTAAAAACTGTAGCATTCATCTTAGTTATTGCTGCATTAGTACAATTTGTTGAATTGGTTATTCGGAAAATAAGCCCACCTTTATATGAATCACTAGGTATATTTCTACCGTTAATCACAACAAATTGTGCTGTTTTAGGAGTCGCTTTTTTAAACATTCAAAATGAAATGGGTTTAGGTGAGAGCTTAGTCAATGCTGTTGGAGCTGCTTTAGGATTTTTCCTAGCGATAGTCTTAATGGCCAGTGTTAGAGAAAAGCTAGATAAAGTTGCTACTGTACCAAGATCATTCCAAGGACTTCCCATTGCTCTAGTTACTGCTGGACTAATGGCGATTTCATTCCTTGGTTTCCAAGGCTTGATTTAAAGGGGGATAATCATGACAGATATACTTTTACCCATCATAATCTTAGCAGGAATCGGACTGGTTTTTGCTGTATTACTAGGAGTGGCTGCGAATATTTTTGAAGTCAAACAAAACCCTAATGTTGAAGCTGTTCTACTAGTTCTTCCGGGCGTAAACTGCGGAGGATGTGGATATGCAAGTTGCGAATCATATGCTAAAGCTGTGGCTTTAAATGATGAGTCTGTTACTCTTTGTACCGTTGGTGGACAAGAAGTAGCTGACAATGTAGGTGATATCATGGGTGTGCAAGTTCATGCTCAAGAAGTAATGGTTGCTTATGTGAAATGTAATGGAGACTGTGATAAATCAAAAGACAAATATGAATATCATGGCATCATGGATTGCGTTAGTGCTTCCGCTCTTCCTGGAGGAGGGGCTAAGTCTTGTACTTATGGCTGTCTAGGTCTCGGAACCTGTGTTAAGGTTTGCGATTTTGATGCAATAATTATCAAAGATGGTATAGCGATCATCGATGAAAATAAGTGTACAAACTGCGGAGCATGTGTTAAAGCGTGTCCGAAGAATCTTATTGAGTCCGTTCCAATAAATTCAAGAATAAGAGTAGCTTGCAATTCCTATGACTCTGCTAGAGATGCTATGCAAAATTGTGAAGTGGGATGCATTGCTTGTAAGAAATGTGAGAAAGCTTGTGAATACGATGCTATCCACGTAAATAATAATCTAGCTAAAATTGATTATGATAAATGTACCCAATGTAATGCTTGCGTAGAAGTTTGTCCAAAAGTAACCATAGAAAACATTTTGATGATCAATAAAGCGAAAGTTGAAAAAAGCCAATCGGCTTAAAATAGGATATAAAAAAACACCATTTTATCTTTAGTGATGAAATGGTGTTTTTTGTTCAGAATATTATTTTTCAATCGATTATTTCAACAAGAGTTTTAATATAGAGGAAGTGAATTTATGAATATAGCTCATGTGATTTCTTCCATATTATTATTATCTTCTAGTTAGAATGATTCTTTAGTCAATTACATTTTTACAATAAGTGAAGTTCCCATACCACCACCAATGCATAAAGTGGCTAAACCATAAGTTGAATTTTGTTTTTTCATCTCATGAAGTAAGGTGACTAGAATACGAGCCCCAGAAGCTCCTACAGGATGACCAAGAGCGATGGCTCCACCATTTACATTGACCTTATTAGCATCCCACTGAAGTTCTTTCCCTACAGCTAGAGCTTGGGAAGCAAATGCTTCATTAGCTTCAATAAGATCCATTTGATCAATTGTAAGGTTTGCTTTAGTTAAAGCATTCTTTGAAGCAGGAACTGGTCCTATACCCATGATGCTTGGATCTACACCTGCATTAGAATAAGAAACAATGGTGGCTAGAGGAGTAAGACCAAGTTCATCAGCCTTCTCTTTACTCATGACCACAAGAGCTGCTGCTCCATCATTGATTCCTGAAGCATTTCCAGCAGTGACGGTTCCATCTTTTTTAAAGGCTGGTCTTAATTTCTTTAAACCTTCAGCGGTAACACCCTTTTTAGGATATTCATCTTCTTCTATAACAACGTCATCACCTCTACGTTGAGGGATAGAAACGGATACAATCTCATCTTTAAATTTACCACTAGCCATAGCGGCTTCTGCTTTATTTTGACTCGATGCTGCAAAAGCATCTTGTTCTTCTCTGGTAATATTATATTGTTCAGCTACATTTTCTGCTGTTATTCCCATGTGATAGTTATTAAAAGCATCTGTTAGTGCATCATTTATCATGGTATCAACCATAACATTATTACCCATACGGGCTCCAAATCTTGCACTAGGTACAGTATAAGGGGCTAAGGACATATTTTCTGTACCTCCCACAACCACAACGTCATTGTCACCAGCAATTATAGTCTGTGCTGCTAATGATACAGATCTTAGACCAGATCCACATAAGATATTAATGGTAGTGGCAGGAGTAGTTACAGGGATTCCAGCGTTTATGGAAACTTGTCTGGCTACATTTTGCCCAAGTCCAGCCTGCAGGATACATCCTAAATAGACTTCATCTACATTTTCAGGTTTAATTCCAGCTCTTTTTATGGCTTCTTTTACCGCCACAGTACCTAGATCAACCGCAGAGACATTTTTAAAGACTCCACCAAAACTACCCACTGGGGTTCTAACAGCGCTAACAATTACAACTTCTTTCATAATATGACCTCCCATAATTTTAATTCATCCCAAATTAGACCATAGTCTAGTAGGAATTCTGTAATGCCATAATAACATGAAAGACCCCTCATGTGTAATCAGTTTCATGTTTAAGTGTAAAATTAAATAATTGATAATTCTAAATGAGTAGATAAAACCCTTGAAACATGAGGATACTCTCATGTTTTTTGAAAAATAAGCGGTCTACGAATAAAAAGATTTACAAAATATTAATTAATACAAAGAATTAATTTCACTTTACTGTTCATGAATTGCTATTTTTTTAGGTATTTTGCTCATGTTTAGCTATAATAAGAAGTGAGTATACAGGGAAAAGGAGTGTTTTATGTTAACAGCAATAATCACAGGAGCCACAGGAGGCATTGGAGAAGCCATAGCAAAGAAGTTAGCAGAGCAAGGTTACCAACTAGCACTTTTATATGGTCATAATCATATAAAAGCAAAAGAGATGGAAAAAGAACTTTCGAAAATAACTAGAGTAAAAATATATGCCATTGATTTTAAAGATCACCTACATATACAAGAAAAAATGAATCAAGTGCTATTGGATTTCCAGGCGTTTGACTGTGTTATTCACGGAGCAGGTAAATCTTATCGAAATCTCTTCCATGAGATGGAAGATTTCCAATTTGAAGACCTCATAGAAGTCAATCTTAAACCCCTTTATTATGTGACAAAAGCGATATTGCCCTCAATGCTAGCACGAGGGAAGGGAAATATAATTGGGATATCTTCTATTTGGGGAGCTAATGCTGCTGCTATGGAAGTGGCCTATGCCATGACTAAAGGTGCTATGGAACAATATATTAAAAGTTTAGCTGCAGAACTTTCCTATATGAAAATATCTGTAAATGGAATTGCCCCAGGAGGAGTGGATACCTCCATTCTAAATAACTTAAGTGCAAAAGAAAAGGAAGAATTTATTAGTGACATTCCTTTTCAAAGATTGGCAACACCAGAGGAAATAGCAGATCTCGTCATTTTCCTCATAACAAAAGGGACATATATCACAGGTCAAATTATTACAATGGATGGAGGATTTACATTAAACTAAAAGCTCCCTAATAAGGGAGCTAAAAGAAGGTAGATTTTTAATCAGGTTTAGGAAATAAGATGGAGAATGAAACTCCATCCTTTTCATTTGATAAATCATAAGTTAATTTATGAAGATCCAGTATGTTTTTTATAATAGATAGTCCCAGTCCAGAACTACCGGTTTTTCGAGTTCTGGATTTATCTTTTTTATAGAACTCCACCCAAATATTTTTAAGTTCATCTTCATCAATATGAGCAGGGGAATTATTGACCTTAAAACTATAATATAAGGGAGTCTCCTCTAAGCTAATCGTTACCTTTCCATGTTCATCTGTATGAATCATTGCATTTTTTATGATATTTCTAAAAGCAGTGGTTAATTTCATCTTATCACCGAGAATATACAGGTTAGGGGTTAAGTCAATTTGGACTTTTATTCCATTAGAGTGATAATCTAAAAATGGAGAAATGTTGTCATAAAGGGTCTGGCTTAAATTAAACGGCTCCAATGTAAGGGTGTAAGCATCAGACTCTGTGTAAGAGAGCTCAATCATGTCCTTGACTAAAATTTCCATGTTTTTTGATTCATCTAGAATAATCGATAAATATTCTTCTTTGTTCTCCTCACTAATTCCATCAATAAGACCTTCTGTATACCCTTGGATTAATGTAATAGGGGTTTTAAGCTCATGAGATATATCCCTGATGAATGTTTTTCTTTGGTCTTCCATCTCTTTTCTTTTTACAAGATCTTTGTTTAGAAGAATGTTCTTTTCTTTTAGCTCAAGTAAAGCTTCTGATAGGTTCTTTGATAAGGTACTTAAGCTTAACCCAAGTTCTCCAATTTCGTCATTTTGATTAAAATTCACGGGCACATCAAAATTAAGTTTAGCTAGTTCCTTAGAAGATTGGGTTAATTTTCGTAAAGGCTTAGTAATCGTATTGGAAATCAGAGTAGCCAGTAATATGATAACCACAAATCCACCAATGAAAACATAAGTAAATACATTTTTGATGGTTCTAGCCGCTTCATTAATAGGGAGCATGGAGCTGATGGATATGGCAAGGGATTCTCGCTGGTCATTTCGCTCGATGGCTGTAGCCGTTAAAAAATAACGAATGCTACCATCTTGACGTTGATAATCTCTGCTGATAATTTTCTTGTCTTGAAGCAGTCTTTTTTGAAAAACAGAGTCTTGTACCAAATCTTTAAAAAAACTATTGATAATTTCAATATAATCTCCCTCTACTTGATTTCCACCAAAGGGAAGATATTCCAAGGTGCCATTTTCACCAAAAATAAATAATCGAGAGTTGTTATCTGTTTCAAAATCATTTATCGCTTGAATGAAAATATCTTCTGACGCTTTTGCCTTGGTACTGAATTGTTCTAAATTCTCTGTTAAAGATGTGAGTTTAGCTCTTCGATAAAAACTTTCAAAACTTACAGTCATGAAGATCATGGAACCTAAAAGTAACAGCGTCATAAGAACGGTAATGACGAAGGTTAATTTCTTAGAAATAGATTTAAACATCGTCATTCACCGTAAAACGATATCCATATCCTCTGACGGTTTGAACGTATCCGCTAAGGGGACCCAGTTTTTCTCGTAGTCTTTTGATACTTGTATCGATGGTTCTTTGGCCTCCATCGTAATCATAGCCCCATACAGCAGTAATCATAGCATCACGTAGCAGAACTTGATCTACATTTTGAGTGAAATACAAGAGTAGTTCCATTTCTTTTTTTGAGAGATAAATTTCTGAATCATCAATAAAAACCCGTTGAGATGATGGGTTTATGGTTAATCTTCCAAAAGTAATATCACTCTTCTGATTAGTATCTTCTTCCAACCGTTGAAAAAGATTATTTATTTTTAAGACGAGTATTTTTGGAGAAAAAGGTTTCGTAATATAATCATCAGCACCAATTTCGTAAGCATCAATGAAGTCTTCATCCATAGCTTTAGCCGTTAGAAAGAATACTCGGGTACTTTTGGTTTTTCTAAGTTCCTTGAGCATTTCTAAGCCATCCATGAAGGGCATCATCACGTCTAATAAGATAAGATCAAAATCATATTTTAAGGCAAAATCTAATCCCTCTTCCCCATGATTGGCTAATGTGATGTTATAGCCTTCTTTGCTAAGATAGTCTCTTAACAAATCCCTTAGTCGTTTCTCATCTTCCACAATTAATATCTTTTTGTTCATCATACAGTTCACCTCTGATTTATGGATCATTATCTCCCCATATAATATGGGAGCAATAGAGCTAAAGTTTTATAGGGCTAGATATAGATTTTATTGACGTCATCTTTTTCTTCCCTCATTGACAAGGTTTGAGCAGTTAATTCTTTTATGGCTAGATTCATGGCGTTAGGACTCACCCTGGATAGACTAATCCTCATGGCTTTTCGATCTTCGTTGGATGTAAATCCTCTAAAATCTCTAAATCGAAAGCCTTTACTTTCTAAATTTTCCATCAGTAACTTTAATTTGAAGTCTTTCGGAAATTCAATAGAGGCGAAAAAACCAGCTTCTGGTAAGTGATATGGAAAAGGGAAATCAATAATAGCATTTTTAAAAATCATAATATTTTGTTTAATACGGTTTTTTTCATTCACCATGTCCCTTAAGTAGTATTCTGACTTTAAATATTTAAGCAGTACAGATTGATGAATTAGTGATGCACCATAGTTTAGGTAAGTGACTGTATCGGTTAGATCCTTCACCAAATTTTTCGGGACAATGAGATGGGCTAGCCTTAATGCAGGGCTAATGGTTTTACTATAACTTCTAATATACAAGGTTCGATCTTGGGCTAAAGAAAAAAAAGTAGGGCCTTTACTAAATTCTTCTAGATAATCATCTTCTACGATATAAAAATCATAGGTTCTTGAAAGGGCAATGATTTTCTCCATTTGTTCTATAGTTAAGGAATCTCCTAAGGGATTATGGTTTCTAGACATGGTGTAGAAATACTTTATAGACGAAGTTTTTAATATTTCTTCAAAAGATTCTAAGTCAATCCCGCTATAATCTCTATGAATTTTTTTATAGGAAATCTTTTTTTTATTTAAATGGGTAATGAAGATATTATAGCTGGGATCTTCAATTAAAATTTCATCCTGATCTTTTTTTGACTCTAAAATCACATTAAAAGCGCCTTGAGCACCTGGTGTGATAAAAACAGAGTCCAATTCTATATCATCTTGATTTAAATCCATCAAAATAAATTCTCGAAGTAAATCGTATCCTTTGGGGTAACTATAATTGAATAAGACAGGATTATCTTCTTGAAGTACAATTTGCATTATTTTCTTCAAATTTGCTATGGGCAGATGAAAGGAGTCTGGTACCCCCGAATAAAAATCTAAATCTTTTTCATCGGTTTTATTTGACTTATTAATATAGTAACCACTCTTAGGAGCGGAAAAAACTAATCCAAGTGATTCCAATTCATTGTAAGCTTTAATCACAGTGGAATTAGAACAACTAAATTTTATAGCTAAAGCTCTTATCGATGGAAGTTTATCTTTGTGAACTTCTCGATCAATTTCATATCGTAGAAAGTCCATGATTTCTGTATACTTATAATTCATTTTCTCACCCTTTGTACCCATTCAGTTTTTCTTCAGTATACCATCTTTCGTCGGATTTATTCTACTGTAAAAATCATGAATAGCTTGAAAACTGAGGTGAGATTCACCTAAGCCAAGGTTTGATACCCATTGATTTTAAATTTATGTTATATTAGACTATAGTATAAAATAAGCATGTGTCACTAAGGTGACAATAATTTATGATATGACTTAATTTCATAGTGAATATGCTAAAATGTATCATATTGGATAGAAAAGGAGACTGGAAAAAGTGAAGTTTTACGAAATGATATTCAAACATTATGATGATATTTTCCCCTATAATAAAGAAACCTATTCCTTTTTAAGAGAAGGTCTGCAAGATGAAGATAAAGTCCTAGATGTGGCTTGTGGCACAGGAACCTATTCTATCGCATTGCAAAAAGATGGCATGAATCTATGCGGGTTAGATTTAGATGAAAATATGATTAGTTTAGCAGAAGAAAAAGCTGAGGAAGCTTTCGTTAATCCGGATTTTGTAGTGTCAAGTATGCTTAACTTGGATTTAGTCAGTGATGGAGATTTGAGAAGAATCTATACCATTGGTAATGCTTTAGTTCATTTGAAATCATTAGAAGAAATACAAACATTTTTGTCTTTAAGTTATGAACTGCTTAAAGATGGGGGGGATTTGATTATTCGGATTCTAAATTATGATCGAATCTTAGACAATAAAATTGATAAGCTACCGACCTTAGAAGTTCCATTAAAGGGAATTACCTTTGAGCGTAATTACAGTTTTGATGAGGCTTCTGAATTGATTGAGTTTTCTTCAATTTTAAGCGTTAAAGATCAAACCAAAGAAGCTTCAATCTATCTTCTTCCTATTAGAAAAGATGCTCTTCTTCTAGAGCTATCAAATGCTGGCTTTAAAGAGATTGAATTATATGGAAGTTTTAAAAAAGAGCCCTATACGGACGAATCCACATCACTAGTCATTAAAGCAAAGAAAGTAGAAGAGGCATAGACACATCATGAAAAACATAAATAGTAGTACACTCTCTAATGGAATGAGAATTTATACCCTTCAAAAAGAAGGTAAACTATTTTCTTTAAATTTAGGCTTAAATATTGGAGCCATGGCAGAATCCCAAGAAGAAAAGGGAATCTGCCATTTTATTGAGCACATGGTTTTTAAAGGGACTCAATTTGATGACAATGAAAGTTTGAATTTTAAAATTGAAAATTTAGGTGGAGACTTTAATGCATACACCGATTTTTTTAAAACTGTATTTACAGTATCAGCTCTTAAAGATGAGCTAGAGCCTAGTTTGACCATATTAAGAGATATGCTTATGTATCCTAACTTTAAAAAAGAAGACTTAGATAAAGAAAAGACCGTTATCCTTTCTGAATTAAGAGCTTCCCTTGATGATCAAGAAGAGATGACCCATAAAAATCTTTTTGAAAAAGCATATGATGAAAGCCCACTAAAGTATGATGTTATCGGTACAGAAGAATCGATTTTGTCATTTACCACTGAACAAATCGCATCTTTTTATAAAAAAACCTATGGTCCAGAGCAAACTGTATTGGTTCTGGTTAGTGCTTACGCCCATGATGAAGTAGTCTCCTTAATTGAAAAACTATTTTATGAGTGGCCCAAAAATCATTTTAAAATGAATTCTTTAGAATTTGAGAAAAACATTCCTGGCACCCATGAATCATATAAGGACATGGAACAATCTTCTCTAGGGTTGCTTTATACGTTTTCTATGGAAGATGAGGATAAGCTTCCGATAAGAGTGCTTAACTATAAATTAGGCGTAAGTGGAAATGCTATCTTATTTCGAGAATTAAGAGAAAAAAGAGGGTTAGTCTATGATGTCTATTCGGACATAGACCTAACCAAGAATGTCCAACAATTATTAATCTATACTCAGGTATCTGATGAAAACTTAGATCTGGTAGAAGAACAAGTGTTAGCCATACTTGAAGACTTAAAAAAAGGCATCTATCTAAAAGATCATGATCTAGAGCTGATGAAAAAAGTCATGAAAACCAGTGTTTATGATACGCTGGAAAATATTCATGATCTCTCCTCAACAATGTTAGAAGAAATCTTTAATGAAGAAGAACCTCTATCCGTACTCAATGACTTAGAAAAATTAGAGAAATTAACCCTAAATGACTTGCTAGAAATGAGTCAGAGAATCTTTCAGAATCCAACAATCTATCGCAGAAGGGGAGAGACCGATGAAGAAAATTATGGAGATTAAAGAAAATAAACGAAATAAGAATCGAGTGAGTATATTTACTGACGATGGATTCTTGTTTGCTTGTGAAAAAGAGCTCATCTATAAGCATCATATTAAAAAAGGAGATCCGGTGGATGAAAAAATCCTAAAGGATCTTATCGCAGAAGATGACTATATTAAAGCTAGAGAAATGGGCTTGAGACAATTAGAAAGTAGTTTTAAAACTGAAAAACAAATAAAAGATAAATTAGATGAAAAAGGTTTTGAAGAAGATATTATTGAACAAGTCATAGAAAAATTTAGAGAATATAATTTGGTTGATGATAAAAAATACACGGAAATGTTCCTTAAAGAAAAGCTTAGATCAAGAGGGTTAAGAAAAGCAAGTTATGAACTGTCCCAAAAAGGAATTTCTAAAGAATTAGTGGCTGAAGTTAGTGAAGAAATCAATACCTATGATATGGAAGAAGCATCTTGC
>LSQX01342237.1_pt1 | contig 12464 bp, 13 predicted proteins | sample 654561 | NCBI WGS metagenome assembly LSQX01 (sample SAMN04489861, study PRJNA283612) | anaerobic digester metagenome | isolation source: 4 biogas reactors fed with cattle manure at either 37C or 55C with and... | place: Denmark: Kongens Lyngby | collected 2014 | reverse complement strand
GCCGCCTGGGCTATCAGGACCGGCAGGGATTATAAATTCTACCAGCCCATTAAGACCTATCCGCTGCAATTCGGTGGTCAGGATGCCCATGTAACCGAGTATATTTACATATCAGACAGCAAATCTGCCATGTTGGGGTCCAAAAGCTCAAGCCCGGGCATTGGATATTCAAGAGATATTATCATGACAGACGGTGAACATACTTACATTATTACCGTTTCCACCGGCTATAGCGACTGGGTTCTCAAGAAGGATAATCTCAAGAAGATAAAACTGTCTCTTGGTAGCAACTAATAAGTGGTGGGCATACCCTTTATACGGATAGGAGTGGTTTTATGTTGAAATCTATAAATAAGCGAAAATGGTTTGCAGTAATGGTTTTGGCAGTAGCCATGCTGTTTTCCTCATGTTCGGTCAGGGGGCAGGACGAGAAGCCGCCTTCAACTCCGGTGCTCACCATTAAAGAGGTTCTGGCTGATCGGGTATCCCTGGCCTGGAGCGAATCCTACGATGACACCGGTATTGATGAATACAGGCTGTTTCGAAATGGCGGCATCCTGGCTTACGTGGAAGATACCGAGTATGATGATACCAATGTTGTTCCCGGAGAGCAATATGAATACTATGTTGTTGCCTATGACAAGGCGGGGAACAAATCTTCAAAGAGTGTACGGCAGACTGTAAAGATTGATGATGGATCACTTAAGACCGTAGATACCCCGGGAGGACCTGCTGACCCAGATAATGTGAAGGACATGAACAGACTTGCCAAATCCACCGTACGTCTTTACATTCTGGACGATGATTATGTCTGTGTGGGTACGGGCTCCGGTACCATTATGAATGAACAGGGCTACATTTTAACAAATTACCACTGTGTTGCAGACTACTATGGTCTGTATAACAGTGAGGGGTATGTGGCTATTGCATTAACTGACGATGTTCGTGTCAATTCTCAGCCACAATACTTTGCCCAATACAGAAGCGGAAATGAGGCGCTGGATCTTGCCGTTGTACAAATTGTGGAAGACATAAACGGAAATAAGGTATCGGCCACAGATCTGAAGCTAATACCGGCAAAGATCGGTAACTCCGACGAACTGAATATGGGCGATGAGATCAATCTCCTCGGTTATCCTGGTGTGGGAGGGGAGACCATCACCTTTACTGCCGGAAAGGTATCGGGTTTCATTGATGATAATTTTGACAACGAGATTGACTGGATAAAGACAGATGCCATTGTGAATCATGGCAACAGTGGCGGAACTGCAATCAATAACAAGGGTGAGATGATAGGCGTTCCCACAGCCAAGCAGGTCGGTATGGATGCTGATCTGATGTTCTACTTAAAGCCTATTAACCAGGCTATCGCCATATTAGAGGACGCTTATACCCAGAGCGGACTTCCCAATCTTCCGGAGCGTACCGATCCGTACAGCGGCTATGATTATTCTGATGATGCGATTGATATATATGGTTATATCGTCGATGGTTATACCTTAGATCCTATTGAAGGAGCCATATTTGTTATTCTACAGGCGGGCGTTACCACTGAGCAATTTGCCAATGACCCGCAGGACAGCATGATACTGGCCTATGCTGAAACCGATGTTGATGGCTTCTTCTATTGTTACGGTGTACCCGTTGGCAATTCCTACGCAGTCATTGTGGGCGCCGATAACTACTACCCAATCATAGAGGATGATGCAATCCAGATAGCGCCCGATGAGTATGAAGACTGGTATCTGGGCAGCATCTATCTGGAAGCATATTAATTGCATTTGACAATGGGTAAACTAATTTCTTCAGAATAGTTTTGAGGCTCTGCATATTTAAGGCGGAGCCTCTGTGCTTTCTCTAAAAGAATGGTGATTATTGACTTTCAGCAGCATGAGGCCTTTGGTACATCAGATAATCCAACTAGGCTATGCCGGCCTTGTGAGGCATAAAATAAAAGAGTAAAAAGCTTGACAACTTAAGCTGCAGCCAGTAAAATAGTCTTTGTCCGGCTTACGGGCAATGGTGATGGCCCCTTGGTCAAGCGGTTAAGNNTTGTAATCAGCAGGTCGGGGGTTCAAGTCCGTCCTCCAGCTCCAAAGGGTTTCAAGTTTCTTGAAGCCCTTTTTTCATGCCTGTGTTTCACCTATTAGCATACAAAAAGACACCCGCTTGTGTGGGTGCCTTCAATTAATGAGGGCTACATATTTTATTTGATAACCTTTTGTAGAATCGGTTTAATGTCGTTGATTGGGATTGCGCTTTGAATTCCGTCTATCCCCATTCGTGCCATCCCTATTATTTTGCCGTCAACGCTGAATACTGCACCGCCAGATGATCCTCCTGACATAAACGTGTCTGATATACCCACCCATCGTTTACCGAAGTCATCTTTAAAACCAGAGAACAGGCATTGGTCGATAAAGTTTTTGCTCCCACTAGGGCTTGTAATACTTATCAATGTCTGCCCTTCAACCAGTTTGTCCGAATCTCCGAGTGTGACTGACGGTAACCCAAAATCACGGTCGAGCTTTAATACGGCAAAATCAATGTCGGGGTCGGCGTATTCCACCGTGGCGTAAGCACCGTAAACAGAATCATCGGGAAATACCTCGATTCGGTCTGCGTTTCTTATGACGTGTTCCGCCGTGATGATGTAACCTTTGTATACCCATCCAGAGCCTTGATAAGGTAAATCGTTCTGATATGCGTATATCATAACACAGGAATCCTTGCAGGCTTTTGCCACAAATTCAGGGCCGGATTCAATTACTATATGAGTCCCTGTGCTGTATGCCTTTCCTCCGAGAGCTCTGGCCATGTCAGATACCTTAATATAGGTCGATGGCCATTGCTCATCGGCAGAGTGTACAGCGGCGATACGCATATCATATTCCTGTCCGTTGTACAGGAATTTATCCTCAGTGAACCTTGCTGACAACACTTCAGGCACAGCATAGACACCAATCGACAAGGTTAATAAAGCTCCAAGTATAAAACCGATTACAGCTTTCCTCATTTTATCACCCCGATTTTGTTTTACCACAATTAGTAAAACAAATCAAAATGCAAGGGATAACAACAAATATTGGGGAGGAAGATACTGCAAAATACATACATAAACATGTAAGTGTAACCAAATATAGGCTAAACATAACATAACTATGTTACATAAGTATATATATTATAGCATTAGTACATAATATTGCCTTACATCAGCCTTCATGGTGGGAGGATTTTTGTTTCTGTTACTCTCATATGTCCATCGGCTATGAGGATAGGTTTATGCTTTTCATTCTTTAGTCTGACATATAATAAAAGAGAAGTTTCCATGGGGGTGCCCAGTTGTATCTGACCACAAGTATTGCAGGCAGGACGAAAATAGAGCGTGAGGTCCTTTATGACGGAGAAGTATGTCTGCTTGAAAAAGATCAGGGCAGGGTGCTGGGCATTACCTCATGTTTTGTTTATGAGGTGAGTTTTAAGACAAATTACGCTTCTGATTCCATCATGTTAGAAGCCGCGTTTATTGTAGAGCTTATATTTGAGCATCTTGATAATGCTGGTGAATGTATAAACAAAATAAAAAAGCTGTCCTGTAAAAAAAGACTATCCCCAGATTTTCACGAACTTTTAAAATGGCCTTCAAAAAATGAAAATTTATTTGTCGTTCCAGTAATAAATGACTTGGCCTACAGATATGTCATAACGGAGGATGGCACGGGAATCAATTTGACCCTCAGTGCTTCCATAGAGTATTTTGCAACCTTCTCATACTATTCCAATATTATTGAATGCGGAAAGGAACAGCCCGAAACCGGAGATAAGATCGAAAGCGTCAATTGGAGAACCGTCATTAACAGTATTGGACTTGATGATGCATTAACATGTATCGATCATCTTGTAAAACTTATCAAAATAAGCAGGCTGTTTGGGAACAAGGAAAATATACTTCCAATCCAGTTTGAAGCATCAGAATCTAAAGTGAAGGATGAAAACTGCAGCCTCAAAAAGTTCAATAAAGCCCTGGAGGATGAAATACAAACCTGTAAGAAGACCATTGCACATCTTAAGTCAGAGCTGAGGGAACGGGAAGAAATCATAAGTAAGCTCCTGCTGCTTTTGGACAAATACAATGGACAATGAGCCATGTTACTATAAGAGAAACCGCCAGGCTGCGTAAAGCCAAAAGCAGCCGATATTTAACACAGCCTGGTGGCAGCCATGAATGGTTTTATAGGAACAGGGATTCAACTTGTGATCCCATTCTGCTCCTCATAATACAATCTGACAAGCTCATCCCTTACGAGCCCTTTTATGAAAGCCAATTGAAGTATCTTCTGCTGCAAAAGAAGCAATTGAAGAACCAGAATCTGCTCTTGTGCATTATTCATCGGTTTCACCTCCGGAAGGTTGTCCTATATTATGGTATGCAAAGAATAAAGGCATGGTTACGGGATTATAGTTCTGACAAGCCCTGAACCACAATATCCTGATCCACCCCAAGTTTTATAGTGATGTTCTCATAAAGTATGAAATCCACAGCGGTAGTCCATATGAAGGAACCGTCTCCTGTTGGAGCAAGATAGGGTTCAACCACGTCGGACTCATATCTTAGATCTGACAGAAGAATGGTTGACTGGAGTGAAGGGTTCTCCAGATCTACTGAGTCTATCCCGGGCTCAAAGGTATCGATGGGAAATGTCATCATATAGTCAAATGCAGAAAAGTTATTGCCTTCCGTTGCAAGGGTCAGTTTCTCGCAGAAATCAGCAGTGTTCCTGCGTTGTGGGATCGGGGTTTTATCATCCGGATTTATCATCTCACAGAAAGCCATGACAGAGTCAGAGTAGTGAGAACCAAGAGCGGATAATTGGCGGGGGAGGGTTATTACCTTGAATTCGCCGTTTTCATATTCCACCAGGAGGATGAGACAGTATCGATGGTTAATCCTTGATTTTTTTGTTCCTGTGATGGTGTTTTTCGGATAATCGGGTAAAACAGCTCTTTTGCATAACTTCACGCATTTGACAGCAGACCCGGAAGAGGGGGAAGTCCCCGGGCAAGCGCCATTATTGATAATATAGAGCCTCATAGGCTGTTTTGTACCTTGATTGGGCTGCTGATCAGGCTTATCCTGCCAGAATATACAGATGTCCCGGAAGGCTTTTTTGCCAAGTATCTGCCGGGCAAAGATTTCTATTTGCTGCCAGTCATAAACAGAGTTCACAGACTCGGACATGATAAATCTCTCCCTAAATGGTCAATTTTCTAGCCAGACGGTTTTTATGCGGTTTTAACTTTTTCTTTTTCTTTGGAGCAGTACCGGGGTTTTTCATGTCAATCATCAGCTGTTTCATGCTATTAATCTCACGCTGTATTTCCCCGAGCATGCGAAGTATTTCCCGTATGTGAGTGTCAACCATCAACATGCCATATTGACCCTGATCTTTATCGCCCAGGTCATCCGGCAGCAGGGGTTCTCCAATAGGGGTATTCAGGCCATCCTCACGGGTCACAGGCCTCCATCCAGTATTGATATCTGAACATGAAAAATCCTTCATCAGCACCCATTCCCCTTCATATTCCTTACCATATTATATGAAAGTGTCCATGAATGGTGTTCATGGTAAATAGTCCTTTTCATTACCTGTCATTTTTCTTATAATGGTGTATACTTGTTATCAGGCAAAATCGGAACCTCTAAAAATCGGCCTCCATTTAATTAATACATGTCAACAAAGGAGAAGGGGATATGAAGACCATAAAGAAAGTGGCCGGTGTTCTGTGCATAGCTTTATTTCTGCTTGTCACAGGTTGTGGAGACCAGGCAGGGAATGGCTCTGATACTGATCTTAGAATACCGGATGAGGCTTTTCTGAAATATGGGGAAGAGTATACCGACATTGTTGAACTGGCCAGGATAAACGATTCGGTTTGGGTTCATACCTCCTATTATGAAATTGGTGGAGTTCTCAGACCGCATAATGGGCTTGTTGTGCTCACAAACAGCGGTCTTGTTTTGGTCAACGCACCATGGACCGGCAATCAGATGGACAGCCTTGACAAGCTGGTTATTGAACAATTTAACAGCAGATTTACCGATGCCATAGTTACTGACGTGGCGGCAGAATATACAGGCGGCCTGCGCTGCCTGAAGGAAAAAGATATAAGGCTGACCTGCCTTGACAGGGTTGCCCAAAATGTCGTTGAGATTGGACTTATTGAACCCGATACGGTGCTGGACGGTGATGAAGCCTGCATCACATACGGGGATGTAGATTTTGAGATATTTTTTCCCGGGGCGGGTTACTCCGATAATAACACCATAGTATGGATCGATGAATACAACCTTTTATATGCAGGAAATCTTGTAAAAGAATACGGAGCCAGTTCCCTGGGGAATTCCAGAGTAAGTAGAGCATGGCCGGACTCATTGACCAACATCTTAAGCCGTTATGACAGTATAGAAATCGTGGTTCCCGGCCGTGGACAATGGGGTGATGCATCACTGATTGATTACACCCTGGGGCTATTTGAAGAATAAGGCTCTATGTACTGAAATCAGAGGTGGGAAAATGAAGAAGAAAAAGCCTTTTGGCTGTCTATATATTGTTATCGGCCTGATTTTTCTGGCCTTGTTCTGGTATTGGCAAAATTTCAGCCTTCAGACCACAAGGTTTACTCTTTCCTATGATGGGTTGCCTAAGGGCTTTGATGGGTATAGGATTGCTCTGATAAGCGATATGCATGGCATTGAGTTCGGGCATAAAAATAGTGCATTGGCCAGGCGTATCCATGATTTTGGTCCGGATATTGTGGTTTGCACCGGTGATATGATCAGTTCAAACGCTAAGGACGGACAGGCCTTTCTTAACTTTCTTGAAAGTATTGGAGATAAGTATCCCATATATATGTGCCTTGGAAATCATGAGCAGATTGCGCGGTGGTACGAGCTTGAAATCGAATCAGATTATGGCTATGAATCCTTCATCAGCCAGGTTAAAGAATCAGGCGTGCATATCCTGGATAACCAGACCAGAATCCTGGAGAAGGATGGGGATCGGATACATATCAGCGGTCTGACACTGCAGCTTTATCATTACTCGCGTCGGGACGATCCCTATGCTGACGACAGCCTTTTGCTCAAGACCTCATATATTGAAAATACACTAGGATCGGCCAGCAGTGGCTTCCACCTCTTACTGGTTCACAGCCCATCCTATTTCAATGAATATGCGGAGTGGGGGGCAGATCTGGTCCTTTCGGGGCATATGCATGGAGGGATTATTCGGGTTCCATTTAAAGGCGGGCTTCTGTCCCCTGAGCATGTTTTCTTTCCGGAATTTGATGCCGGACTTTTTGAGAAAGGCTCAAGCCGCATGATCGTAAACAGAGGATTGGGCAACTCGGTAATCAATGTGCGGCTGTTCAACAGGCCGGAACTGACCGAAATCATCCTGAAATCGGAACCATAATCATATACCAATTTGGGGGAGGCACTGTTCATGCCTCCCTTGTTGCAGAGTACTTATTATCTGTTTTCCAGCAAGGCCCGATATTGAGCCTCCAATTCCTGTTTATGGCTATCATCGCTGCAGGAGTAAATCCTGGCTGACAACTCGGCCAATTTCATCTGCCGGATGGTTTCCTCCAGTCTGGAATCTGCCGGGGTCTGATCATCTCTTGCCCTTTGGCTATCCCTATAATCCTCAAATGAACCTTCAAAGGTTTTCAGATGGTTCCCCTCGATAATGAGCAACCGTTGCGCAATGCTTTCAACAAACTTCCTGTCATGGGAAATCAGAAGCAGCGTCCCTGTATAATCGCGTAGAACACTCTCCAAAGCCTCCATTGAGAAAATATCAAGATAGTTGGTAGGCTCGTCCAAAATGATGAAGTTAGCCTGCGAAACCAAAAGCTTGGCTATTGAAACCTTCACCTTCTCACCACCGCTGATGAGGAATATCCTTTTATTGACATGGCTGGCCGGTATCAGGAGCCTTGCAAGGACACCCCTGACCACATGTTCCGGTTTTGTACTTCCTTCCATGACATTCTCCAGGATGGTCCTTGATTCATCCAGGATGGAGAAATCCTGTTTGAAATATCCAAATTCAACACCCGGGGCTATTGTGAGACGATCGTCCCTTTCAGCAATCAAATTGGCCAGGGTGGTTTTGCCGCTGCCGTTCTTCCCGATAAGAGCTGTCCTCTTTCCGGTTGGGATCTCAAAACACGCGTTTGTAATCAGCTTGCGGGATTTAAAACCTATGGTCAGGTTTTTGGCGCGTACTGCTTTGGAAGATATGGGATTGTTGGGCGGTTCAATCATTATGGCCACTTGGGGAAGTTCCTTAGGTTTATCCTTCTTTTCAAGCTTTTCAAGCCTTTCAAGCCTTGTTTCCAGTTGATCGATGGCCTGATTAAGCTTTTTTTGGGTGGCGGTTTCCCTTCTTTTGTGGAGACGGGCTTCCGAGTTTCCCATTCGGCGTGGTGACTTCCTGACGGCTTTCATATTGGAGCTTCGTTCTAAGATCCGTCCCTTAAGACGGTTACGTTCTTTTATATAAGACTCGTATTCTAGGGTCTGCCTTTGATAGTCGGCTTCCCGTTGCCTAACATACTGGGAATAGTTACCCGTGTAAATCCTGACCTCACCGTTCATGATCTCTATCATAGTGTCACACAGCCGGTCCAGAAGTTCTCTGTCATGGGAGACAAGGAAAAGGGTTCCCTTAAAGGCTTCCAGCTCTTTTTGGATGATCTCCGATGATTCCATATCCAGGTTGCTGGTGGGCTCATCGGCAAACAGGATCCCGCAATCAGGATCAAAGGCTTGTATAAAGCGTGCCTTAGCTCTCTCGCCGCCACTTAAATGGGCATGATGCATATTGGTATCAAAATTCAACATACCCACAAGGCGCTGATTGGCATTGGCCTGGTAAAGGGGATCCACGGATTCCGGAACGCCGTCGTCCTGCTGCCTCAGAAAGGAGAAGGAGGTATAAATCCTGACAGAACCTTCATCCGGGCTTTCCAATCCTGAAAGAACTTTTAACAGCGTGGATTTGCCTGCCCCGTTGGGTCCGGTAATCCCGACACGCTCACCTGAATATACCTTCAATGAAAGGGATTTGAATATTTGCTGTTCGCCGAAACTTTTACCGATATTATCTGCCTGCAGAACCAATGACATAAAAATAACCTCCCGAAGTGTTCCGGAAGGCATGCGTCAATCATAAAGCTACAGCTTCACAGGGAAGAATGATACGCAAAAAGGATATAGAAAGCCAATTCCGGAACATACAAAAACATACTGTATAGCATAAGCAATCCGAAATTAGCAAATCCTCATCGCGTTACCCTGTTCCGATACCGTAATTGAAAGGTATCTGGAAGCTATCCTTTCCTTGGAATTTATGACTATACTAACATGGATTGCTGGCAGCGTCAATCCCATGGTTGGACTCCATACCATATGGGAATCAGCTTGATAAAAAGAAAACTTGATTTCCCTTCCTTAAGACCGGCTTGGAAAATGTTGTTGAATGTATTTCCACTATTTGATAGAATCTACCTAATAGAAAGTATTGGAGGCGATTACATGGGAGATATTAAAATGTGTTCATCCTGTGGCAATAGCATTCCTGTTGAAGCTGTGTTCTGCCCGAACTGCGGTCAAAAGCAGGAAGCCGTTATCCAAGAGCAGGAGCAGGCGGTTCAACCCCCTGAAGAATCCGTATATCAAGATGCTGAAGAAATTAAGACTCCAGAGCCCGTTTCTGAGGCTGAAAACTATGGAGAACCGGATGCAAGCGATCAGTCTGAGCAAGATTATCAGGAACCGTCAATAGAGGCTGAGCCTACGGCACAACAGCAACCGGCCTATCCAGAATCAACATCAGCGGCTCCACAGCAACAACAGACAGCCTCCTCAGAACCTGGGCAAATTCAGCAGCAAGCTTATGCTCAAGCATTCACCCAGCCTCAGCAACCGCAGCCTGGCTACCAGCCTGCTCAACCGGCGCAGAGCTATCAGCAACCCAGTTATCCCCAACAGGCTCAGCAGCCGGAGGCTTCGAAAAAACCGAAAAAGAGGTTTCCATGGGTATTCACCATATTATGGATTGGGATGCTGGCCTTTATTGGTGTTTGGGTATTCCTGTGGTTTACATATCCCGAATCCCAAAACCCTATCAACAATTTGAGTGTAGATACCCTTAGACTAATGACCCCTGTTGTTGCAGTGGTATTGCTGATTTATACCCTAAACCTCAAAATTGTTGTTAAGAAGGCGAAGGTTATACCGACCATCCTGTTGATCCTGTCCATTCTTTTCAGCGTGTTCATGTTCCTCTCCTTTGAACTGATTGAAGGTGATTGGGCACATGACCTGATAAGACCTGTAACAGAGATATTCTTCGAATTCCAATAGGATTTGAAGATATATACAGGTCTTCATTATTGTTGGTTTGTTGTGTATAATCATCTGGTAGACAACTTAAACCGCAACAAACAGCAAGGAGAGACATCAGGATAATGGAGAAGTATTGTAAAGCAGCATTGGAACTTGGAGCCGATCATGCCGTACCATTTACAATCGACCAGATTGCGTTCGATTCGAGAACCATCTTAAAGTGCATGTTCGGCTGTTCCGACTGGGGGTATGGACATACCTGCCCGTCCCGCAATGGGTCACTGATGCCCTGGGAATATGAAAAGGTGTTGAGAAGATATACTAGGGGCATAATAATCCATTCCACAGATAAAAAGGTGTCTCAGGATGTTTCCTTCGAGGTGGAAAGGAGAGCTTTTATGGACGGGTATTATTTTGCATTTTCCATGAGCGACTGTGCTTGCTGTGAAAAATGCACCGGCTTTTCAGGAGCCAGGTGCGCCAACCCCAAAAAGGCGAGACCTGCTTTCCACAGTGTGGGGATCGATGTGTTTAAAACAGTCCGTCAGTTTGGTCTTCCCTTGGAAACCTTGAGAGACCGGAATGATCCCCAAAACTGGTATTCCGCTGTATTTATAGATTGATTTCTACAACGTCCCCTTAGGATAGCATGTCTTAAGGGGACGTTTCTATTGTTTCTGAATGTATTAAATAAGATGCCAGGAAAAATGGATTCCTCGGGTAGAACCCCATGTAAATTGGTAAGTTACAAAAACTCATGTGTGTAAATATGTGAGCTTTAAACAAAAAGGCTTCCTCGGGTAAAACCCTGGAAGCCCTGGTGCGAAAGGCGGGATTTGAACCCGCACGTCCTTGCGGACACTAGAACCTGAATCTAGCGAGTCTGCCAATTCCACCACTTTCGCATCTCTGCCATCCGCATCGGTCAGTTCTCCAAGCGGATCGGCAGAATTAAGTATACATGAATTTCTTCGGATAATCAAGAGCCAATATTTATTTTCTTTTCAATCTCAAGGTGGCAAAACGCATCGCTTTACTGTTTTATTTATCTTTTACCTGTGTCTTCTTCACATCATATCCAAGAGCTGTGATGGCTTTTTCCACCTCTTCCACCGATAACTTCTCAGGATCAAAGTCAAACTTTAGTTTGCTGGAATTGAACAGAATCTTTACGCTTTCCTTGTCCACACCGCTTAAGGATTTGGTGGCCTTTTCGATCTTTTGAACACAGGATGGGCAGGTTAATGTGTCCAATTGAATTGTAGCTTTTTTCATTTCACATACTCCTTTCAGTTTCTGTTTATATAGTACTACCTTCTTAACCTATATCTCAAAAGTCGCATTCCATTGAGGATGACCGCCAGAATACTTCCTTCATGCACCAGCATGCCGATGGACATATTCATCCATTCGCTGAAGAATACGCTTACCAGAAGGAACAGCACCACTCCAACGGCAATGAAGATATTCTGTTTCATATTTCTTGAGGTTGCCTTGGCCAGACCAAGGGCATGGGACAGACGGCTGAAATCAGAATTCATTAAGACAATATCGGAGGTTTCAATAGCAACGTCTGTTCCGCTTCCCATCGCAATGCCTATATGAGCCAGAGCCAGGGATGGACTGTCATTCACACCATCTCCAACGAAGGCAACTATTTGACCTTCCTCCTCAATCAGCTTTTTGATATATGCTGCTTTATCCTCAGGCATCATGTTTCCATGAGCCTCTGTTAAGCCCAGCTCACGGCTTACAGCGTCAACTGTGCCCTGGTTGTCGCCTGATAGCATTACAAGATTCTTAACACCTAATCTTTTCAGCCTGGAAAGGTCTTCTTTTACACCGGGACGGATCTGATCACGGATTCCCATCAGAACCTTCAGTTCTCCGTCTACAGAGGTCAGCACAAGGGAGTTGCCGTTCTTTTCGAAACCGACGATGTCAGCCTTGGCCTCCTCATTCAGCAAAACCTTTTCTCTTTCCATCAAGGCCACATTACCAACGGCTATCCTGTGACCATTAACACTGGCAACAATTCCGCCGCCTT
>LSQX01176011.1_pt3 | contig 12464 bp, 9 predicted proteins | sample 654561 | NCBI WGS metagenome assembly LSQX01 (sample SAMN04489861, study PRJNA283612) | anaerobic digester metagenome | isolation source: 4 biogas reactors fed with cattle manure at either 37C or 55C with and... | place: Denmark: Kongens Lyngby | collected 2014 | reverse complement strand
GAAGTCCATCGGAATAAAATTTGATCTCAATCCGACCGCCTGAATACTCCTTGACCTTATCGCAGAAGAACTCATATCCCTTGTTACTCAGAGGCCTTGACCACGGCTGTGTGAAACTCCACTCATATTCAGCTTTGGCAAAAGCCTCGCCCCCAACAAGAAGGCTAAAAACACAAAGTAAAACAAGCGCCCCTAAAAAAATATTCCTTCTCACGTTGCCACCTCCATAATATTAGTTATAATAACAAAATTACTTATAAAACATGCTTTTATAATTATGAATAAATTTAGTATTTAATAACAAATAAGCTACAAATATTTTTTGTTTTTTCATTAATGGATTTTAGGAGTTGATGTGTTGGGGAATATTTGTTGCAGAGCCTAAGGACTTTGGCGCAAAAGCGGGAAAGTGCCTTTTCGTTCTCTACATTCTTCTCCACATTGCCCTGCCCCTGGTACTCTTTGAGGAACGTACAAAGGGCTCCTTTAAAGACCACCTCTTTAGATGCGATGATGTGAACGATGAACCCCCTGACCATTCAGGGGAAAATGCTTTTGTCCGCTCTTTTGTAAAGATTACTTTATATTTGCAGATGTTAAATTTTGCGAGATCCACTTGTTAATGCCGACGTGCTTTTATGATATATGAAGCTTTTCAATTATCAATAGTAAACAAACACAAAACATCTCAAAATGTTTGTGATATAATGCCAAAGCGAAACAGTTCGTTTAGAAAGGAGTTGTTTTAACTGTTATTAAATAACAGCAGCGCAACATTATCCTCCTTTACTGTGGCATCTTTTTTAAAGATAACTCAATTTAATTCCTTCAAGCTCGTCGCTGGCAAATCCGGAATAACACGAGATATAAAAACAGTGACAGTCATAGACAACCTTAGCGGGTGGGAAAACTGGCTATATGGAGGAGAACTGGTGCTGTCTTCTGGTTTTTTCTGGAGGGATAACCCAGAAGAGCTTGAATATTTCATAAGAAAACTTTATACCCATAATGCCGCGTGTCTATGTATAAAAATTGGGCGATTTCTTGATCACATTCCTTCCAATGTGATAAAGGTCAGTGATGAACTTTCCATACCCATAATAACTCACCCTATTAATTATGGTTTTGCTGATATCCTCATTCCTACTTTATCGATTATACTTAAAAACAGAGAACTTGAGCTTCTAAAAAGCTATAAGATTAACAAGTCACTCACAAACATGGTTGCCAATGGGGCCAGCATCTCGCAAATAATAGACGCCCTTCAAATAATGACAAATGTTGATTTTGCCTTTGTCAGTCCATCTAATAATGAATGCTTCCATTCAAGTTTAGACGATAACTTTAAAAACAACATAACAAAATTACCCTTAGAAGAAAATCTCCGCCTTTATAACTGTGAAGAATTAAAATTTGGGCGAAATACCTACGGGTACCTTTTTCAAAACACTTTTAAAAAAGACACCCATTCTACGCCTCTTTTTCTAAAAAACTCTCTTATACATGGCTGCACAATACTTAAGCTCAACCTTCAGCAAAAAGTATCAAATCGCAATATCGAGCGACGTTATAAAGATGAACTTTTTTTTGACCTGCTCTTAAACAGATCAAGTATAAAAGAAGTATCTACGCTCCTTAAAAACTTTTTTGAATGGACACCTGAGGATAAATTTTTCGTGTCTATTATTCGGGTAGAAAGCAATGACGTGACCCTCACTTCTAAAGATGATTTTGACAACATAACAAATGTAGTTTCCTTAAAAATCACAAAGAATATAAAGGAACTGTATGGGAACGCTTTCAGCGCAACCCTGGCCCATTCTATAATTACCATTTCGTCCTCTGAAAAAGAGCTGTCTTTAAACCTTAGGAAAAAATTGGAAGAGCAACTATCTCAACTCTTTAATGAGATCGAGTTAGAGTTTGGCATAAAGCTGATAATGGGAGTGGGCGGAGTTTATGATGACGCCGACAAAATAAGAAAAAGCTATAAAGAGGCACAAGAGGCCTTGAATTTGGGCCACCACTCTTCCATTGTCTTTTTTGATGAACTGGGAGTACAAAAATTACTCCACTCTCTCCCCTTGAATGAGCTCAGATCCTTCTTTAACAATTATTTAGAGGAAGTTTTAGACTACGATAAGAAACACAACCTAGACCTGCTTAAAACGTTGGCAAAGCTTGTCGAAAATAACTGGAACTATAGAAGAACAGCCAAAATTCTGGGCACCCACCATAACACCGTAAAATACAGGGTGGACACTATCCAAAAACTATCAGGCTTAAGCCTCGACGATCACGAAGACCGACTGAACATCGCTTTAAGCATGCGAATTTATCTAAACCACTTATAAACACCAAATAAAGACAAAAGAGCGAGGGCGCCTTGTTATGAAGTGCACCCTCGCTCTTTTTACATCTTAAAAATCAGCTTTTATTTTCTCAGGAGTCTGCCCGCTTTGGCTGGTTTGCAAACTCCTTTTTCAACAACTTGTACGCCATTTACAAAAACATGCTCTATGCCTTCCGGATATTGCTTTGGATTATCATATGTAGCCTTGTCGATCACCGTTTCAGGGTCAAAAACAACCACATCGGCATAATACCCTTCCTTAAGGAGTCCCCTCTTCTCAAGTCTTAATACGGATGCAGGTTTACCTGTCATTTTATGAATAGCCTGACTCATGGTTAGATCTTTATTTTCCCGAACATACTTACCCAGCACCCGTGGGTACGTACCGTAGACCCTAGGATGGGGGTGAGCACCTAAGATGCCATCTGTGCAAAAATTCTGCTCTTCCCTCTGCATTATTTTAGAAATGTGTTCTTCTTTCCCGTAAAAATGCACAAGGCCCGCCGTCATTTCTTCCTCGTATAAAAGGTCGAAAGTAGCATCAAGAGGATCTTTGTTCGCCATTTTTCCTATTTCTAAAAGGGTTTTTCCTACGTACTTCGAATTCTTGTCTGTCTTAACGAAAGTAACATAAATATTTTCGACGCCATTTGCACTTACAAAGTTATCCCAGCCGGGAATTCCCTTTGCGATATCCGTTTTCATTTGTTCACGTTTGTTTTTATCTGCCAATCTTTCTAATGCCTTTTCAGTACCGCCGTTGTGAACCCAGGGTGGCAAGATCACTCCCAGCATTGTACTTCCTGCTATATAAGGATACTGGTCAAAAGAAAGAGGGATGCCGCTTAGATTGGCTTCATCTAATTTCGCCAAAACTGTATCCAGCTTATCCCAATTTCTCTTTCCCCCTACTTTAAAATGGGAAAAATGAACCCTGCACCCTGATTTTGCCCCTATTTCAAAAATTTCATCCATAGCCTCAAGAATGTAATCCGATTCATTCCGCTGGTGGGTCACAAAGAGGCCATCTGCATCTTTGAGAACCTTACATAGCTCAACAAATTCCTGGGTCGGGGCATAACAACAGGGAGGGTATATCATGCCCGTAGACATTCCATAAGCCCCCGCCTCGAGAATCTTGGCTAACAACCTAGACATTTTTGCCATCTCATCATCGGTTGCTTCACGATCATCCAGCCCCATAACACACAGACGCATATTGCCATGGGGAACAAGGTAGGCTATGTTTGGTCCCAAGTCCTGACTATCGATCCGTTCAAAATATTCTTCAGCCGTCTGCCAATCCCATGGTACATCGTAGTGACCTTCCAGTGACCCCATGGTTTTTTTCCACGGTTCCCTGTACTCCGGAATTATAGGGGCCAGAGACATCCCGTCCTGCCCTATCAATTCTGTCGTTACACCCTGCATAACCTTATTTTCTACGGCTGGTTCCTTAAGAACAACAAGGTCAGAATGGCTATGGGTATCAACAAAGCCAGGACAAACCACTTTCCCAGCGGCATCAACACTTAAACCCGTTTGCACGTCATTCAGATCTCCAATGGCCTCAATACGAGACCCTACTATGCCCACATCGCTTCTTACCGGGTCCCCGCCATCTCCAAGGTAACAAAGTCCACCTTTAATTACTACATCGAAATACATAACCACTACCCCCTTTATGCTTTATAGTCCATGGCGTCGGCATCAACATGGATTTAGCAAAAAATTGTTTTTAAAAGGGGTCTATTTCGCACATTCTTATTATATTTTGAACTCTCACTATATTAGCACGAATAATTTATTTTAGAGCGTACTCTCTATTTGGGTGCCAACTTCACCTTTCAAGGCGGGAATGACCTGATCTAATCTGGCAATGATAGCCCTTCCTCCCCCTTTTTTTACAAAATTGAGTGCTGCCCGCACTTTCGGTCCCATTGAACCAGCCCGGAAATGCCCTTCCTCTATGTATTTTTTCATTTCCTCCAGAGTAACTTTCTTTAAAGGTTTCTGCTGGGGGGTGTTGTAATGAAGAATTGCATGAGAAACATCTGTCAATATTACGAAGATATCCGCCCCTACATCCAGAGCAAGCCGCTCGCCAGCTAAATCTTTGTCTATAACAGCCTCAACTCCATACAATTGTCCCTGATCGTTCCGACAGACAGGGATGCCACCGCCACCAGAGGCAATAACAACCGTTCCCTGGTCTACAAGGGCGCGTATCACTTCTTTTTCTACAATTTCCTTAGGCTCCGGAGAAGGGACTACTTTCCGCCAGCCCCTTCCGGCATCCTCGATCCAGCGTTCACCCCGCTCAGCCATATTCTGTTCCGCTTCTGCCTGAGTATAAAAGGGGCCGACAGGCTTAGTAGGATTTCTGAATGCCTTATCGTGAGGGTCCACTTCAACTTGAGTAACAATACAAACAGCTTCTTTTTTAAGTCCCCGCCCGGCACATTCGTTGCGTATGCTCTGACATAGCATGTATCCGATAAGGCCCTGGCTTTCTGCCCCACAGAAATCAAGGGGCATGGCAGGAATTGCCTCTTTTGCCATCTCGTGCTGTATCAAAATGGCTCCCACCTGAGGGCCATTTCCATGGGTCAAAACTAACTCATACCCTTTTTCAACAACATCTATGAGCTGCTTTACAGTCTTATCAATATTTGTCACCTGTTCCGCCGACGTCCCTTTTTGACCAGGCTGCAAAATTGCGTTGCCTCCCAGTGCGACAAGAATCCTTTTCCCCATGCCCTCACACTCCCGTTTCTCTCATATTTTGAAGGAAATGTCCTCTTTTTTTCATCCCCACATATTCGCAATTTTCTACAATGATCTCCCCCCGGGAAATAGTGCGCCATATTTTCCCAACAACAGAGAAAACTGAGGTTTCATAAAAAGTTGGAGGCCGCAGTGCGCAAGGCGCTTCTCCAGATATAGGGGATAAAATTCAAGAAGAGATGGCAGAAAACCTACCATTAAAGGGAGAAAGGGCCGCCAATATAACAACAGGAATATTGTCCATCATACCAACCGCGATGGTCAATAGCTTTCATCCCAAATTTTCGAGGAAGAGCTTACAAAACATTAGACAACGTCATTCTAGGATAGGGCAGGATATTCAATTAAGCATAGACGTGCGTTGACAAAACGCACGTCTATGCTTTCTCTTTACGTAGATTTGGTTATGTGTTTATCCCAACACAGAACGGATAATTCCCATATAGCCGAGACAGGCCTTCTCAAGCTGGTCTATCTCAATATACTCATCGACCACATGGGCCAGAGATTCCAGGGAACCGCCAAAACCTATGGTTGGGATTCCCGCTTTTCCAGCATAGTAGCTGCCATTGGTACAGAAGGCATAGTGAGAAAGCTCTGGGTTCAAACCTGCCTCGCGCAAACCGCGCATGGCTGCGGCCACAAACCAGTTATCTTCAGGGAAAAGCCATCCTGGCGCGTAACGGGTGGCTTCTATAGAATCGCCTGTATAGCAGGTTTCCCTTCCAACCGCAAGGGATACGTTTGCTTTAAGCTGGGGATTGCGCCCCTTCTCTTCATCAATAATCTTCTGGATCTGGGCCAAAACCTCTGTATCCGTCTCGCCAACCAGAAGCCGGCGGTCATAGGTTACACGGCAGCGTTCAGGCACTACACTGGCTCCAGGATAAGGAGAAGAGATGATATCTGTCAACTCGAGGATTCCCTTGCCAAGGACTGGCTGTTCCTTTGGCTCAAACTCATTCTCTATAGCAGAAAGAAGAGGAACCATAGCCTTGACGGCATTCAAACCTACCTCTGGGTTGGAGGAGTGAGCTGATTTGCCATAAGTTTCCAAAACAACTTCTGCGCGACCACGTTGCCCTCTTTTAAGATTCAGAGAGGACGCCTCGCCGATAACAACACAGTCAGGATTCCAACGCTTGCCTATGGCCTCGGATGCAACCCCTTCAAAACACTCTTCATGGACAGAGCCCGCAACTATGATCTCGCCGTTAAGGTCTGCCTTTTCTTTTTTTATCAAGGCTGCCGCCATGATGGAAGCGGCAAGGTTTCCCTTCATGTCTGATGTTGCCCTTCCATATATACGTCCATCAACTACTTCCGCACCGAAGGGGTCGTGGGTCCACTTGGAGGGATCCACTATATCAACATGGTCCATATGTCCCTCAAAAAGTATTCGACGCCCGCCGCTGCCCAGAACAATGCGCCCTGAAACGTTTCCATAATGATCCCGCTCTACAGAGTCAAATCCTAGTTCTATCATCCTCTGTTCTACAAAATCAGCCATTTCTTTTTCCTGCCCGGAAAGACTGGGCCGGCGTATCATTTCTCTACATAAAGAAACTAAAGACTCACTCCACTCCATAGCCATTGAAATACCTCCTCACAGAAACTGGGACAAAACTATTAAACCAGTTGCCTAACCTTCAAACCTAACCACTCGCCCCGATTTCCCCTTCATAACTACTTCATCATCAACTGCGAGCTTTCCGCCTACCATGACATAAGGAATTCCTTTGGAAAACTGCTTTGGATTTTCGTAAGTCGCGGTGTCGATAACGGTTTCGGGGTCAAAGATTGTGATATCTGCCGCATAACCTTCTTTAAGAAAACCTCTATTTTTCATCTTGAAAATTGAAGCGGGCCGTCCGGTCATTTTGTGAATCGCCGTAGGAAGATCCAGAATCTTACGTTCCCGCACATAACTTCCCAACACTCTGGGGAAAGAACCATATACCCTGGGATGAGGGTGGGCTCCAAGAATGCCATCGGTGCAAACGTTTTGAAGGGGGTGGGCGAGGATTTTTTCAATGTGCTCCTCATAGCCATAAAAATCGACCAGCCCTACCACCATTTCTTCCTCAAGAAGAACATCAAAAGCCGCGTCAAGTGGATCTTTCCCTCTCAACTTGCCGATCTCGATCATATTCTTGCCTACTACATCGGCATTTTTGTCAGTTTTAACGAAAGTTACAGATATATTTTCCATTCCCGCAAAATCAATGAAGTTATCCCATCCGGGAATGCCATTATGAATATCCTGTTTCATCCGTTCACGGGCCACGGGGTCGGCCAAACGAGCTAGTGCCTTATCTGCGCCTCCGTCATGAACCCAAGGAGGAAGAATGACGCTGAACGTCGTGCTCCCAGCGGTATAAGGGTACTGATCAAAGGAAACTGAGATTTCTCTGGATGCTATTTCCAGTTTCTCCATTACAGCGTCGAAGAGATGAGCATTCTTCTTGCCACAGAGTTTAAAGTGAGAGAAGTGGATGGGGCAGCCAGATTTCCGGCTGATCCTTATTACCTCGTCCATGGACTCCAATATATAATCTGCCTCGCTTCTCTGGTGAATCACCAGAGGAAGACCGTATTTAGTAAGCACCTTTGTAAGCTCGGCTATTTCATCCTCTGACGCGTAACTGCAAGGAGGATAGATCAAACCTGTAGATAAGCCCATCGCTCCATTTAATATGGCTTCTTCCAGGAGATTTTGCATTTTTGCGATTTCGTCCTTTGTAGCTGGACGATTGTCAAGACCCACAGCACACATACGTATATTTCCATAAGGAGCAAGATAGCCAAGATTGGGCCCAAGAGGCTGATCATCTAACCGGGAGAGATAATCGGAGGAACTAAGCCAATCCCACTCCACTTCATATTGCCCTTCCAGGCCAGCCATGACTTTTTTCCATGTTCCGACATACTCCGTCTTAACTGGGGCAAGAGACATTCCATCCTGTCCTATTATGTCTGTGGTTATTCCCTGGGTTGTCTTATTTGCAATTTCAGGTTCTACAAGTGCAACAAGATCAGAGTGGCTGTGGGTGTCGATAAATCCTGGAGCTACTGCTAAATTCCGAGCATCGATCACTCGCTTTGCTTCTGCGTTTTGCAGATTGCCTATTGCCGCTATAACTCCTGCCTCAATAGCCACATCAGAAACAAAACCAGGTTTTCCGTCTCCTGCATAACAGGTACCGTTTTTAATTAAAATATCAAACAAAATAGAACCTCCCCTCAAAAAATTTTCCCATTCTCAGAATTACCATGGTCCCACTATGGATGATCCCAAAAGAATTTCAGGAAGCCAGCATGACAATGCTGGAATATATGTAGTCAGCAACAAAACGGGAATTGAGACCAAAAACAAAAACGGCAACATCGTTTTTGTTAATTCTGCGGCCGGTACCTCTGCCAGTCGTGAACCAACAAAGATTGACATAGCAAAGGGCGGTGTCATGACTCCTATTCCCACATTGACAACCATGATAGCTCCAAGGTGCACCAAGTTTATGCCGAGCTCCTGCATAAGAGGAAGCGCCAAGGGAACAACGAGGATCAAAATAGGAATACCATCAAGGAACATGCCCAGTATCAAAAGGAAGAAGTTTAACATGAGAAGAATGAGATATTTGTTTTCAAACATGTTCAGCATAAAATTGGCCACTTCCTGAGCTACTCCCTGACGGGTAAGGTAGCGGGTAAGGATTGTTCCGCCGGCGAGAAGCAAAGTAGTCATACCAAAAGTACCAATAGTGCTGGAGAGAGCCTTCTTCAGCTTGGCGTTGGTAAGTTCACGATAGACAAACCAGCCTATCAAAAGACAGTATACTGCGGCAATGCCGCCAGCTTCGTTAGGAGTAAAGATTCCGCCATAGATACCAACGAGGATCAGCACTGGACAACCGAGCGCCGGAATGGCAATCTTGCCTGTGTGCAATATATCTTTAACAGATTCTTCAAAAGTGGTGGGAAGCAAAGGTTTTTCTGTGCTTTCAAACGTATAACGCCCCACCATAAAGTAGTTTAGCATCCCGTAACCAATAGCCAGCAAGATCCCCGGAAAGACAGTGGCCAGAAAGAGGGCCGCCACAGACTGCCCCGCCAGAAGACAATAGATCATTGCAGGCACACTGGGAGGAATCAGATATCCCAAATAGCTTGAAGAACAAAGAAGAGCTGTCGTATACACCCTTCTGTAGCCGAACTTCTCCAACCGCGGCACCAGCAATGGAATCAGCGCCGCAATGCAGGGGACGGATGATCCCGTTAAAGCACTAAGGAATAGAGTCGCCACAATACCTACGCCCGTAAGACCACCTCTGAGGCGCCCAACCAGTGAATAGGAAAAGTTGACAATGCGATCTGCCAATCCTGCCTCTGAGATCAACGCTCCTGAAAAAACAAAAAACGCTATAGCCATAATCGTAGACGAGTCTAACGAATGGAAAAAAGCATTTGCCATAAAGACCGTAGGGCTCCCCATAACAAAAAGGCCTAAAGCCGTTGAACCTATAAAAAGCCACCCTATGGGGAAACCCAGAACGATCCCCACAAGAAAAGCAATCAGCGTGGTCACCGTACCAAGGTCTAACATCTATTTTGCCTCCCCTTCATTTACTGAAATCCAGCGGAGTTGTTTTAACTCGTAAACATCACAAGCTACATGCCAACCATAATGGAGAATCACCAAAACGATCATTGCTGCCATTGCGTAAATAAGCCAGCTCATATTGAACCAGCGAACAAGAGTCGCATACTCTGGGTATCTATACGCTCTTTTAGCAACTCTCAGAACAGGACTACTAATAGAAAGCACCATAAGGATGGTGACAGAACTCTTAACGATATCGAAGATCGCCCTTTTCGCCCTGTCATCCCCGCAAAAATGATCGGGGAGAATATCGACAGCAATATGTGTTTTCAGAGCCGCACCATAGGGGATAGCAATATAAATTGTGAAAATGAAGATATAAAGCGCAAAATCACCAATCCACATAATTTCGAAATGCAACCAGTACCGATTGACTACTTGACAGAAAGTAAGAACTATTGCTGCCAAAAGCCCTATAGAACCTAAGATAAACTCTACCTTCTCTAAGTGCGAAAAAAATTTTTTCATGGTAACACTTCCTTCTCTATCGAAGTGCAATTCCCCCCAATATTGCAGAGAGTCTTGCCCCCTGAACAAAAAGGGGGTTCCACTGAGGGGAACAGATCTAAAAAATTACAGCAAGTAAACAATGGATGAAACAAGGAGGCAGCCTGAGGGCCGCCTCCTTGTTTTATATCTATTTCTTTCCAGCTAAAACTTTTTCCCTGTTTGCCGCAAGTTCGTCAAGAATTTTCTGTGTCATGTTCTGGCCAGGATAATGTTTGTCAAGCCAAGGAGTGCAAAGTTCTTCCCAAACGCTCAGCATGTTCGCTTTTTCGCGGAATGCAGTTCTCTCTTCGTCTGTGGGGTAATAAATTTCAAAGTTGGCCTGCTTTTTCAGGAAATCCTGGAATTCATCTGCCATACGCTCCTGAATTGCATACTGATGCTCTTCAGCCTCTAAAGCGGCTTTCTCTATAGCGGCCTTAAGATCATCAGAAAGTCCGTCCCAAATGTCTTTATTGATGACAACCTGGTTGGCATCCCACATCCAGTCGAGAGAGGTGTAATATTTCAAAACTTCATAGTGGCGCTCTTCAACAAGAGAAGGCCACATAGACCAGCATCCATCAACTACACCGCGAGACAGAGCGTTATAAAGCTCTCCCCATGGAACAGTTTCTACAGTCATGCCTGTGCCGGCCGCCATGTTCTGAAGTCCTCTTACGCAGCCAAGAGAAGAAGAAACGCGCAGTTTCAAATTTTTAAAATCTTCTGGAGTCTTAATGGGGCGAACATTGTTTCCAATACCGTAAGATCCCTGGGAAACGGTGAAAAGAACGTGCATGCCAACTTCGTTCATTGCTTCTTCCATGGGCACATACAGGCATCCGTTGGGACGAGAGAAAGCCATCTTGCACTCTTCCCAAGACTCCACTGTCCAAGGCATCCAGTTGAACATCCCACCGGGAACCAAGTTTACATAAGGAGCAACTCCGCATATTTCAACTTCCCCATCCTGCACAGCGTGGAAAATCTCATCAAGAGTACCAAGCTGGTTGTCAGGAAAAAATTCAACCTGAATCCGGCCATCACTATATTTCTCAATTAATTCGCAGAAAAGCTTGTAGGACTCTCCCTGAGAAGCACGAACTGAAGTCTGCCCAAAACGCCATTTGTATTCCGGCGCTTTCGCGCTTGCCGCAATGGCGCTGCTTAAAAATAAAACAACCAACATGAGAACTAAACACTTACGCAAGAACCCAACCCTAGACATTATATAACGCCTCCTTTTTTCTTATGCAGTCCCTTAAGAGGACTGTGGTCCAAGAGCTTTGAAACCCAACAACGCTATTCTTGTGAATTACCACTCGAAACAATTGACATAAAATTCACACACAATTTTCCCGGCCCCTTTGTCCTAAGCATGCCCTTTATGTAATCATGGGTAAAGTGGGCTGCCTGAAAAAAGAAGACCGAATATCTTCAGCTCTCTAACTCACATTAAACAAGAAGACCCGTCAATCTGTTGAATTCATCTATTCTTTCGTCAATGGCATCAGCCATGCCCTGGATAGAGCTCCAGTACTCGTCATAGTCGTACCACTGGGCATTCAGTTCTTCTGATGTGCGCCCCTGCTGCTCGATCCACGTGTAGTACTTAAGGTTGTGGACCCGCTTGCGGGCGTAATAGGAAAGCTCTTCCATGGCATCTATGCCTACTCCAAGAACGTGGCGGTTATGGTCAACAGACGCCATCATCTCTGTGTAGGGCCCTGTCTCGTCGGCCATTTCCTTCACACGGGAACCGTACATCTCCATGGAGTCTGTCAAAACTGTCATGATCACATCGTTCTTGCCAAGTTCATAGTACTTGGCCATCTTGATGGCCATCAGAATGTTTGCCGCACCTGATATGCCTATCAGCGGAAGGCTCTCTATGAACTCTTCGGAAACTCCGTTCTTGCGAAGATACTCATGGCCCGCATCCTCGTTGAAGAGGCGGATCATGGCCATGCTGTCTGCATCGTCCACATCTATAACCATATCGGTGTTCTTCACGTTATGGATCCAGGGAACGTGCTTGTCGCCTATGCCCTCAAGCCGGTGCGCGCCAAATCCATTCCACAACAGAGTGGGGCACTGAAGAGCCTCCCCTACCGCTATCTTGCTCAGGGGATACTTCTTCTTCAAAAAGTCGCCGCTCGCAAGGGTGCCGCCTGA
>LSQX01237990.1_pt2 | contig 12465 bp, 5 predicted proteins | sample 654561 | NCBI WGS metagenome assembly LSQX01 (sample SAMN04489861, study PRJNA283612) | anaerobic digester metagenome | isolation source: 4 biogas reactors fed with cattle manure at either 37C or 55C with and... | place: Denmark: Kongens Lyngby | collected 2014 | reverse complement strand
CAATGAACAAAAGTACTTATTTTTTGGCAATCCTTATCCGGACAGTTCATATCTATGACAGACATCAGAATTGTTCCTTTGGTTGAACCCCTGTTTTTCGGACAGTTTTTTCACAAAGGTTTAGGACACTTTCATTTTTATCCTGATTAAGCAGGAATAGCTCACATTGCAAATTTATCAAGGGCAATACCAGCGATGATGATTTACTTTTTGTTGTCTTTTATAAACTTTTTAGAATAGAGTTTCTCTCCATTGTAGAGGCGGATCAAATAAATTCCGGATGATAAATCATGTATATCCATATTCAACCCTGTATGCAGTATTTCACCTTGTATATTCTCCTTACGTCGCACTATTCCATCAATTCCAATCAGTTCGAGGGTGTAGTTTATATTATTCCATTCGTTGCTCAGCAGCCGTAAGCGGATAAATGAACTTGCGGGAATGGGGCTGATTTCCAATAATTCGTTATTGGTTTTAAAATTTTCGATACCTACATACATATAAGTTACTTCAAACTCTTTACCGTCAATCTCTTCCTGGTAGGTATTGTCGGTAGCGATGCTGTAAAATTTATAAGTACCGTTAGTCTCCGGTTTAAAACTTAACGAGGTTTCCTGAGTCCCCAACACCAAAGGAGTGATTATTCCCTCTTCATTTTGCACAAATACGGAGTATTCTGAAATACCGGAACCTGTATCTGTACCACTCCAGGTTACCAACAAGCTGTCATCGCTCTGCTTTTCCGCTGATTTAACGCTGCTCACCGGCGGTTCGAAGTCTAAGGTATTGATATATTCATTGGTCAGGATAGGTTGATTGGTATCAAATATAATACTTGCTTTGTTTTTTAATGTTGAACCAGTTGTCAGGTTCTCTTTTATACCTATCGTAAAGTTTACAAAACCTTCACCCTCGCCATTGTTGCCGTTAGGCGGTAAAAATCCGTTTAACGGGTCTTCCTCTTCCGATAATGTTTCGGGGTTTAAGGATATAAATTCAACACGTGCAACACCTGTTTCTTCATCAAATTTCCCGGCTACGCGTACCTTTAAATTTTTATTGGGCCGCAAATCTATATCCTGTGAAAATTCTTTCGCATTTTCCTGTTTTTGATGGAAAATCTTGTCGCCCCATCCAAAATCACCCCAACTGAATTTTGAGTAATCAAAAACATTTCTGTCCAAAGTATCGGTAATAAATACATCATGAGCCGGCGCAGAAGCCGTGCTTATGTTTTCAAACAGAATGGTATAAGGAACTTTTTCCAAAGCTTTTATCCAGCCCGCATCACCAAATCCGCTTGGTCCAATCATCTCGTTGGGGTCAATTGCGTCAACGTGAAGAATTCTTCCTCCGTGAATGCTGCGTGGTTCAGCACAGTTTTTCAAGTCGTACATTGAACTGGCCAGATTGATAGCTGCCATCCCCCATTTTATTGGGAAAGCCAAATCTTTAACAAAGCTTGTACCACTGCTTATTGCTGCTAAACCCACATTCCAGTATGCATTCCATGTTCTTTCCTTTTCTCCTCCTGTTGCTAATTTATAGGCGCCATGCACTGCCTTCATCCCTTCCCATATGCCTCCAACGAAGGGAACTGTATTTGTTGTTGCGTCAATTACACCTCTTCCCAGAACTCCGACAACACATTCAGCAGAAAAACCAACTGACCCCATATCTGCGGTAGCTTGTGTTGAAAACAAAGAACTTTTCGTTTGGGGTAATAAATCTTCATAAGTCAACCAGGGTCGATCCAGATAGGCAACAATGTCAACCACATCACCAAGTTTTGCCGTTTCTGCGGTTACTTTGAAACGAATTGTGAAACTGTTGGTGCTATTGGCCCGAATCACCGGTATTAGTATTGATATAACCCTTGCTTTCATGGGTTTGCCATTGACTTCCTCTGCTGTGAAATAATAGCCCAATTCTTCAATTTTTATTTTGTCGGGGTGATCTTTATAATACTCGGGTACTTCTGTTTCAAAATCTAAAAATGTAGTTTCTAAACCAAGTTCATCGGATATTGCAATCCACAACGGCACAGAATAACTATCCACATTCCCTTTATTTCCGTAAAAAACTTTGAAATTCTGCCATCTGTTTTCTTTGAAAAATCCCAAACCTGAAACCTGGACCCAGTTTTCAGCTTCTTTCACCGTCTCGACATCTAATGCCTGAGCTAAAATGGATTCTGTTTTCCCTTTTTTTACTACAACATCCCATTTACCCACTTCAATACCATTCAGAGAAAATATAGCGGTAAGATTGCCTCTGTCGCTTAATATTACCTGGTTAGCTGTTTGGTCTGATTGACCTTCTCTTCGTAAGATTACCTCTGTTCCATCAGCTGACAATCCGCCTCCGTAAATGTCTAAATAAACTTGTCCTGTATTTCCAATTTTTGCCGGGTACACTCTTTCCAATCCTTCGATGGATACTTGCTGCATTTCCGCTGCAACGGCATTGTCATTTTTTGCAACCAATGTAATATCATATTCTCCGGCAGCAGGGTATTGATATTTTGGATTATCCAATGTACTCGTTTGCTTATTTCCAAAATCCCAGTGGTAAGATGTAGCGTTGAAAGATTTATTAATTATACTCACTTCATCCAGCTGTTTGTAGAGGTCAAAAGCGGCTTTTGGCGGGTCGAAATTTGATTTTGCATCAGGGATAATCGTAATAGGAAGGGCATCATTTCCGTTCCCCGAAATATCTTTGAACGTGTCGTCAAAGTTGAGGAATAACTTCAAATTGCCTTCATTCGTAAAATCTGTTCGGGTAAGATTTTCGCGAAGCTCTTTATTGCTTAATGCTTTATCCCAGATTCTTACGTTATCAATATTACAGAATGTATTGTGCGACTCACTTTGAAAAAAGGTTGTTAAACCCAAATGCACCATACCTTTGCCAGCCTCTATTTTACCAGTTACAGTCTGTTTGTTCGCCACAACTCCATCAATATAGCTTATGAAATTATCTTTACCTGCATCTTTGTCGTAGGTAATAGCTACGTGATGCCATAGTGTATCTTTTATCTGATAGGGTGAAGCAAACGTAAATCCGCCGTACTCTGTATTAATTCCAGTGTTAATCAAAAACTCACCGTTTTTATTTACTCTATAACCTATCTGATAACCTGTTACGCTATTGTGATAATAAAAAGAAGCTTTGCTACTGCTGAAAATCAGAGGACCATCTGAGGTTGAGTAATTCTCAGGATTTAATTTCACTAATAATTCAACGGTTATTTTATCATCAAATTCTAAGGATTCGGAATGAGGAACTATCAACATACCCGGATAATTACTCCCTGGTAGTTTAGAGGCATCAAATACTTTGTTTGTTTCTCCCGGTTCCGGCTCCCGCCCCTGGTGATGGTAGTAAATATCCAAATCTGTTCCTCCCTTGGGCTTGTATTGCATAAACCAATGTTTCACACCTTGCTTATCGATTGCTACATTTGTCATTAAATCTCTACTTAATGTTGAAACCGGAAAGCCGGTAAATTCACTTAATTTTGTTCCATTTCCTGTAAACTTAGCCAAGCTGTGAATATTCCCAACCACATATAGATTGGAACCGGTCGCATCTAAAGGGTCTAAAAACATAGAATACTTAGTCGATGCATATGAATGACCACCCATAACGCCATCTAAGTCAGTATTGATCGCACCAAATGAATCTCCTCCGTTTGTAGAACTTATTAAACGGAATTTCCCATTATCCCTAAAGCCGATATAAACTAAATTATTTTTTGCTAAAACAACTGGAGTTGGACTGTATGCCTCTGTGATGCGTCGTCGTTCTTCAAAAGTTTGACCATTGTCAAACGAACGGATATAATTTACATAATATCTGACTCCTTCACCAGCAATATTTGTCCTCTCATTAAGTACAATATGTATTGTGTTGCCAATTTGTGCAATTGGTGAACGATATTCATAATCATCACCATCCTGAGCAGCTGTATAGATCACTTCAGTGTAATGCTCATATTTTTCACCAATTCTTGTTGTTTTGATGGTTTTCAAATCTTGGCTAACAGAAGTAACAAATGAAGATACAGACTCAGTAAGGACAATGATATTTCCACCTTCAAAGTGTAAAGCTCGCAAATCATTTCTCTCTGATCCAGGAATTAAGAGAGTATCCTTAAAAGTAGCGCCATTGTCAGTTGAAAACTTCAATCGAATATCATTTACATTCATATTCATAATAGACTTTTCATAAGCAATTGCAATTTTATTTCCAAAAGAGCAAATCTGGGCTCTCCTCATCATCCTATAACCACCCTCCACTGTTTGGTCTAAAACAGCTGGTGTCGTAAAACTATTTCCTCCATCGTTTGATTGGATAAAAAAGAGCTTTCCTACGCCATTTTTATAATAAAAGTAGTCGCTAAACGCAATATTTATCGTATTGCCATTTACTGACATAACTTTTGAAAAAGTGTTATTTCCATAGAGATTATTTTTTTCTGTAAATTCATAAAGTTTTTTGGGAGCCTCCCAATTAGTGCCTAAGTCAGTAGAGCGACGATACCAAAGATTGGCTGTTAATTGGCTTTTATATTCAAACCAAACCAAATGAATGGTGTTTCCTTCAATAATGATTTCGGGAGTCATATCAATCTCCTGATTTTGGTTCAAATGACCTGTAAGGTTGGTCCAATAGTTAGAAAACTCCGGGTTTTGGGCATCAATTGTGGTAATTAAACCACTGCAAACTAAAAGTAATATTAAACTTACTTTTAGAAGTTTTTTTAAGGTTAAGAAATGTGCTTTCATGTTTTTAAGATGTTGAAAATCAGTAGTTGCCTGACAATTAATATTTTACTAAAAGGTGTAAATGTTTTATCAATTCTAAGTGAAATATTGTTCAATTAATTCTCAAATCGTAAAAACTTTTTCTCAAATCGTAAAATATTATGCAATTATTTTAAAAGCATTCTCAAATCGTAAAAATATGACTATGTTTATAGCTGAGCTGTGAAAGCATGTTAATGAATTTTGTTTTTTCAATACTGCCTGCAATCATCTGCTTACTTGGAGCAATTATCCTTTTTATGAGCAGTAAGAATCAGTTGTCTAAAAGATATCTGTCGTTTTTTCTATTGCTCTCCTTTGTCAATTATTTGACCCACGCTGCTTACTTTAATCATCAATATGAGCTTTTTGCTTTTTTAGACAATTTATGGATTTTTACATCTTTGGCTGCTTATCCGCTTTTTTATTATTACATACGATTGCTTACTGTTGATGAGAAAATCAATTGGAAGTGGAGTTATATTTTATATCCGGCTGTTTTGCTTTCGATTTTTTCCTTTGTGCTTTATTTTGCCATGTCACCATCCTTCAAAGAAGCTTATGTATATGGCGTAATGTATCAGAAAGATGCTTATGATATTAATACCATTTTTATCATAAAACTTCAAATAATCAAAAACACTTTGTTTAAAATTATCTTTATTATTCAAGTCCCGTTATACGCTTTTTGGGGTTGTCGCATGTTAAGGAATTTTGATCACAAGATGAAAAATTTCTATTCAACAATAGGGCATAAAAACATGAGTAAAGTCAGATGGGTATTGCTTGCTTTTGTGTTTGCCTCGATCGTATCCATTACATCAAGCGCTGTTGGGAAAGATTTTTTTATTAATAAACCAAACTTGTTGATTATTCCGGCCATAACCCACTCACTATTTTTAGTTGCAATTATTACAGTCGGCTATTTTCAGGATTTCACAATTATTGAATATAATAAAGATGCGGCTTTAGTACAAAGTCAAGACATAGATAAGGCAGAACAGCCCCCGGAACAAAATAAGGATTGTGAAAACGTAACAAAACAGTGCCTTGAAGATTTATTACAATCAAAAAAAATCTTCACTAATCTTCATTTACGCATTACAGATGTTGCCCAGTTATTGGGCACCAATCGCACTTATGTTTCGCGCATTGTCAACGAAGAGATGAAAACAAATTTTTGTGATCTGATAAACCGTTATCGAATTAACTATGCTAAAGAGCTGATGGATAATCCAGAAAATAAACATTTATCCCTCCACGATATTGCGATTAGTTCCGGTTTTGCAAGTATCAGTTCTTTTTACAGGGTATTCACTGAAATGGAAAAAAAATCTCCCGGTAAATACAGGGAAATAAAAGGATAAGTATCATGAATTCTTATCAAAACTCCTTTATTCCATGATACAAATTCTGCTTTTGAACATATGCTTAATTGTTCTAATGCTTACAGATAGCTGATATTTGGGTTTATGAATTAATCAATTCAGTGTCTTGATTATTAGAGTTATATCAATGTTTAATGTCGTATTGTTTAAATATCTTTTCAAGAATGTTTTTCTTGAAAAATGCTACTATGAAATTTTTATTAGTTTTGTTAGCCTAAAAAGATGAATAGTATTAATAGATTCTTGAAGATTTGAAAAATACCTGTAAGCATGTCTCGTTCTAAATTGTTTTTAGTACTTCTGACTATTCTTTCTTATTATTCAGCCCGCAGCGCTGATTGGCCTATGTGGAGATACGATTCTGCACGTTCAGGATATACCCCCGAGCAAATTGACGGTCAACTATTCTTGCAATGGCAAATTTCCTATGGCGAGCGCGAGCCGGTGTGGGACGATCCGCTGAACCAGGACTTGATGAAGTATGACCGGCTATTTGAACCTGTTGTTGCTGATAATAAGCTGTTTGTAGGGTTTAATGATCAGGACAAGGTTGTAGCATTGGATTTGAAGTCGGGGAGGGAATTGTGGAGTTTTTATGCTGACGGGCCGGTCAGGTTGCCGTTGGTTTACAATAAAGGAAAATTATATTTCACGGGGGATGATGGTTACTGCTACGCACTTGATGCGGGCAATGGTGAAACAGTCTGGAAGCGTTTGCTTGCCCCTTCCGGTAATTTACTGCTCGGCAACAAACGGCTCATTTCCATGTGGCCGGCAAGGGGTGGTATTGTTGTAAAAGATGATATCATTTATACGGGAGCCAGTATTTTTCCTTTGATGGGAACTTATATTTATGCGCTTGACGCTTTAACCGGAGAAATTATTTGGAAAAATGAAGGCTCAGGCAGTAACTATATTTTGCAACCACATCGCTCTCCTGCATTTGCTTACGTGGCGCCACAGGGGCCGTTCACCATTTCAGGCGATAAGCTATTGGTGGCAGGCGGGCGTTCGCTTCCGGCAGCTTTCAACATGAAGACAGGCGAAGAACTTCATTATAAACTTGCTGAAAGTGGAAAAACCGGAGGTGCATATACTTTTGCTAACCGCGAAGTTTTTTTTAACCATCATCGGAAAAGGGCAACCGTGATGTACGATGCCGAAACCGGCAATAAAATTTCAATGTCAGGTGAATATCCGGTGATCGATGGAAATACCTTTTATTTTTCAGGAGAAAACATTTGGGCGGCACAGTTGAATTCAGAAAAAAAATTGGATACACTTTGGGTTTCAGAATTTTCTGCAACCAATGATTTGATTAAAGCCGGTGATTGTCTTTTCGCAGCCGATAGCACGGGGATAAAAGCGATTAAACTCTCTTCAGGAAAAGCGCCCGAGGTTTACTGGAACTACCGTTCGCCAAAAATTATTGACCGGCTTGTGGCTGCCAACGGAAAGTTGATTGCCGTAACCAACGATGGAACCATTATGGTTTTTGGAACAGAACCGACCAAAATGGCGAAAAGCGTTTCGGGTATTCATCCTGTGTTGCAGTTTAAAACCGGCAAAGCAGCTGAAATAATTGAGGCAGCAGGCGTTGATGAAGGATATGCTTTTGTTTTGGGAAGCAAGGATATTAAACTTATCAAAGGACTTTTAGCCGGCTCTTCATTGAACCTGATTGTTTTCGAAAAAGATTTAAAAAGGATTCAATATCTCAGAAAATATTTTGACCGTGCCGGAATTACTGCCGGAAGGGTAAGTTTTCACCATTTTGGTGAAGAATTTCCATTACTACCCAAATATTTTTCGTCACTGACCGTTGTTACTGACCCTTCATACATTTGGTTTAGCGAAAAAGAAGTGCTGGAACAGCTTTATGAAACTACCAGACCATACGGCGGTAAAATTATATTGAGTTTTAAAAACAAAAAAAGGGATCAGAAGCCAATTCTGGAAAATTTTGCCCGGCTTAATCTATTCGGATTGAAATCAGGTAAAATAAGCGGAATAACTGTGATTTCCAGAGAAGGCGCTTTGCCGGGCGCTTCACCCTGGACTCACAACAACGGGGATATTGCAAACACGGTAAAATCTGATGATCAGCTTAAGGCGCCACTTGGTGTTTTATGGTTTGGCGGAAACTCAAATCTGGATGTGCTCCCCAGACACGGACACGGACCTAGTGAGCAAATCATTGACGGAAGGCTTATTATTCAGGGAATTAATTGTTTGAGCGCACGCGATGTTTATACAGGCAGAGTACTTTGGAAACGGGAATTTGAAAAATTGAAGGATGATAATTGGAAGGTGTTTTATGATGAAACGTACGATGAGGAAAATCCGCTTGATCCGAAATATAATCAGGTTCACCTGCCGGGAGCCAATGCACGGGGAACTAATTTTATCGTTACCAAAGAGTATGTGTATCTGATTGAAGGCAATAAATGCAATGTAATTGATATCCGTAACGGAGATATTGTTAAAGTTTTTGAAACCGGTGATGAGGAGACACAGCGATTAGGATATATAGGTATATATGAAGACCTGTTGATTTTGGGGAATAATTTTGCAGATTATGATGGAATGGAGAACGATTCAATGCGCATTAAAAAGCCAAAATTTACCGATTATAACCTTACTGCAAGCAAAGGTTTAATTGTTATGAATCGTTTTACCGGAAAGAAATTATGGAGTATTGATTCAAATTTTGGTTTTATTCACAATTCAGTCATTGCAGGCGAAGAGACTTTATTTTGTCTTGACAAACTCCCGCAATATTTGGAAACGAAACTTCGCAGGAGGGGAGAACCTTTCCCGGAGGGTGCACGACTGCTCTATTTTGATATACGAACAGGGGAAAAAATTCATGAAGAAACAGAAGATGTTTTTGGAACCTGGCTTGGTTATTCATCGCAGTACAACTTGCTTTTACAGTCAACACGACCTTCACGTGATATGCTGAACGGAGAAGGAGGGGATCGGATAATAGCTTATAATATCTTTACAAAAAAGAAAGTCTGGGACAAGGACATAAAATATGCAAATCCACCTATTATTCACAATGATAAAATTTATGCTGACGGTAAAGGTTTCATGCTGCTTACCGGTGAGCCGCTGCTGGAGACCGATCCGATTACCGGTGAAGAGTTGAAATGGAGCTTTAAGCGTGAACACGGGTGTGGTTATATAGTTGCGAGTGAATACCTGCTTACATTCCGCTCAGCGTCTGCAGGGTTTGTGAATCTTGATGCTTTTGAGGGTATAGGTAGTCTTGGAGGCTGGAGGGCAGGTTGTTCAACCAATCTGATTGCTGCTGACGGTGTTCTTAATTCACCTGACTTTACGCGGACATGTCAGTGTCCATACCAAAACCAGACTTCCCTGGCGCTTGTCAATATGCCCTGGATGTCGTATTGGACAAACAGCAATTATACATGGAACGGGAGCCTGATAAAAAGACTGGGGTTAAACCTGAATGCTCCGGGCGACAGAAGCTCTGACGATAATGTATTGTGGCTTGAATATCCTTATGTGTCAGGCACACCGCCCGAAATACCCATCGAAATAGATACCGTTGATTTTAAAAAAATCAGAAAAGAGCCGGTTTCAGTTTTTTCCGAAAAAACACCGTGGGTGAGTTCCAGTGCGCTTGCAGGGATTCGTTCAATTGAAATTACCCTTGCGGAAGAGATTGTGCCGGAATCAGCTTATACCATTAAGCTTTATTTTGCTGAACTTGAAGAGAAAAACCCGGGTGAAAGGGTTTTTGACATTGTTCTTAATGGGAATAAAGTTGAAAGAGAATTTGATATTGTGGAAGATGCCGGCAAAACGGATAAGGAAGTTATAAAATCCTTTTATTCGGTTAAAACCGGAAATAAACTCAGCATTGATTTGGTTCCTGTCAAGGGGAATACGTTGATTTCAGGAATTGAAATCATTCAGGAAATGTTAACAGACAGATGAAAGGAATGATGAAAACAAATTTTTTAAAAGTACTGATTATTGCAGCTGTTTTGAGTCTGGCTTGTACTACCAAAGTATCCGAATGGTTTCTGATTAATTCTGTTCCTGACAGATATAACCTGGTTTATTACCACAACAGTGAAATTTCTGAATCGGTTTCCAGGCAAAACCAAGAATTGGAGGGGCGCTTAAAAACTGCAAATGTTATTTTCAAATCTGTAGAAGACGAAGAAATTGAAAAGCCATATTATGCGCTTTACTACAACAATATATTGTTTTCTGAATATGCAGACTACAGCTCACTTAACGAAATTGAGCTTTCCCCAATGCGGACAGAAATTATTTCAGAACTGATGAACGGAAAGCTGACTGTTATGCTTTTTCTTAAAAGTGGTAATAGTGAGAAGGATGAAAAAGGTTTACAGGTGTTGAAAAAAACGATTGATGAATCACATTATGGAAGTATTATTTCCATTTTAGAATTGGACAGAAATAGTGTTGAAGAAAAACATTTTGTTTCCATGTTACTCAATGTTGAGAGTGATCTGATTGATATTCACGAGCCGATGCTATTCGGAATTTTTGGGTGTTTCAGGGCGCTTGAACCGTTGCTTGCAAAAGGAATTTCAGAAGAAAATATAACCCTGATGATTGATTTTCTCAGTGCCGATTGCAGTTGTCTGATTAAAGACGACTTGCCGGGTATCAGTATTTTAAGTAAAGCAGACTGGGATGATCCAAAACCGGCGCTTGTCAATAAAATTCTTGAAGAAAAACCCTTTCTTGTTCATCATTAAATGCATCAGGATTCGATAAAACATAGCGATTCTCTTGAAGCAAGGCCCTTGCCCAAGTGGCTTACCGATCAGCGCGACGGACTGAATACTTATCAGCCGGAAATCAGAGTGATGAAAGACGACCATTCGCTAAGCATTTCGGTAATTTCAACCGGAGTGCTTATTTTTTTGATTGTCCTGGTGTTAACAATACATTTTCATTTTAAAAAGAAAAAATCATATAAGAAATGAATCCTTTAAAATTGGTAATTAAAGAGCTTCTTTTTCGCAGTGTCAATACTTTTGTGATTTTGCTGACGGTGATTGTGGCAAGCACTGTTTCTGTGGCTGTTTTCACTTTAAGCAAGGCGAGCGAAAACGAAACCCGAAAAATAATGCGTGAGCAGGGATTAAATCTCTATATTTTTCCCAAAGGAACAAACCTGATTGACTTTTTTACAGTAAATGATTCACCCACTTTCCCGGATAGCTACGTGGATACGCTTGCGGAATCCAAAACTTTCGATGCGGTGCGGCATCTGACCGGAATTCTTCAGATGAAATATCCCGATTGGATTGATCCAAACGGCTCCCGCCACCAGATACTTGTAGTTGGGTATAAAGATGAAGCGATGCAGCGATTTTTACCCAAGCAGCAGATTATGGGATATGATGTGGTTTCCGGGACAGTGCATGTGGGGTCTCTCTTGTCAAAAAACATTCCCGAAGGGGAATCCTTCAAAATTCAGGATAAAGATGGCAGTATGCGTGAATTTAAAATTGCCAGGCGTCTCGAAGAAGGCAAGGGGATGCTTGATCAGGGTGTTGCTTTTAATCTTGGCGATTTGCAAAACTTATTGGGAATGGAAGGGCAAATCAATAAAATTGAAGCGCTTGGCTGTATTTGCCACGATGGAAGGATAAAAAACGCAAGGCAACAGGTTCAGGGTATTTTTTCTGATCTGGAAGTTACCGAAATCGGCAGTATTGCCGATGCACGGGAAAATCAACGGCTGATGATGAACAAGTACGGTTCATTTCTCATTCCGTTTGTGATGCTTGCTGCTTTGCTGATTTCCGGTTTTCTTTTCTATTCCAACGTTACTGCACGTCGTTATGAAATTGGAATTTTGATTGCCACTGGGAAAAGCAACTTCTTTATTTTTCTGATCATTTTACTGAAAGCGTTTATTATTGGGCTGATTGGAAGTATTTCAGGCTTTTTTGCAGGCAGCCTGATTGCCAAATATTTTGGAATGGAGATTTTTAAATTCACTGCTCTGTCTATTAAACCCCTATGGAATTTATTTGGTTATTCTGTAGTGATTTTTCCTGTTTTATGGATGTTGTCGAGTTGGATTCCTGCTTTGCTGGCAACTCAGATAGATACTGCAAGAACACTTAGTCAGGAATAAAAGAAAAAACACATATGCTGAAAATCAACAATATAACAAAGAAATACAAAAAGGGAGAAGTAGTCTTTACGGCGCTCGAAGACCTGTCTTTCCATGTTGAAAA
>LSQX01142765.1_pt3 | contig 12467 bp, 12 predicted proteins | sample 654561 | NCBI WGS metagenome assembly LSQX01 (sample SAMN04489861, study PRJNA283612) | anaerobic digester metagenome | isolation source: 4 biogas reactors fed with cattle manure at either 37C or 55C with and... | place: Denmark: Kongens Lyngby | collected 2014 | reverse complement strand
CAAGGTGCCGATTCTGGGCTTGTGCCAAGGGCACCAAGCTGGAGCATATATAGCCTATTGAACTCGCACAGGCCTAATCCTAGAGAAATCAATTGAAACTCTGGCATCTTCGTTTGCTAAAGCTAGTGACCAAAGCTGAGCTGCCAAAAGATCAATTTCTAAAAATCGTTTACTCCTTTGGCTCAACTCATCCATCTGCTTTAAAGGCCGATCGATCAGCATAACAGGGGTATCCTTGCGCCAAGCGGCTAAAATCTCTTGGCCTGTTCCATTCATGGCCAAAATATAAGCATAAGGTGCCACCTGATCTATGTCTGTTACATCTTCCTTTTTTATATCTAAAAGGAGTTGGAAGAGCAATCTCTGTAACTTACTATGAGGGTGGCGCTTTGATTTCACAGCTCCAATTAAATCAGATATATTTTTGGCATCGCGCTTAGCCCAAAAACGATTTTCTAAACCTTCGTTCATTTCAGGCAAATCCTTGAGGGCTGCAACACCTTGCCGATGCAATAAAGTCAAAATCTGCACAGCAAAGTTCTCCACACTCAAATGCAGGCGCTCAGCTGCTGTTTCTTTTTCGATCAGCTCAAAGGAATATTCAGGCAAAAATTCTTTGATGCTTTCACCTTTTGCCAAGGCTTGACGCAAGGCGGTAGCGCTGGCCATAGGTTTTAATTGCTCATCTAAAAAGTCAGCGCCCTGTCGCAAAACAGGCAGGGGCAGAAGAGAGCTGTTCAACTCTTCTAAAGCCTTCAAATAAGCAATGGCTAAAATATTGTTGGGCTTGTCAAGGAGCTGAGCCAAAGGGGCTAGTTTCTCATCCCGTTTTAATGCTAAAGAGAGGTTACGGCCGTAATTACCACCTAAGCCTTGCAGCTCTTTAGCTCTTTGGTTTAATTCCTTATCATGGACAATGGCTCTGGCTAAAGCTTTTAAATCGGCGATGTTTTCATCTTCACTGCCAAAGCTCAAATACTTCATCTTGGGCAGACTATTCAAGAGACTGACCCCGCCTAAAGCGAAAACATCAGCATTGTTCAAAGAATAAGCGGTGGGCAAAAGTAAAACTAAATCAGCCCCGCCTTTAAGAGCAGCTTCAGCTCTAGCCCAGGGGTGAATCATGGCAGGCAAACCCCGCTGACAGAAAAATCCACTCATCACGACCACAACACCATCAGCTTGACTTAGCTCTCGAGCCTTGTTCAAATGATATTCGTGACCAAAATGAAAAGGATTATACTCAGCAATCACACCTAAAAGTTTCACAAACCCACCTCCATTTCATCTCAACTTTCTTTTTGCTATCCTACCACTATCCTACCACAATACAACTGCTCCTGTCACCCAAATGCAAAACCGGGACAGTCTATAAGGAACTTAGGCACAACGTGCCGGTTCCGCAACTCCGCTTGTGCCAAGGGCACCAAGCTGGAGCATATATAATCAGCTCCTTTGAGACAGCTTGTGCAAATCGGGGACAGTCCCCGATTTGCATCATTGCAGCTAGGCATTTAGTTACATTACACCTTGACAAATGGAGGCAAAAAGGATAAAATATCTTGCAGACTTAACAGGGGTGGTATTTAAAATGATGTTGCAAGTAGCCGAATTAAAACGGCGAACCGGCAGCCAGAGAAAGACAAGATGGCAAGAGCCAATTGAGAATTTTGACTTAAAAGACACAGATTTCAAACTTTTGGCTCCAATCCAGGCCAAAGTCCAGGTGACCAACGTTGGTGACCGCATGCTGGTTGAAGGTGAAGCAGTAGCAAAATTGCTCACGACCTGTTGTCGCTGTTTAATCGAATTCGAACAAGAACTTATAATTGATTTAGAAGAGACTTTTCTTTTCGTTTCCAAAGTCTTCAGCGAAGAAGAAGGCGATGAAGAAAATGAAGATCGTTATCTGCCTGTCTTGATGGCTGACCAAATCGATTTAACCGAACTTTTAAAAGAATCTTTCTTTAGCCAATTGCCGATCAAAGCAGTCTGCAAAGAAGAATGCCTAGGTTTATGTGAGACTTGCGGCAAGGATTTAAACGAAGGTCCCTGCGATTGTCAGGAAGAGGCAGTTGATCCTAGATTTGCAATTCTCAGTCAATGGAAAAAGAAGGAATAATTTAGTCAAGGGAGAACTATAATCCCTTGTCAAGCTTTTAAGAAATTTTACTTAAATGTCAGATAGACATAAATTTGAAGGAGGTGTAAAACATGGCTGCAGTACCAAAGCAAAAAACCTCAAGGTCGCGTCGCAACAGCCGTCGGGCTAACAGTTTCCGCTTGGGCATTCCGGGGTTAGTTCCTTGCCCCCAATGTCACAGTCCCATGCGTTCTCACCGCGTTTGCCCTGAATGTGGATATTACAAGGGCAAAGAAAGGGTAGAAATCGAAAATTAATATTTTAATCTCGTTCAATTCTACAAAGAAATTTCAGCTCTTTTATGAGGTCGACCAAAATTGGTCTAGGCCTTGGTAAAAGAGCTTTTTTCTTGCTTTTATGAGTAAAAATAGGTATAATAAAGGGTAAAAGGAAGTGATGCCATGAAGAGTTTAGCTATCGATTGTATGGGGGGCGACCATGCTCCTGCCGAGATCGTCAAAGGAGCAATTGCCGGCGCCAAAGAATTCGATTTGAGCTTAATCTTAGTCGGTGATCAAAGCTCTATAGAAAAAGAGCTGGCAGCTTTACCCACAGCAGGTTTAGATATAGATATCGTTCATACAACTCAAATTATCGAACCCGATGACAGCCCCGCCATGGCAGTGCGACGCAAGAGAGATTCTTCTATGGTGGTCGCTCACCGTTTGGTCAAAGAAGGCCGAGCTAAAGCCGTTTTTTCTGCCGGCAACACAGGAGCCATAGTAGCCTGTGGTCTTTTTGTTTTGGGTCGCTTAGAAAAAGTGGAAAGACCCGCGTTAGCACCTCTTTTACCCACCCTATCAGACCAGCCCCTTTTGCTCTTAGATGCCGGTGCCAATACGGAAGCCAAACCGGAGCATCTTTTGCAATACGCCCAAATGGCTCATGTCTATTTGCATAGAGGCTTAAAACGGGAAAACCCTCGCATCGCTCTTTTAAATATTGGAGTTGAAGCCGAAAAGGGAACCCCCCTGCACCAAGAAGCCTATCAACTGTTAAAAGATTCAGGCCTGAATTTCTTGGGCAACATCGAAGCCAGAGATATTCTCAACGGAGATATAGATGTGCTGGTAGCCGATGGCTTTACCGGTAACATTGCCTTGAAATTAGCCGAGGGCCTAGCCGGCACATTTGGTCAAATGATCAAGGAAGAGCTGACCCAGGATTTCAGAGGAACCATCGGCGGTCTCTTGAGCAAACCAGCCTTAACCCGCTTTAAATTGCGCTTAGACTACAGCGAACACGGTGCTGCCCCTCTTTTGGGAGTCAACGGCATCTGTTTAAAGGGCCATGGCTCATCGAAAGCCAGAGCAATCTATTCCGCTTTAAGAGTGGCTCAAGGTTTTGTCAACAGCGATTTAATAGAAGAAATAAAAAACAATTTGTAAAACATGGAGGTTAGTCATGGATGTTTTTGAAAAAGTAAAAGAAATTACAGCAGAAGTTCTTCGCATCGACCCTGAAATTATTCAAATAGAATCGGATTTCCGCAAGGATTTTGAAGCGGATTCCATCGACCTTTTCGAATTGGTCATGGCTATGGAAGATGCTTTTGAAATGGAGTTAGAAGACGAAGCAGTAGAAAGTATTCAGACAGTTCAAGACGTTGTCAATTATGTGCAAATGAAAATGTAGTTAGCCAAGAGGTTGTAGCCTAGATTGAAAGGACAACCTCTTTTCTTTGAGGAGGGAAAAGGGTGGATAAAACCCGTTTTTTTCAAAAGTTCGACCTAATAACCTCAGATTATTCCCTTTTAGAACAGGCCTTTTGGCATAATTCAGCCGTCCACGAAGAGAACCTAGATCTTCTCAAGGGCAATGAGCGCCTGGAGTTTTTAGGCGATGCTGTTTTAGAATATGCCGTCTCCCTTTGGGCTTACGAAAAATACCCCGACTATAGCGAAGGCCAATTGACGGCCTTGCGCTCTCTCATCGTCTGTGAGAAGACCTTGAGCTCCTGGGCTTTGGAGAACGATTTAGGAGCCCTTTTAGTCTTAGGCAAGGGCGAAGAAAAAGATGGTGGTCGGCAAAAACCAGCTATCTTAGCAGATTCCTTGGAGGCTTTAATCGGAGCAATTTCTTTAGAGTTCGGATTAAAAAAAGCCCAAGAGTTCGTCTGTCGATATATTTTAGACAATCTGGACGATGATATTTTAAATAAAGGCTACAGCCAATCATGGAAAAACGAGTTACAAGAATTGGTTCAGCAAAAGTTTTCTAGCAATCTGCCTAAATATACCAGCCAAAAGGAAGGGCCCGACCACGCGCCCTTTTTTAAGGCCAGTGTTTTAGTAGATGGTAGAGTTTTAGGCCAGGGCCAGGGCAAGAGTAAAAAAGAAGCAGAGCAAGAAGCTGCAAAATTAGCTTATAAAAAGTTGCAGGATAAAATTTAAAGGTATAAATATTCAATTACTTTAGGAGTGAGGGCATGTATCTCAAAGCCATCGAACTTTCGGGCTTTAAGTCCTTTGCCGAGAGAGTTCGTCTCGATTTTGCCGGTGGCTTGACAGCAATTGTCGGAGCCAATGGCAGTGGCAAAAGCAATATCATAGATGCCGTATTATGGGTTTTAGGCGAGCAAAACGCCCGCAACTTACGCGGTGTCCGCATGGAAGAGGTTATCTTCTCGGGCAGCGAAAAGAAGCGAGCGGTTGGCTTAGCCGAAGTTATCCTGTACATAGATAATACTGAAAAGCTCTTGCATCTAGATTACGATGAGATTGCCGTCATGCGCCGCCTCTATCGAGACGGCACCAGTGAATATTATATCAACCAACAAGCCTGCCGCCTCAAGGATATAGTTGAACTCTTTTTAGACACCGGTGTGGGCAAGGATTCCTTCTCCATTATCGGCCAAGGTCAAGTCGACGAAATACTCTCCTACAAGCCCGAGGAACGCCGGGTCATTTTGGAAGAAGTGGCAGGTATTTCCAAGTTTAAATATCGCAAAAGAGAAGCCCTTTTAAAGCTCAATCGCTTAAAAGATCGCTTACAAAGGGTAAATGATATCCTCATCGAAATAAACAATCAAATCGAACCTTTAGAGGACCAAGCCAAAAAAGCCGAGGTTTATCTGGAATTGCGTCAGGAGTTAACGGCCAAAGAGCGTCAATTTTACGAAATTGAACGTCGCCGTCTCATCGATTTGCAAGCTTCTTCAGCAGAAAAGGACAGGCAAAACAAGGATAAATATGCAGCTGCTCAAGCCGCTTTGGCCGCTGAAAACGCGATCAGAGAGAGCTTGCGCTTAGAACAATTGAAATTAGAAAAAGAAACAGAGGATTTAAGCGAAAAAAGTGCTCAACTTCTGCTCCTCCTGGAACAAAATCGCGGGCAAAAAGAGCTGAATCGCCAGCAAATCGAGCAATTACATCTGGAAGAATTGCGTTTAGAAGAACAGATCAGATTAAATGCAGCCAATAAAGAGAGTCTGCTCGTTCATGATACGAATTTAGAGCAGGAGCAAAACCAGCTAAAACTGACAATCGTCGAGCTCAAAGCTGAATTGGAGACCAAAGGCCTGGAAATGACCGAGCTCTTGGCTCAAGAAGAGAAGAGAAGCCGGGAAGAAAGGGACTTGACGGCCCAATTGCAGCAAGAGTATTCGGCTTTAAGCCGTTATCAAGGGCTTTTGGCCGGCTTGATTAAAGAAGAAAAAAGCCGCATAGAAGCTATAGAAGTGGCCCAAAAATCCCTCAAAGATTTGCAGCTAAACAAAAGCGAATTGAACCAAAAAATCGAAGAGACTAAATCTTCCTTCGATCAAAAACAGAAGAATCTAAGTGAGCTCCAGGAGAAAATATCGATCAATCAAAGTCAGCTGCAAGAAAATCAAAGCAAGATAAGCGCACTGACGGAAAACTTAAGGCAAAATGAAACTGATACCCGCCTCAAGCAAAACCGCCTCAACACCCTCAAGGACTTAGCCGATCAAATGGAAGGCTACCAGCGCGGGGTGCGGGCAGTTATGCAAAGAAAGCGCAGTGACCAAAACTTCTTAAGCGGCTTGCACGACACCATAGCTTCTTTGTTCAAAGTAAAAAAGGAGCATGAAACCGCTATCGAAATGGTTTTAGGCGGTAATTTGCAGTTTATAGTCGTCGATACCCCTTATGTAGCCGAAAAAGCCATTGACTGGTTGAAAAACCAAAGGGCCGGAAGAGCAACCTTCTATCCTTTGAGCACGGTCAGAACTTCCGACAACCAAAGCCTCTACAACAGAGTCAAGTCGGAGCCTGGGGTGATTGCCCTGGCCTCTCAACTGATAGAAACCGAGCCCCTCTATGAAAAAGTAGCCAATGCCCTTTTAGGCAATGTAATCGTCTTAAAAGACTTGGCTTCAGCCAATAAACTGGCGGCCAAGCTCAATTTTAGGTATCGTTTAGTCACCCTAGAAGGTGATTTGGTCTATCCTTCGGGAGCCGTAACAGGCGGCAGCATCTACAATCGAGGCAGCTCTCTTTTAGGCCGTGACCGGGAAATTGCCGAGCTAGAGCAGGATTTAAAAGCTTTAAGCAATCAATTGCCGGAACTCAAAACTGAGCTCAACCAAGAGGAAAACAATCTACAGAGTTTAGCCGCTGAAAACAGAGTTTTGAGAGAAAATGAGTCTGCTTTAAAGGAAGAATTGTCTGAGCAGAATTTAAGGATCTTGCAATACAATACTCAGGCAGAAAACCAAGATTCACTCCTGACAAAAAGCCAAACCGAGCTAAAAACTTGGCAAACCGAGCTGGAAACACTGAAAACAGAACAAGCGGAGCTCAAAATCAAAGAAGAAGAGACCCAAGCTCAAGCTGAAAAATTGAGAGATCAAATAGAAAGCCTGTTTTTATCTCCTTTGGCTTTAAAAATTGATGATTTGAGAAAAGAACTCAATGCCAAAGAAATTGACCAAGCTATAAACAATCAGAAGAATCATAGTCTGCAAGAGCAAAAGGATCTAAACAAAAATCGCCTTTTGGAAATCGACAGACAATTGGAGAATTTAAACCGAGCCTTGGCTGAAAACAAAGATAATTTAAGCCAGAAGGAAAAAGAAGAAGCTAAGAATCTGGAATCCAACACGACAGTCTTGCAGGAGCAAAGAGAAACAGATCAAAGCTATCAAAACAAAAGAGAAAAATTGCAAGAACTGCGAGTGAATTTAGAGGGCCAAGAGGAGCGCATCTATCAAGCTCGCAAAGGCGAAGATCAAGCCAGAGAGGCGGCCTATCACAGCGCCTCTGATTTGGCTAAGGTGGAAAGTGAATACCAATACCTTTTGGAAAAAATTGCCAACGATTACGAAATCGAAGCCGATCAGCCCATCTGGCAAGGCTCCTTAGACCCTAAAGACGGTCCCGAATTACAGAGAACCTGTAACAGCCTCAGGGCAAAAATCAGAGCTATGGGCATCGTCAATTTGGGAGCCATCGAGGAATTGGAGCGACTCACCGGCCGACAGGAATATTTATTCGAACAAAGTGAAGATATTCGTCTTTCCTGTCAAGGAATTCTGAAAATCTTAGGCGAAATAGACAAGGATATGGAAGTGCGCTTCTTCGATGCCTATCAAAAGGTCAACGAAAAATTCAAAGAAGTTTTCCAGCAACTCTTCTTAGGCGGGCAAGCCTCCTTGCAGTTGACTGAACCGGAAGATTTACTGCAAACAGGGCTGGATATCATGGCTCAATTGCCCGGCAAAAGAGCCGGTAACTTGAGCTTACTTTCCGGGGGCGAGCGAGCTTTGACGGCTGTAGCCCTGCTCATCGCTATTTTGCAGGTTAAAGTACCTCCCTTTGTCTTCTTGGATGAAGTAGAGACTTCCCTCGATGAACCCAATGTCAAAAGGGTGGCGGCTATTTTAAGAGAATGTTCCAAGGATACTCAGATTATTTCTGTCTCTCACCGCAAGGGTTTGATGGAAGAAGCTGACGCTTTGATCGGAGTAACCATGCAGACACCGGGAATTTCCACCGTTGTCTCCGTCCGCTTCGGCGATAAAGAAAAACAGGAGTGAGTGAATTGAGCTTTTTTTCCAAACTCAAGAAGAGTTTAAGCAAAACTCAAGAGGCCTTTGTCGAAAAAATTGAACAAGTCTTCTTAGGTGTGCCCAAAATCGACGAGGATCTTTTCGATGATCTAGAAGAAATACTGATCACCGCCGACTTAGGCGTCCAGACTTCCGACGATTTGTTAGAAACCTTGCGGCAAAAGGTCAGAGAAGACAAATTGCATACGGGAGACCAGGTCATAGAAGCCCTAAAAGAAGAAATGGCCAAGCTCTTAGGAGACGAAATCGTTCCCCTCAATATTGAAGAGGGCAGGCTCAATATTATTCTGGTGGTGGGCGTCAACGGCGTAGGTAAAACCACCTTGGTGGGTAAACTGGCCAATCGCTATCAAGCTGAGGGCTATAAGGTCTTGGTGGCAGCTGCTGACACCTTCAGAGCAGCCGCTATCGAACAATTGGAAATCTGGTGTGAAAGAGCCGGGGTGGATATGATCAAGCACCAGGCCGGAGCCGACCCGGCAGCCGTCGTCTTCGATACCATTCAAGCGGGTAAAGCCCGAGGAACCGATGTTATTTTAATCGACACAGCCGGTCGTTTGCACAATAAAGGCCATTTGATGGACGAAATGAACAAAATTTATCGAGTCATCAAGCGGGAAGTGGAGGATGCTCCCCACGAAACACTTTTGGTTTTAGATGCTACAACCGGGCAAAATGCTGTTTTACAAGCTAAAGCCTTCGATGAAGTCAGCAACGTGACTGCTCTGGCTTTGACCAAATTAGACGGCACTGCCAAGGGCGGAATCGTTATAGCGATCAGCCAACAGATGGATATTCCCGTCAAGTTGGTGGGTTTAGGCGAAGGCATCGACGATTTAAGAGATTTTGACCCTTCGGTTTTTGTGGCCGCTTTGTTTGACCGCAATCAAGTGGAAGAGCAAGAAGAGCAAGAAGAGGAAAAAGACCAAGATTTTTATTTTTAAAACTCAGACCTTCCAGAAATATGCTTTTGAGGAGTTATTGCCATGAGTCAAAAACCATTGCCAGCTTTTTTAAAGATCAATTTAGATGGCAATTTGAGCATTGGCCCGATTGAATTAAAGGAATTGGCCGCTAAATTTGGCACGCCCTTATATGTTTTAGACGAAGAGACTATCAGAGACAACTTGAACCAGTATAAAATAGGCTTTCTTGCAGCGGGTTTGAAAAATGCCCAGGTAGCCTATGCCGGTAAAGCCTTGCTCAATTTGAGCATGGCAGCTTTAGTGGCTCAAGAAAACTGTTTCTTAGATGTGGTCAGTCAGGGTGAGCTCCATACGGCTTTAAAAGCCGGTTTCCCCTTGGCCAGAGTCATCTTCCATGGCAATAATAAAAGCCAAGAGGAATTGACAGCTGCTCTGGATTTAAAAATAGGTCGAATCGTCGTCGATAATGCCTATGAATTTTTCCTTTTAAAAAAACTGATTTCAGATAGAAAAGAAACCATTGATATACTCTTCAGGGTGACTCCCGGGGTCGAAGCCGAGACCCACGAATATATTAAAACTGCTCAATACGATTCGAAATTTGGCATTGGCTTGACCGACCCATTGCTCTGGCAGTTGGTGCAAGAAGCTATTGAGGAACCAAAAATAAACCTCTTAGGCCTGCACTGTCATATCGGTTCACAGATCATGCAATTTGAACCCTATGAGTTGAGCTTGAATTTGATTTTAGATTTTTATCAGCAGATAGAGCAGAAGTTTGATCACATTCTGCCCGAGTTAAACATCGGTGGTGGCTTAGGCATTCGCTATAGCGCCAAGGATAAGCCCCTGGATAAAAAGGAATTTGCGCAAAAACTTGCTCAAACTTATATAGATACTTGCCAAGCAAGAGCAATGGCGCCACCAAAGCTCTTCATCGAACCGGGGCGTTCCATCGTGGCAGAAGCTGGTTTAACCCTCTATCAAGTCGGTTCAATCAAGCACTTGCCGGGGATACGCACCTATCTCAGCGTCGATGGTGGCATGTCCGACAATATTAGGCCTGCTTTATACGACGCCGAATACGAGGTTTGGGCTGTAGAAAAGGCTCTAGAACCTTTAAGTTTCCAAGCAAGAATCGTGGGCAAGCATTGCGAAACTGGGGATGTTTTGATCAAGGAAGCCCAACTGCCTCAAATGGAACCTGGAGATATTTTAGCAGTCTTGGCCACCGGAGCTTATAATTATTCCATGGCATCAAATTATAATCGCCTGGCCAAGCCGGCCATGGTCATGGTTCGAGAGGGAGTCGCTCATCTAGTGCAAAAAAGAGAAAGTTTAGATGATCTGATCAGCCACGATGTTTTACCGGAGCATCTGAAGATAGATTAAAGCTTAAAATTTATTGCTAGATCCTTCGTTTTTAAAAAGAAAGGTGTTTCTATGTTTCGTTTAGACCGAGATTTTTTGTTTTACCTTCCGGGCTTGCTCATAGCCTTTACCGTCCACGAATTTGCCCATGGTTACGTCTCCTACAAATTAGGTGACCCGACACCCAAAGCTCAAGGCAGATTGTCTTTGAATCCAATTCACCATATTGACCCGGTGGGGTTTTTAATGATGGTGATTTTTCGCTTTGGCTGGTGTAAACCCGTGCAAATCAATCCTTTTTATTTCGAGGACAGGAGAAAAGGAGTGCTCTGGGTTGCCTTGGCAGGTCCCATGGCAAACTTTATTACGGCTTTCGTGGCGGCCTTTGGTTTTGCTTTGGCCAGCCTGTTTTTGCCTGCCAGCCTGATGTTTAATTCTATATTTACCAAGCTTTTCATTGGTCTCATCCTTTACAATATAAATTTGGGTCTATTCAATTTGATTCCCATAGCGCCCTTAGATGGCTCAAAAGTCTTGGAAGGATTGCTTTCGCCGGCCAATGCTTATAAATATTCTGATTTTATGAATAGATACGGCTTTTTCATTTTGCTGGGCATCATGTTCAGTGGAGCCTATCGCTATATTATCGGCCCGCCGGCTCAATTGATGTTCTCTTCTCTTTTAAATTTGATGCGAATTTTCATTTAGGTAGAGAAAATGGATAAACGACCAACAGAAATCATCACTGAACCCCTGGAAGAAGCTGTGGAGAATATCCGCAAGGATAAAGAGCAGGTTTTAGTTTTAAACATTTACAAAATGCTGACCATCATGGAAGAAGACTGGGAGAAAAACGGTTTCAACAGCGAAGAAGCCGCTTTTTGGATGGTTCTTTTGGCCACTTTGTTGGAATGGAAGATGCAGTTTTTGTTGCCTCGCCCAGCCGTGGAAGAGGAAGTGGAATTGCAATACAACCGGGAAGATCATTTGGAAGAATATCGAATGTTCAAAGAAGCTGCCAATCTTCTGAAAGAAATGGCAGAAGAACGGTCTCTTCATATCTCCAGAGAGATTGACGATAAGGCTTTAGGAATCAAGCCGGAAGATCGCTTGCAACAAACAGGATTGAACGATTTGCTCATGGCTTTTCAAAGGCTTTTGCTGGAGGAAGAGCCTCCTTACGAAGAATATATTGAAGCAGAAGATTATGATGTGGAAAGCCAGATGGAATATGTGCTGGAGCGGGTGCAACGCTTTGCCGGACGAGTTCGTTTTGAACAGCTATTTAGGCCAGGCAGCAGCAGAGCCCTCTTAGTCGTGACATTTTTGGCCCTTTTAGAATTGGTACGCTTAGGTTCTCTACAAATAGAGCAGGAGAGACCCTACGCAGAATTGTGGATTGGAGTGAGAAAAGATGACAGCTGAAAACCCCGAGATCGAACTGGCCCAAATTGAATTGAGCCCGGAAGAAATCGGGTTGATCGAAGCCATGCTGTTTATCAACGGCGAGCCTGTGGCCACCGATGAGATAGCAGAACTCACTCAATATAGCGCTCAATTTATCGACCAACAACTGACTCTTTTAGCCAAACAAAGAGAAGATAGAAATGAATATGGTTGCAATTTTTTCCCTGTGGCCAGCGGCTGGCAAATGGTCAGTAAAAAGGAATATACTCGCATTTTACAAGAGCATTTTAAGACTTTAAACAAGCCCCGGAAACTCTCACCCACGACCTTGGAGACTCTGGCGATTATCGCCAGCAAGCAGCCGATCAGTAGGCCTGAAATAGAGATGATCAGAGGTGTTTCTGCAGATTATGGGGTCAACCAGCTTCTCTTGTTAGGTTTAATCGAAGAGACCGGTAAAAAGCCAGGTAGTAGAGCTAACCTGTATGTTACGACCAAGGAATTTTTGGTTCATTTTGGCTTAAGTTCACTAAAAGACTTGCCTAAAGATAAACTTCCCACGAGGAAAGGAGAATAACCATGCCTT